>Ga0100403_1000963_pt1 | contig 27408 bp, 24 predicted proteins | sample CryGeymet201501t_FD_83663 | JGI IMG/M metagenome (GOLD analysis project Ga0100403, IMG submission 83663) | Groundwater microbial communities from Crystal Geyser aquifers in Utah, USA - Crystal Geyser metaG 2015-01t | ecosystem: Environmental > Aquatic > Deep subsurface > Groundwater | place... | reverse complement strand
CGCAAAATACGGCTTCCACAAAAATCACCACATCAAAACTCACATGATCCCGCTTAAGATGACAGAGGGAAAATGTATCCAGTGTCATGCTCAGGAAGTGGTTCTTGATGAAGCTCCTACTTTAAACGCTGGCATGCGGATTATTGAGCGAGCAGGTTGTTATGGTTGTCATAAATTCGAGGGGCATTTTGATGAGCTATATAGTGAGAAGAAAGCTGGCCCGTCTCTTGAGCGAGTAGCCTCAAAAGTGGATTCTAATTGGATGAAAAAATGGCTTTGGAACCCCAAAGCTTACCGTCCGTCGACCTTAATGCCGATGTTTTGGCAGACACATAATAACTCAGACCCAGCTTCGCTTGAGCGTGGAAAGGTCGAGGTTGATGCGATTGCTCATTATATTATGAAGCAGTCTAAGGAGTATGAGCCTTTGCAATTGGCATCTACGGTTGTAGGAGATGTTTCCAAAGGTAAAACACTCGTAAAAGAAGTGGGGTGTCTTGGATGTCACGCCATTGATGATATGCCTGTCGAAAGGCCGACTGACCCTAAAGAGCTTGGCTACAAAGATCCTAGAGTTCCCATGTTTGGCCCTGAGTTGAATCAGCTTGGTTCAAAAGTGACAGACGAGTGGCTTAGATCTTGGCTCAAGCAGCCTAAACATTACTGGGCTGGAACTTCCATGCCTAGCATGAAGCTCTCAGATCAGGAAGTCGCTGACATCTCAGCGTACCTTTTAACGAAGAAGAATCTTGATTTCGAAGTTGCTGAAGTGCCACAAGCCGATCCTGAAGTTCGTGATGGAGTGGTTTTGGAGTTTCTAGAAGGGCAAATGCATTCTGAGACTGCGAAAGTTCAGCTGGCCTCTATGTCTCTTGAAGACAAGAAGGATTTCCTTGGCGAGAAAATGATTAGTGCTTATGGATGTTATGCTTGTCATGCCATTCAGGGGTTTGAAGATGCTCCCAGAATCGGAGCCGAGCTAACGGTTGAAGGTAGCAAGGAAGTTACGAAGTTTGCTTTTGATAACGTAGAAATTGATCACACCTCTCGCGAAGAGTGGATCTATACTAAGATTCGTACTCCAAGAATTTGGGATGTTGGTAAGAAACGTGATTTTGCCGCCAAAGCACGAATGCCGCATTTTGGGTTAACCCATGAACAAGCGACGGCTGTGACGGCTGTTGTTATCGGTTACGAAGCTCCAAATGTGGCCAAGGCAAGAATGGCTCCAGTTGATGGACGTAAGGAAGACATCATCGCCGGCCAAAGAGTTGTAAACCGTTACAACTGTATTGGCTGTCATGCGCTTCAAAAAGAAGGCAGTGAATACGGCGGCGAAGTCCTCGCGTATTACGATGACAATGCTGAAGGCCCACCACTTTTGTATGACCAAGGTCATAAGACTCAGTCAGATTGGCTCTTTAGTTATCTGAAGAATACAGATGTTATGATTCGTCCTTGGGTTCAGATTCGCATGCCGAATTTCCAAATGACTGACGAGGAAGCCCGAGCAATCACGAAGTATTTTGCTGCTTATGATAGCGCGCCTTATCCCTTCAACTCTTCTCACGCGAAGCCATTGAGTGCAGCTCATTTGAAAGAAGCCGAAGGTCTAGTTAATGAGCTGGGTTGTATGACTTGTCATGGTATTCGTAAGCCGGATGAGCCTGTGGCCGATGCTGCGCCTCATTTTGAAAATATTAAAGCTCGTTTGAACGGGTATTGGATCACCAAGTGGCTCGAGAATCCAAATGCCATCATGCCTGGAACAAGAATGCCAGCTCTATGGCCTGCCAATGATCCTGATGATCCGAGCAAAGGTTACATGGGTATTCCTGGATATTTCGACGACGATGCCATGAAGCAGATGGAGGCGGTAAGAGATTATCTCTACCAATATGGAGGCAAGCCGACGCTTCCTCCGGCTCCGATGGCTACACCCGCTTCATCGCTTCAAGGTCGATAGTTGAAGTCGATAGTTAAAGGCGCTAAAACTTTTTGAATTACAAAAGCAGTTTGGGTTTTTCCCCAAGCTGCTTTTTTGTTTCTCGTTGTGGGATTACTTTTTGATACGAAATTTGCGAATCGCTGGAGCATCTTCGGTGTATTCAAGGATCTCGATTTCATTTCTAAACGAAATATTCGAGCTTCGTTTTGTGATTTTAAAAGATTGAAAGACTTCTCCTCCCATTAGTGAGGGGGCACTGGGCCTGCCAATTTCAACTTCGAGTCCTTTGATGCTTTTTAGCCATATCAAAAAAGGGAAAAGACCTTCACCATCAAAATCATTCATGATGACATGATGGTTGCGAGTTATCTTTCGTTGAATCATTAGGTTGAAGGTCATAACGCCGTCAACTTTCAGAAGCGTAAGATAAGACTCAAAAACCTTCATAAAATTATTTGAGTATGAGAGTGGTCCATAAAGGTCGGTAATAAAATCCACCTGACCTACAAGGTGATTCAAATCACCATCATCAAGCATTTCCTCAACAAACTTACCTGAAAGGTATTGAATGGGGGATTCTTCAATGGCTGCCTCTGCAGATTCTGGAGCTTTGTAGGCAATCCCGATAGCATTCAATTCTGGATTTTGCTGCTTCGCTTGCCTAAGCGCAAGGCCTTGACCTGCCCCCATATCAACATAGGTCATAGAACCACCCTCACGAAGGTGTCTCTCCAACATGGCGTTGTCGGAGCCAAACCTAAACTTAAAAGTGTGCTGATAGTCTCGTAAGTCTCTACTTGTAGCAAACTTGTTATTTTGGATGATCGATCCTTTATGAAGTTCGACCACACTTGAAGCGCAGGTATCGGCATAAACAATGCCGCTAAAATGACCCAAAATGAGCCCAAGGATGATGCGCCTCACGCTTCGATTATGTCTGCTTTTAAGTCCGAAAAATAGCAAAATATTGTTGCGACGCGTTAAATAATGAGCTAGAAGGGCCAAATGTCGAGATTTAAAAGGCTTTTAGAGAACAGTTCTGGCTCACCATTACTGATTCAAGCTTTGACTCATTCGTCTTATCTCCATGAAAATCCTGGATGTAATGGAAGCTATGAGCGTTTGGAGTTCCTCGGCGATAGTGTTTTGGGAATGCTTTGCGCAGAACTCCTTAGTGAGCGTTGTCCCGCATTGAATGAAGGGCAGCTCTCTAGGTTGAGATCTATCTTTGTATCAGAGCCTAGTCTCGCAGCTAGAGCGAATCGCTTGAACGTGGCTCAATACATTCGTCTTGGCCGAGGCGAACTAGCTAATGGAGGTCTTCTTCGGGAGGCCCTTCTGGCAGACGTTTTAGAGGCCATCATTGCAGCCGTCTATCGCAGCGAAGGCTTAGAGACGGCCCGATCATTGTTGAGAGAAGAGATTTTTCCTGAGTGGTCCGCATCTCCCACTGAATGGGCGAGATTGTTAGAAATCCATCTTCAAAAAGACGCCAAATCTCAGCTACAAGAATGGATTCAACAAAAGGGAATGGGCTTACCCCGCTACGTATGCATGAATTCAGAAGCCGCGGGTTCGGTTGGACCTTTTGAAATGGCCGTTTTTGTTGATGATATCGAACTCAAAAGGATCACGGCAGGATCCAAAAAAGAAGCAACCCTTGAGCTAGCAACTTCTTTGCTTGCAATGGGGCAAGAAAAGTTAGTAGTTTGGCTCCAGAATTTAGGTCTGAAAGTTACAGCAAATTCCGCTGTCGCTAAGACTCATGACCTCGGGGTCGATGCCAAACTTTAGATGGAATCATCTCAAGAATAGCGACGATCAAGAGAGGAAGAAGAATTATGAATTTAGTAGAAAAAAACTTTAAATGTTCCACCGTGGCTATTCTTGGCCGTCCTAACGCAGGCAAATCCACTTTGCTGAATGCTTTGTTAGAAGCAGAATTCTCGGGCACGTCCAACCGTCCACAAACCACTCGCCAAAATATCAAAGGTATTTTGCAGCGCTACAAGCAAGAAGATGGTGATTCCAACAAACGTTGGGTTGGTCAGCATGTACTGGTCGACACCCCCGGTGTGAATTTGCGTAAAGGTCTTTTGGACCGCAGCATGTATTCAGCCATCGAAGAAGCGATGCGCGAAGTTGATATTGGAATCTGGGTGGCTGATTGCCGCTCATTCGAATATGACCTCGATGATGTCGCTATGGGACGCCAGGGTCGTGATGATCGTTTAGCTCTTTGGCTCAAAGATCAAGTCACAAAAGACACCAACACAAAATGGATTTTGGTTCTTTCCAAAGTTGATACCAAATCAAAAGCTGATCTTTTGCCACTTATGGAAAAAGCTCGAGAGGTCATGCCGGAGTTTACAGACATCGTACCATTGTCTGCGATTCGCGGATTAGCTGATCTTAAGTCAAACGTTATGGCTCTTTTGAGTGTGCTCGATGATAGCGCTCCTGTGAATCCTCCCCTTTATCCAGAAGAAGCTTGGACTGATTTGAATAGCCGCGATCTTTTGAGAAATTTGATTCGTGAAAGCATCTTCCGTACTTCTTTCAAAGAAGTACCGTATGAGTGCGATTGCATGATTGATTTTTGGAAGGACCCAGAGGGAACTCGCAAAATGACCGAAGTCGACGCTACTATTGTTGTGGCTCGTGACGCTCTCAAACGAATTTTAGTTGGAAAGGGCGGTCAGAAGATCAAAGAAATCGGAATGACTGTTCGCAAACGCTACGAAGACGTTACCGGTGAGCCTATTGTTTTAAGACTGTTTGTAAAAGTCATCGAAAAATGGCATTTGCTTCCTACCAAGCTTAAGGAGCTAGGCTATCAGCCTGGAAAATAAAATGGCGACTTTTGACGATGATACTTTGGATCTGGATTCGACAGATCTAGATGCAACTGGCTTTGCAGATACGGATTATTCTGGTGATGATGATGCTCCCGACAGCCTCACTACCGCAGAGCAAAGCGCGTCTATTCCCAACATTGTTCTCGTGGGCCCCACGAACGTGGGTAAATCTACGCTCTTTAACCGGATGACCAAAACGCGAAACGCTATTGTGTGCGACCGTCCAGGAGTCACTGTGGATCGTCATGAATTCCTCATGGAAGACTCACCGGTTGGAGTGGTTCGCTTGGTTGATACCGGTGGAGTGGGGCCAGAAGCTCTACGCCATCCTCTAGGTGAAGAAATTGAGCTTAGTGCTCAAGAAGCTGTAAGAACCGCAGATGTCATCTTGTTTGTCGTAGACGGAACAAGAGAACTTGGTGTCGAAGAGTTAGAGATCGCTTCTTGGCTTCGTCAACATGCTAAGACGGATAATAGTAAAATTTGGATCGTTGCCAACAAGGCCGATACGAAGTCCTTCGATGCGATGTCATACTACGGTTTGGGTTTTGAGCACCTTCTTGAGGTGTCCGCCGAAAACGATATAGGAATATTGGATCTTTGGATCCACCTTAAAAACTTTTTGGGAGAAGGCGAAGCACCAGAACTTACTGAGTACTTAAGAAAGAAAAAAGAAAACCCAAGGATTTTGGTGCTTGGAAGACCTAACGTCGGCAAGTCGACTTTGGTCAATCAGATCATTGGCCAAGAAAGACATGTCGTTTCTGAAATACCTGGAACGACACGGGATCCTATTGAAAGTGTCTATTCCTACAAGGGCTTTGAATGGAGCTTCTTTGATACAGCGGGAATGAGACGTCCTGGACGAATCGAAAGAGATGTCGAATGGGTCGCCAAAGAAAAGCTTAAAGAGCAGGCTCGTGAAGCAGACCTTGCTGTATTGTTGATTGATTCTTCAGAAGGTGTGACGGATCTTGATGCTGCGATCTGCGGTATGGCTCATGACTTTGGTTTGAGTTTGGTTCTTTGTTTCAATAAGTGGGATCTTGTAAAGCAAGATGAGACCGGAAAAATTCTAGATAAGCTAGAACGAACACGTGATTTGAAGCTGGATTTCCTCCAATTCGTTCCACGAGTTCAGATCTCTGCTTTGACTGGTAAAGGCGTGAAGAACCTTTCTGCGACGATCGATCGTATTCTAAGAACAAGGTTGAATCGTGTGGCTACTGGACAGCTTAACCGATTGTTTGTGACGAAGTTCAAAGAACATCCACATCCGTCAGTCAGAGGTAAACACCCTAAGTTTTATTACCTATCTCAGGTTTCGATCTCTCCTCCAGAATTTGTTTTGTTCACAAGCGTTCAAGGCAAAGACGTGCATTTCTCTTTCAAGCGCTACATTACAAATAGTCTGAGAAGAGAGTTCGGCTTTGAGGGCACGCCTATTCGTTTACACTTCAAGAGTGCTCGAAACTAGAATTTAGGCCCATTCCAACATTTCGGACGTGAGGAAATTTTTCCGGATTTCCTCGTGTTGCTGTTTGGGCGGCGTAGTCTGCATTAGCTTCGATTCAGCTTTATTTGCGCGTAGAGCCTTGATCTCATCCTTTATCTTTTGGCACAGCACCTGCATCGGCAATGGCACATTGAAGGAGTCATTGTTTATGAAATCAAAATTTTTCTTAATAATCGCAATATCCATCGTTTCTAGTTTGGGTCTCACCCAATGCGCGGCCTATCCGGACCTCGCTGTTGAGAAGCCGAAGGCCGATATCCTTCACCAAAGTGTCTACATTTCTGCCGAGGTCAAAGCACAGGCACAGTTGCATAACTATATCGTTGAGCTCAACTGGAACAAGGAACTCAAGGGAACCGACGGTCTTTTGCTTAGAAAATTTGGTGAAGACGGCAAGCTTATGAAGAATACGGCGCTTGCGGGATTTGGCGGAAGCTTGATCGATGGGGATGTGGCCGAGAATCAGACTTATCGTTATGAACTTTGGAATTCCGTTCAGATCTTAGACGAGGTTGTGATTCATGTGCCTATTGACTTGGATCTGCGCCATGTAGACTACTCTCTGGAGGTGGATGACTTGCTTGTTGGCCGAATCTATCTCGGCAAAGATCGCAAGCTCGTCACTAACGGTCGAGATATCGACTGGAAGCTTCTTGAACTGAGTGCGGAGGCGGGTGCTAAGTTGCAAAATTTTAATGTTTGGACTGGAGCAGGGGTTGGCCAAAACTCAGGTGTGCTGAAGCTAGAGATTGCCCAATATCAAGGAGACCTCACAATTGAATGGCGAGGGCAAAATGGTGCTCAAGGTGCGCGAGGAGCGGATGCTCACGGACGAGGAGCAAAAGGAGTCGGAGGCTCAGATGGATCTTCAGCGCGAGCGGGAGGAGATTCTCCTTCTTGTTTTAGAGAGCCTACTGATGGAGGACGAGGCCATCAAGGTCCGCGTGGAGGAACTGGGCACAATGGTCTGAAGGGAGGGGATCTCGAGGCTATTGAAGTCTCTGTCTTAGATAGCGTTGATGGTAGACCCCCCAAGTTAATCGCTTCAAGCGGCTCAGGTGGCCTCGGGGGAGATGGTGGAAGTGGGGGCCGAGGTGGAGAGGGCGGCGATCCTGGTAGAAGCTCTTATGACTGCCGAAAGGCTTCTCGAGGACCGGAGGGATCCAGGGGCATCCAAGGAGCTCAAGGAAATCGAGGAGAGGCTGGGCAGGTTTTGGGGCAGGTGTGCCTGAGGGTAGAAGGTTTAACGCTGCAGGGAAAATGCGAAAAATTGTGATAAAAGATTTACCATGAGTGAATCTTTAGAAAGTTTGATTTATCAGAAGCTGAAGAAGGTGATGCCTCTTCAGCTTTTTGAGTTTGAGGATCAAAGCCACCAACATGCGGCTCATTATGATGAGGCAAAGGGCGGCGGAACACACATTAAGCTAAAGGTTGTGAGCCCCATTTTTTCTGAGATGACGAGGGTGGAACGTCATCGTTTTATTTATGAAAATTTAGACAACATTATTAAAGAGAAGGCTATTCATGCTATCGCGCTCGATTTGAGTGCAGATCATTCATGACGGGCTTTGGATGAACGTTTTGGGCTTGAAAAGGTAGAAAGTTTTTATGCAAATTTGGCATTATTTCGTTATCGCGGCTGTAGTAGGTATTGGCTTATTGATCTTACGTTCCAAGAGAAAGAAAAGTAAGAAGCATTTGGAAAGTTGTACGAACCATCCTTCCGGCTTGAGGCTGTATCATGAGGATAGCAAGATCAAATTGAGGGCACCTCATAAGCAGAAAGATACTGACGATTCTGCGAAAGCTGAAAATTCGGATAGTAAAAAGAAAAATAAAGAAAAAATTAGAGAGAAGAAAATAGCTGTCTTAGAATTTAAAGGTGATATCAAAGCTTCTGGACGCTTCGCTTTTTCAAAATTAGTGGATGAAATCACTCTTAACGCTGAAGATTTTGAAGAAGTTGTTGTGAAGGTTGAGTCGCCTGGTGGTGGAGTTTCCGAATATGGTTTTTTGTATGCTGAAATGCTCCGGCTTCGAAAGTTAGAAGAGCAGTTTAAACTCACGGTTTGCGTGGATACCGTTGCCGCAAGTGGAGGGTATCTGATGAGTATACCTGCGCATAAAATTCTTGCGGGTCCATTCGCCATGGTAGGGAGTATTGGAGTCGTTAGCTTCATCCCTAACATCAGAGAATTTTTGGAAGACAAGAAAATTAAGCCTCGGACTTTTACAGCTGGAAATTTTAAGCGAACTGTGACCTTAACTGACGATGCGACTCCTGAAGAAGTTGCGCAATACGAAGGTCAGTTGAAACTCATTCATGATCAATTCAAATCGGCCTTAAAATCATATCGACCTGGTGTTGATTTGGATAAAGTCGCAACGGGCGAGGCTTGGCTTGCAAGTTCGGCTGGAGATCAAGACCTTGCTCTTGTGGATGAATTGATGCTTTCAAGTAGCTACTTGCTTGAGAAGAATCAAAAACGGTCACTCGTCTACTATAGTTCTGAGGAGCCCAAACAGCCTTGGTGGAAGCGAATTGCCAAGAAAAGTGGTCAGCTTGAGAGCCTATTTTTTGAGAGATTTTAATTAAATTCAGACACTTATAGCTTCACTCATTCTTAACTCTATACAATTATAACGCGCAGTGTTAAAATTGGGTTAGGGAATGGGGATTTCATGAGTCAATTGAGACTATGGCTATTATTGGGTTTTCTTCAGCTAACACTTTCAGCGTGTCCACTGACACAATGGCTTGGCTTGGAAAAAGATAAAAGCGTCGTTAAAGCTATTGAACCGTCTTCTCAATCCCACGATTCGGATTCGAGCCAAAGAGATATCGCTTCGTTGGATGAACCTGCGGATAGCGACATTGACCTCGCACCATTACCTTCATTGGATGATTTGCCTGAACTACAGCTCGGAGAGACGGCTGACGTTCTGCCTCCACGAGAACATTCTGATGTTGATACGACGGATGTGCCAGCTAGTTCAGATCTTGAAACCGCTAGGAGGCCATCGGGTTTATCTGGCGATAGGATTGTCCCAAGGCCAACGGCTAAATTCGGACAGTTTTCTAGTCTAGAGTCCACTCGGATCGCTGGTTACGTCTTTTCAAAATCTGAAAACTCAAAATTTACTGGAGTGGATTCAGCTATCTCAAGCATGCTGTCGATGCAGGGTGGGCCCATTAATTTGCATTCCGTTGATCTGAAAAAACAAACGGCTGTGAATAAGCCTTTTGATTTGGCTCAAACGCCATTTTGTGAAGACTTTAGCTTTGAGTCGCTTGGTTTCGCTGACAAAGTAAATTCTCGATCATCACTGAAGAATAGATGGAATCAGGAACGTAAAGCTGGTGCTCTTTCTGAAATGAGCCGAGTTAACAAACAATTCAATAAGATTCAAAGAGCCTTTCGAGCAGCGAAAGAGAGCGGTGATCAAGCTGCGATTGCTAAGGCGGAACAAGCCAATTTGAATGCCTGGAAGGTTGTTTCTTCTTGTGTCGCTTATGGCGAAAGTAACGTACATTGGAGAACGCAGGATCCCGCTAGATGGAAAACCGATGGAAACTACGGTGCGTTTCAATTCAATCCAAATCAACCTAACGGCGGAAATTTGAATGATTGTGTACACAACTGGAATGATTTCTCAGAGGGGAAAAAGATTGATGCCAAAAAGTTTATGCAGAGCTCAGGACTTCGATTCTCGCATGTAACTAGCAAGTCTCAGGACTTTAACAGTTTCTGTGGGGTTTCTAAAATCGCACAGAACTTGGCTCAACAGCAGTGGAAGGGGGAGGCTTGTTTGAACCCATTCAAGGCTACCTACAATCATTTTGCTACATTGACCTACGATGCTGATAATAATTTCTTGCGATGTACTTCAAAACATTTGCCAGATGTTAATGATCTGATGGAAGTCGCTCTCACTTTTGGTAGCCCTGAAAAGGCCGATGATTACCGCCGACCAGCGAGTATCGCTAGTGATGGAGAGCCAAGCTTCTTAGATGAAGGAGTCGAAGCCGTAGAGGTCGATCATACAGGCTTTGAGGTCAATACCCATGGTACGGAAAAGGTAAAGCCGATCATCATGCCTGATGAACTTTGGGATCTAAATTAGTTACTCTTCAAAACCTTTGTTTCGTAACTCAACAAAAATGCTTCAATGAGGTCTACGTAATACCCGAGAGAGGGTTCAATTTTATTCCTCATGGGATATTCCACCGTGTATGAGTAAGGGATCTTCAATTCATCAAATCCGTAAGCTTTAAAAGTCCCCACGAGTTTTGATTCTGCAACTCCCTTTGCAGGCATTAGGTATCTATCCGGATGGGAAGGTAGTCCCATTCTCCCAGGATATTGACCATTATTACTCTCAAGGACAAGATCTGATGGAAGTGCTTTAAGCGCATTTTCGGCAAGTCCATTGTCTTCCGCAGCGCGAACGCTGAAGAAGTGCTGCCTTGTAGGACCACCGTGTAGATCGAGCAGCATAGCAAAATTCTGATCTTCCAAAGTGGATTTGAGCGCCAACGCTTCTGGTGTCTTGTCTGATGGGACGAATAATCGATTAAGATCGACGCCTTCTGCGTATCTTCTAGATCCGAGGAAAAGAGCTTTTGGATTGGTCGCTGGAATGACAACTAAGTTGAATTTCTTTTTTAGTTCTGGCTTCGACATGAATCGCTTCACGAATTCAAAGCTTGCTAAGGCACCTAAGGTCTCGTTCCCGTGGATACCTCCCGTTATTAAAATTCTAGGGGCTCGGGCATTTGAAGCTGTATTGATATCTAGGCGAAGAAGTTCAAAATCCGCCACGTTTCCATATTTAATTAGTTTAACTTCCTTTGAATTTTCTAAGGAAAATTTTCTGATGGCTGTATGAAATTCATGAACCCTAACTTTGGCTTTTGCGGACTCCTTGGCGGAAGGTTCGCGAATGATGGTGATAAACTCACTTGCACATGAGGCTATGCTCGGAAATGAAGATAGAGAAAAAGCAGTTAGGAAAAAGATCGAAGCAAAGAGCTTCGACTTTTTGAAAAAAAATGAAGGACTTTTCTGGGGGATAAAACTAGGGGAAAGCTCTGCTTTTTCGCTCATGCTAGATATTATAACGAAAAATTTAGGACATGGTCCAAGCTTTGTAGATCAATCTAATGGCGGCTAGAGTTAAGGCTGATCTAAACAGAATCCAAAACCATCGATTGTTTAGCTTTTTTAATGACGCTACCCCAATTTGAGTGCCTAAAATGACCCCGATGGACATGAGAATGATATGTGAAGACCAGGCGCCATAGTCAAAAGATAGTGCAAGAAATGCGGGCACTTTTAGAAGATGCGTGAATAGCTGAGTGCTAGCTTTGGTCGCGATGATCTCCTCTTTTTCGAGATCATTCCTTAGAAAAAACATGGCTAGAAAGGGGCCCGTGGCACCGATTAAAAGCGACAAAAATCCACTCATAAATCCGACCCACACAAAGGCTTTGTGGGAGATCATGATGGGTTTGGTTTTCCCTCGATAGACGGCGAAAATAATGGCGACGGCCACCGACAGTAAAAATATTCGTGGGTCGGGCGAAGTTCTCAGTAGCAGGTAGGAGGCGCCAACGCCGAAGGGAAGGCCAACTAAAAAGGGAAACAAAATCTTGCTATCAACATACTTGCGAAGACTAAAGCATCGGCTTGAGTTGCTGACGAGTTGGACAATCCCGTGTATAGGGATAATGACGGGTAGGGGGAGAAGCAATGTCATAATCGACAATAAGACCACGCCACCTGCCATACCTAAAACAGCGGAGATGATTGAGGTGCCAACGGAGGCCAAAACCAAAAGAATAAATAGTGACATAATATTGGCTACTTTCTGGAACTATACCCCAGCCTAGGCGTCCTTTCGAAGTTTTTGTTTCAACTCTTGTGGAATGTTGCCCGCGATAATTTTCGTTGATAAGATTTGATCAATGTCAGTAAGGGTTTTGCCTCCAAATATTCCAAGAGTTAAAGTTGCTTGGCCAACTATTGGGATATTTTTGTTGAGTCAGATTGGTCTGTTGGCTTCTGTGTTTGTTGCTCTACGGTTTCCTTTTGTGACAAAGCAGGCCGTTACCGCTGTGCCTTTGATGGTGTGGAGTACTATCTGTATTGTTTTTACTTTTACTCCATCACACGAGGCCTCTCATAGAAATGTTTGCCGGAGTCGATTTTTGAATGATTGGATAGGGCGCTGTTCTATTTTTTGGATGCATGGAGCTTTTTCTCATTTTAAGGAGGCTCACTTATCGCACCATGCACATGCTAATGATGCTAGCAATGACCCCGATATTCATGCGAGCGCCAAGCCTGGTTTGAAGGCTTTTGTGTGGTGGGCTTTCAGTTTGACTCAATATACTGTTTACTTGCTTCGACGGGGTAAATTTTACAAATCTCCCATGAGTCTTGCGGTTTATGTTTTTATTATTTTACTTTACGTCGCTGCATTTTATTATGGTGTTTTATGGAGCTTGGTTATTGCATGGTCAATACCTACGCTAGTGGGGACGGCTATAGTGGTGTATATCTTTGATCGTTTGCCTCATGTTCCACATAAGGAAACAGAAAAGTACAGGCTTGCTCGTATCATCGAGGTTTCTCCCCTAGTTTGGTTTATCATGCAGGGGCATAATTATCATCTTATACACCATCTATGGCCTTCGATACCCTGGTATGAGTACGGAAGAGCCTTTGAGGAGAAAAGGGTAGAGTTAATTAATGCAGGTGCAACGATTGATCAAAAACTTTAACTTAATTTAAGTTTTTGAGTTTATTTTTTTTGCCAACTACCATCAGCTTTTTTGAAGAATCGACCAGCTTTTTCTTTTTCAATTCGAGCTTCGCCAATGACCTTCATAAAAATGGGGAGTTCTTGCCCGGCTTTGTCGGCACGCGATTTGTAAATTTCTAAACGGTCTTTGTTTTCGTCTTTGACCAATTCTTTAGTCTTGTCGTCTGCTTTAGAGGCATCCACAAGTCCAACTAAACCGTCCGGCAATTCGCCAACTAACCCAGCTTCTTTGGCTTCGACTAAGGCGGGTAAGCGCTCTTTCATACTTTCTAGGTCTGCTTTAACTGTTTGAGAAAACATGGAAGGTAACAAAAGTAGTGTTGTAAGTATTATCTTTTTCATGGAACTGTATTTCCTTTCAAAACTAGGCGTCAGAATCTTCTAAGACGTCTTCTTCAAGATTCAGCAGATCTTCGTTTTGCTCTTTGATTTGTAGTTTCACTTCGTGGTCGATTTTAACATTAAGATTCACAACGAATGGCTTATCAGAAGGCTCGATTTTCACATGATGGGTACATGCAAACACCATTGATATCATGCCGGCGATAATTAAAAATTGAATTTTCATAGTTCCTCACTTGGCCAAGGCTTTTCTCAGCTTTTTAATATACTCTTCTGAAGTTTCGCTTTCTGCAAGCTTTTGAAAGGAACTTTCTGCGAGCAAACCTTCAAGATTGCCCTCAATTGGGATCGAGATGTCAAAGACTTGTCCCCGAGCTAAGTCGGGATTTGATCCGTCAAGATGAAGTTTGATCGATAGCTTTTTGGGTTCTGGTCTTTGGGCTTCGATCACAAGGCTTTTGTAGTGAAAGTTATCGAGGGCTTTGTATACAAGTGCTTGTTGACCTTTATTCATTAGATCATTGAATTGTTTGAGAGTTTCAATATTTTTAGGAATGTCAACAGAGGCAGGGTCTTTATAGCGAAGCGTCCCGCTTTCCATTGAGCTCAACTTACTCGGAGGTATGATGAGGCCATCCGTAGTCGAATAATGAAGTCCTAGTATGCCATTCATTTTTCCATTGGCCTTTAGGTTGTTCATGTCAATAACCTTACTCAATTGGCTTAGCTCTAAACCATCAATATTCAGATTTGATTTTAGTTCGAGGCGATTCTTCAGAGAGCTACCCGTAATGGATCTGTCAGAAATTTTTGCACCAAGCCAATCAGCAGAAAAGCTACCTTTGATGGCTGAAGATATTGTTTCTGCGTCGAATCTAATCTTCCTGATGGGAAATTCATCACCAGCACTGTTGATGGAAAGGAAATGCTTCGAGTCCTTAGGTGTGCATGTCCAAGTAGATCCTTGAAGACAATTCAGGTCCAGCTTGAAATCAATATCTTTTAACGGGACGGCAGTTAAAAGAGCTCGTTTGAATTTTCCGCCAATAGAAGTGTCTATGTTTATGAACTTGTTTTGCAGCTTAATCGTGGAGACAGCGGATAAAATCCCAGTGATCTTTTCGAGGTAGTGTAGGTCGTATTTTTTAAAAGTTTTCTCAAGAGACTTTGGGGTCCAATGACTTTCGACCTTCGCTTTGATGTTTCCTTCCGTGAGATTTGACTTTAGTGACTTGGCGGACATCGTTGAATTGAATTTTAACTCGTCAAAGGTTCCCGAGAGAGTAAGTGCTGAATCTGAGATCGAAAGTCCGCTTTCTACACTCCATTCGAACTTACTATTCAATTTTGATATTTTAATTTTTGAGGGTTGAGCAAAGCTAACAAAAGCAAGAGATATGGGGTGGGTGGACTGAAGATCTCCTCTCCAAATCTCATTTTCTTGTTTAATAGCACCTTTGATCTTTAGGGGAGCTTCAAGGCGGAGCTTTTGAGCGAAATCAAACTGAAGTAAATTGATGCCTTGTGCAGCTCCTTCAAACTCAAATTGAAAGTTAGAAAGTTTGGATTCTTCTAGATTGTTCAAACTAAAAGTTGATTGAAAAGGTGAAGAAGTTGAGAGGGTCGATCTGATGTTTTGAAAATGAAGAACTTCAGACCTGTAGAGCATATCAGCCTCAATCGTTCCCACTGATCCGCTAAGATTATAATCTGAGTGTTGGAAGCTTCCAGAATCTGTGAAGAGCTCAATAGGAACGATGCCATTAAGAGCCTCAGAAAGGTTCCATTTCACTTCGATACTTTGACTCTCAAAAGTGATTGGGCCCCTAGCTGAAGCTTTTAGTTTCATATGGGAGAGAGGGCTCAGCTCTAAAATGCTAATCTCTGCCTGTATTCCGTATTGTGAAAGTCTGTTTTCTAGGGTTTGGGCAATGATACTTGGAAGCTTGATATAGAGAATTCCGATGGAGGCTATGATGAAAGCCAAAAATCCTAATAAAACGTATTTTGCTCTCATGGCTTCCTGTTTTTATCCTATGTGATAAAATTTAAAATTCAAATCATGAAATCATTCAATTATCAGCTCATCATCCTGTTGGCATTTTTTGGGGCTATAGCGGGAGGCATCTTTGCTTCTCTAACCGTTGAGATGAGTTGGAGGTATTTTATCTATGGCGCGAGCGATGGAGCGTGGATAGGCGGCTTGATGGCCGCTTATACATTGCTGGCGTCGAGAGGAAGAATCGGCCGCAAAATCAGGGCGCAAAGTTTTGGCTTTAAGGTCATCTTCAATTCTTCCATTTATGTCCTTCTCTTTTTTGTGGGAAGGTATCTTGGGCACATTCTTCAGGGGCGTGCGGCAAACTTAGTTTGGGATACTCAGTTTTACTCGTCCCTAGCTTATGCGGTCATTATTGCGTTGCTGGTAAACTTTATAATGGAAATGTCTCTATTGGTGGGTGCTAAAGCTGTATGGAATTTTGTGCGAGGTACATATCATCGGCCTTTGGAGGAAGATCGGGTTTTCATGTTCATCGACCTGGCGAGTTCAACGACGATTGCCGAGAAGTTGGGCAACAGGAAATTCATGGAATTGCTGAATTTGTTTTTTGCCGCCTTGTCAGATGCGGCAGTTGAGACGAATGCTGAAATCTACAAATATGTGGGAGATGAGGCCATTCTTACATGGACGACGAAAAATTCGTGCCAGAAAAATAATGCGCTAGAGTGTTTCTTTCGTTTTCAGGCAAATCTCAAGAATGTAGAGGCAGAGTTTGTAGAAAAGTTCGAAGTGTTGCCTGCATTTCGAGGAGCTTTGCATCGCGGACATGTTATTTCGGGTGAGCTTGGGGTGTCGAGAAAAGAGATTGCTTATCTCGGTGATGTTGTAAACACGACGGCTAGATTGATGGAAACAGCGAGAGAGCATTCTGAATTGCTTGTTGTGAGCCAAGATTTCTTAGATGAATATGAAGGTAAGCTTCCCGAAGACTTTCAGTTTAATTCTTTGGCGTTCCAGAGTCTTCGAGGTCGAAACGAACAAGTGGCTGTCTTCGGGGTAAGAAAATAAAGTAAGGAATTTTATTCGTTAATAGATAAAGCTTCGAAGTTTAAATCTTGTTCAGCATCTATAGAAAACCGAACTTTGATGGGTCTACAACAGACTTCACAGTCTTCAATGTATTCTTGAGTCGTCTCAAGGGCTTCGATGACGAAGGAAATTTCTTGCCAGCAATAAGGACATTGAAAATGGTGTTCGGTCGGAAAAATAGAGTTCATAAGTTATTAAGCTCAAATTGTAGTTCATGGATTTGGCCTCGTATAGTTGCCGTTAGCTCTGCCTCATGTGTGCCATGACCCCGTTAAAAGATGCCGATAATATATATTATGTAAACTAGGTGATGTGCTTCCTAGTCTGGCTACTACTTCTTTTGGGTAAATGGAAAACCTCTGTGGCTAGAGAAATTTTATGAGCTGGCCCTTCTTCAGGGCGCGCTTAATGAGACGTTTGTTGTCTCTAGAGTCGATGCCTTCATGGATTAAAATGGTTTCTTTAGATGCCTTAGTGAGTTCTTCTACGGGCTTTTCTGCGGGCCAATAGCTAAAGCCTTTGTACTCATTGTTTTGAAAATGAATGACGAGTTTGTGTTCTGAAAAATTTTTTTCATCGCAAGTCCAGGGAAAGGCCTTCTTCGAAATAAGTAAAAAGTTCTTGTCTTTTTTGAGCTCGACTTCGGAATGGTCTTCGATGAAACCTATGAGACGTTTGTTATATTTTTTTGTACTTTCAATACCACAACATGCGCCTGCACATTTGTCTATTTGGCGGTAAAAACAGGCTCGTCCTTTGCCAGCATCTCTGCACAACACGCCGTCTCTGTAGAGCCCATCTAAAAAACTAATCTGGGTTGATTTACTTGAAAACGATAACTCAAGATCGGTGTCCGTTTCTTGTTTTTGATTCATGGCCACGGGCTCGAGAAAACCTTTATTATTGGCTAAAAAGACAAGTTTGAATGGGGTGCGTTTTCGCTTAAGCGCCCTATTGTATCGAGGGTTGAGGTTTTTGATCTCACTAGATTCCATGAGCAACGCCGCAAGTTCATTGAGGCAGAGCTCGTAACTAATTCGCTGACATTGTGCTCGAATTTTTTTATCAACGGATACTCTTAAGTCTGCGCTAAAATGGGAGTTCAAGCGTTGCTTGAGGTTGACGGCTTTTCCAATGTAGAGAAGCTTATCGTTTTCACCCCAGATGTAATAAACACCACATTTCTCAGGGATTCCGTCAGTTGATAAGCGGTTTTTGTCTTTGTAGAATTCTTCAGGACTTCCAAGCCATAGGCGTCTATCGAACTTGATCCCTAGCCTGCGAAATTTGTTTCTAAGTTCAATGTAGAGTTTGTGAATGTCTTCATCGCCTACAAGCACTTCGCTGCGTGTGCACTGGAAAATCTCTTTAGCACTCAGGTAAAAATTGGAGTTTGGATCCCAGGTATGGCTGGATAAAACTTTTTGCTTAATGGATACTTTTGAGAATTTGATGCTGCCGTTCTCAAGGCGCTCGACATGAGTGTGCATTAGCGCAACCTCTCCTCTTCTTCTCTGGCAGCTAAGTAGGCTCGTCGACACATCAGTCCCTATCCTTTCTCTGCATTTCAAATTTGTCAAAAAGGCGTCTTCAGAGCTAAGATCTTTTTTTATGAGCTATGAGTTTTATAAAATTTTACATTATTTGAGTATTATGGTTTTGGTTCTTTGTATGGGGCTGGCGTTTTGGAGTGACCGTAAGTCTAAGCTTGCTAGTATATCTTCAGGGGTTTCTAGCTTGCTGCTCTTGACGGCTGGTATGGGGCTTCTAGCGCGCTTGTATCCGGGCGTCGCTTGGCCTCTCTGGGCAAAGGCGAAGATTGGTATTTGGCTAGCTATTGCGATCCTCTTGCCCGTGCTGAGCAAAAGGCTTGTGAATCACAGAGGCAAAGCCTTCGGCTTTTTGCTCTGCTTGTTTTTTGTGGCAGTCTATCTAGCGGTTATGAAGCCGTTCTGATCTAAAAAGCGTCAGTTACTAGAAATCATGTCTAAGAATTATGTCTCAGGGTCATGTCTCGGAGTCATGTCTCGGAGTCATAGACCGGCGGTGCTAAAATGACATTTCTTCCTTGAATTTCGCTAATGATCAGTGGATAGGTGTCAGCCAGCCTAATACCTAGTTCAAGGTACTCAGTGGGTACTCTAATGAATTGTACATCGATTTTCATTTGATCCCATGCTGGATTCGCGAGTCTAGACACGCAAATCATATGCCTTGGTCCCGCATCGGGAATGGTTGCTGTGGCTTCAGTGATTAGGATTTGACCTGGGTTTTGAAGAGCTACTTCAAAGGCCAAAATAACAGTGTCTGGAGTTTCGAATACATCAGCGCACTTGATTTCACGTTTTGTAATATCTAATTCTTTCGCTCCCGCAGCAGAATAGATTGTCTTGTCGAGGTATTGCTCGATCATGGGGCTGGCAATGGGCCCATTTTCAAATTGTTGAACGAGGCCGAGAATTTTCTGGGCTAAGAAACGCTTCTCACTCGAATTTTGCTCGATTTTTGATTGGGCAAGACGGAAACTTTTTAGATAATCATCGGATGGTAGATTTGGATTTAAGAAAAAAGTGGCATTGACCTCAAAAAGTTCCGCAATCTTAAAAATAAGAGCAACGTCCAAATCACGTTCTCCATACTCAATTCTTTGATAACTTCTCAAGGATACACCGATACTTTGAGCTACATGCTGCTGAGAAAAACTCCGGAATCGTCTAAGTAAGGCGAGCCTTTTGCGAGCAGTGGTTGAGTCGGCTGAGATGCGAATGAAGTTTTTGTCTAAGTCCAAGTGTGGTTTCTCCTATTTGTTAATATGTTAATAAGGTTCAAAGGTTCTAGTTGAACTTCAAAATAAATTCAACTCAGCTAGGACAAATTACGAGGACGGAATCGATGCTGCTGCCTGATGGTAGCTTAACCTTTAAATCAAGACATTCCCCGATTTGTTCAAAGAATTCTTGGGGGAGTGACTTCCACGGTAGCGGGGGCACGGAGGGGTCTATGAGTCTGCCATCATAGAAAATGCTGTCCTGCGGCACTTTGGAGGTTTGAGTGGAGTATTGCCACAACTGGTAAGTCAGCCCAGGGCTATCTAATTCTTTAACTTGAAGAAGTAGAAAAAGGTCTTTTGGGTGATCGTCACAAAGCTGAGTTAGGGCCACTCGGCCATGAATCGAATTCAGAAAGTACTCACAGCTTTCAATGAAGTCTGGATGGTCCGAGCTGAAGAATGCGTAATTTTCAAAGCTGAGTGCTTGTGTTCTGTCGAAGGAGAGAACCTTTTCACCTTCAGCGCCAAGACCTGGAAAATAGTCTACAAAACTTTGAGCTGTGATCTGAGCTTTTTGGTTTCCTTCGGAATCAAAATCTTCAAGTTCAACCCCAAACAAGTCATAGATTTCTTCGAGTTCGTCAAGTACAACGGCATCATCAAGTTCTCTTGCCTGAGCTAGATATTGATTAGCCTCGTCTTCGTTGAAGTCCATGGGATAAAATTGCTCCCCACCCTCAGTTAAAGACGTGGAGTTTCTGGAGAGGTCTCCTGGCAAATCGTTTTGAAAATCTGCTCTTCCGGCTCCAGTCCACGGCTTAGAGAAGACTTCGTACTCATCACGTAGTTTTTCAAAACTCGTCTCTTCTTCGTCGTCTTCCGTTATGGGAACCCAGACTGAGACTGTGGATTTTTGCCCTATTCGATCAAGCCTACCAATTCTCTGTTCAATCACCAGAGGGTCGTTGGGGAGGTCGAGCATGACGAGGTTCTTGCAAAATTGAAAATTGCGACCTTCCCCTCCAATCTCGGAAGATAGCAAAAAGGGTGCTCCTTCAGGGGCCGCAAAGTAGGCGGCCTGGCGGTCTCTCTCGACAAGATCCATGCCTTCGTGAAAAACTGAGAAGTGCTCTCCTAATCTTGCTCTCAATCTTTCATGTAGCTTAACAACTTGTTCTTGACCTGAGGTGATGAGAAAGACTTTTTCTGATTTGCCTTCGTCGATTTTGGATTTTAGAAAGTCTTCTACCCACTGAAGCTTGTCTTCTACGTAGCGTGCTTCTAGTTGTCGATGACATTCAAAATGCAATTCTGATCTCTTGCATTGAAAGATCTTCACGGGTTGATCGCCTTGAAGTGTTCTCAACATTTTCAGATACTCGTCCTGGCCGTACAGCTGTGGAGTTGCCGAAAGGAAGATCGCATGTTTTGACTTCGTGATCAGCTGTTCTAGCAAAATACTTTTTTCATTGTTGCGGCAAAGCCTGTGAGCTTCGTCTACTATGATGAGATCAAATTCCGCGATATTGTGCTCTAGGTTTTCTGGAGACGTGATGACGAAATCTCTATGATCTTCCTCGTCCAATACTTCTTCATGATCGAGACGGAACCTGACGTTAAAGCGGCGATAAAACTCAGTGAGCCATTGTATTTTTAGAGGCTCTGGAACAAGGATCAAGACGCGATTTAGTTCGCCTGATGCGTGTAATGATGAAAATATTAACCCTGCTTCAATGGTTTTTCCTAGGCCGACTTCATCTGCCAAAAGGGCACGCACGGGTGAGTTTTCGCAAGCCTTCTTGGCAACCCATAGTTGATGTGGCAAAAGTTCCACACGGCATCCGGCAATGCCTTTCATCGGATGTAGATTACGGTATTCAAGTATACCAGATACGCGTTTTCTTAAATCGAAGGAGTTTGGTTTTGAGATTTGCATCTGTCGAACGAGGTCGCTGATTTGGAAATCAACATTGATCGAAGAGATCTGGGATTCATCAAAATCAATTTCACCCGCTTGAAAGTAAAATAGATCGTTTCTGTCGGATATGGTTTCAATGGAGAGTTCACCGTGTTCTGAATGAACCACGGATTGGCCGACGTGAAATTGGACTCTTTTGAATGGGGAATTTTTTTTCGTGTAGTTTCGTTGCTCTTTGCTACGAAGAAACTCCACACTGAAAAATTGGGCTTCTTGGTCGTCCACGATACGCGCCGGCCCAAGGGAGCTATCTGTTTGGATCATGACAAGCTGATTTTTTTTCCAATGATTCATTTGTTGTGTGGGCTTTCTAGCCCTTATCAGTAAGCTATGCAATTGAGCTCAAATTGTGAGCTGATATAGCCCTTTTTGAGGACTTTGACCAATGCTGAGATGCACTTAACACTGGGCTCCCCCAAGTATTCTTCCTGCCAAAATGTGTCAATCTTGCAAACCAAAGCACAATACTTAAAGTGAGTCCTTCACAGGCTGCCATCTGTGTAAAAGAAGGAGAAATGAATGACGAATTTTGAAGGAAAATTTTGCTGGGTTGATCTCACGACGACCAATTTAGAGGCATCGAAAAAGTTCTATGGTGAATTGTTCGGGTGGAGATTTGAGGAAGAAAAGACTCCTGAGGGAGGCACCTATTCTACCGCGCACGTTGGAGATAAAGGTATTGCCGGCATTGTGGAGCAACCGAAGGCATCTCAGGGCGGAAAGTCGACTTGGAACTCTTATTTCTCTGTGAAAAATTTGGAAGCGTTCGCTGAAAAAGCCACACGGTACGGCGCTACAACAATCGTCCCTAGAAAAAACATTGGTACATATGGAGCACTGTCCGTATTGCAAGATCCAGCTGGCGCATACTTTTGCACTTGGGAATCTGCGGGTGATCCCAATGTTGAGGGAGAATACATGTCTGAAAAACCAGGCTACATGGCTTGGGTTGAGTTGGCTACGAGAGATCTTGATCGAGCTGGAAAGTTTTACTCAGAGGTATTCGATTTTTCACCTGAGTCTATGAACATGGGGGGGGATTCACAGCCCTACTTTTTGTTCAAGCATGATCAAAAACCTCAGGCCGGTCTCATGGGAATGCCGAAGGAGATGCCAGACAATCTTCCTTCTCATTGGATGAACCATGTTTCAGTTGAAAACTGTGATCGTAGCTTGGAAAAAGCGACACAGATGGGCGCTAAGACATTGTATGGTCCACAAGACATTCCAAATATGGGACGTTTTGCTACCATTCAAGACCCACAGGGTGCCGTCATTTCGATTTTTGCTAAGCAATAAATCTAGCTAAATTTGTCCAAATCAAGCTGCCTTTGCTTTCGAGCAATGGCAGCTTTTTTGTATCTACATTTGTGTCAAATTCAGAACTACAGTTGGCTCTTTTGGGGGATGACGATCCATGCGTAGAGATATGGGATGAGGCTTATTCCGCCCAGCAATACCAAAATGAGATAGATGGCCCTAACTAAATTGGAGTCCAGGTTTAGAAATTGGGCGAGGCCGCCGCAGACACCGGAGAACACCTGGTCTTCTGGCGTTCTGCAAAGCGGGTCGTGTGGTAGCTCCATAGGTTCAGACTGCGATGCGCGGGAGGAGCTAGGTAGCAGCACCCAGAGAGCTAAGTAAATGATGAGACCCAGACCTAGGCTTAGGAGAAAGAGAGCGATGATTCTCGTGATGACGACTGAATAGCCCCTTGAAAGCGCAATTCCGGAGCATACGCCTCCAATGGTTGCAAATCGCTCGGATCTAAAGAGTGGACGGCTTAGCGCGTTTTGATTCATGATTCTTTCGTATCAGATGTTGAAAGGACTTATCCAGAATATTTTTCTAAGCTATTGAGCTTTAGGTGCTGGAAGTGCCACGGAGCTGCTTCTCTTTTTTCAAACAGGAAGGCATCGGCTTTGGATATGGCTTCGCCCTGCCCCATGACTAGTTCTTGGAACAAGGGGATCCAGTCGCCATGGGAGCAAAGAGCAAAAAAATACGGTTTCTCATCATCTGTCTTAGAAAGAATTTTAGTTAAAAATCGGTCAATTCGATCCGTCATATCCCGATTGCTTTCGTTGTAGCTTTGTTCGTCTAAATCCGGGTCAATAATAACGTCCGTCTTTAAACTTTCCGCGAGGCACTCTAAGGTCTCCTGGCACCTGAGCTTTGGGCTACTAATTAATGTCCAAGGGCAGCTAGGCCCCCATCTTTCGAGTATGGCTTTGGAGAGAGCCTTTGATTGTTTGTGGCCTCGAGGGGAAAGACTGTTGTCGTCTCTAGGGTTTTGTACATCACGATGAGCATGACGAATTACGAGCAGAGTGATCTTTGGGGCGTCAGAAGTCATTTTCAAAATAAAGTTAGCTGAATTTTGTAAAAAAGTCGATTGGTGATTGGTTCGCTTTGGAGAATTCGGTTATGCTCAAAGCCTCTCATGAAAGATAAATATTTGCTATATGAGGCCTCAGTCCAAAACCCCGAATCTGATATAGATTTTATTCTAAAAGAATACTCTCAAGAGTATGGTCGCTCACCAACACGGCTCAGAGAAGATTTTTGTGGAACTGGTATGTTGCTTGCCGAATGGGTTCGGCGTGGCGAGAAAAATATGGGTACAGGTATCGATCTATCTTCCGAGCCTATTGAATCCGGTCGAGCTAGGCACTGGGCAGCGCTAAGCTCAGATCAGCAGAAAAGAATGAAATACGTTGAGGCCGATGTTCTGTCGTCAAGCAAATACAAGGCTGAGGTCATTTGTGCTTTCAATTACTCTTTTTATATTTTTAAGCAGAGAAGCATGCTGCTGAAGTACTTTAAAGCCGTTCGCTCATCTCTCGCAAAGGATGGATTGTTCTTTCTGGATTGTTTTGGTGGCACCGAAGCGATGATGGAGGGAGAAGAGAGCCGCGATCTAGATACTCATAAATATTATTGGGATTGTGAAAAGTTCAACCCCATTACGCATGATTGTTTTTACTCGATTCACTTTAAGCCAAAAGGCCAAAAGAAACAAAAGCGTGTCTTCACCTACGAGTGGAGATTTTGGACCCTGCCAGAGTTAAAAGATCTGCTAGAGGAAGCCGGATTCTCTAAGGTTTTTAGATATTGGGAAGGTGATGACAATGAAGGTGGCGGTGACGGCGAGTTTGCTCGTACAAACGTGGCGGAAAACTGCCTTTCCTGGATCTCTTATATTGTGGCCAAGCCATAGACCCTGCAAGCTTAGTTTCTTGATCTGTTTCTCTGACGATATTCTCTGATGTAAACGCTTTGGCCGCTTATCAGCCTTTTGTGCCGGACACGTTTTGCGCGCATTTGTATAAAATTTAATCACTTTTTTCTCAAAATCATTGGTTTTTTTCAAGCTCTGATCCTCAGCTATTGATTTTCCTTGAGTTGGAATTTGGCCCAGAAATTGAACTACCAGGGTCAGTCAAGGAAAGGACTGTGGATTATGAGAAAGAATCTCTTTTTGAAAGACGTCAAAGCAATGCTGAAACTTTGGGTTATGTTCGCATTGTTTTTATCATTTGTTTGGACCAACTCGGCTTACAGCTGGGGCGCCCCAAGTCCAAGGCGTCATACTTCAGTTTCTCTAGCTCCAATGAATCCCCCACCGTCTATAGTGAATAATACGGAGTTTATTCCGCCGATTGTTACTGAACAAAGTGACGCCATTTCCAAAGCCCTGATTTCCAGCTTCAGCCTCGAGAATGCAGGTGTAAAAAGTCTAACCTTTAGGATCTTAGAGGGAGCGATTCCTCCAGTGCGGTTTGAGGAAAATCAAATGAATCAAACCGCAGAAACCTTGATTTTTCGTCAAGGGCAGCCAATCCTTGAGATGGATGCTGGAGACCACATTAACTCGGACAACGTAACAATGCCTTACTGCCTGCTTAGGCTAAGAAAGCAAGACCGTTCCATTCCAGATTCGAAGCTCAAGCTTGGTCAAGCTCCCCTATCTTCAGATATATGGCTACCTAGTCCGATTCGCTTTCAGGTCAATGAGGACAGTGTGCGCTTGAGTCTTAAGTTTGTTGAAGTTCAGGATAGCCGTCCAAGCCTGTCTGTGATCAAGGTAGAGGAACTGGAATGTCACTTTTTGAACAAAAATCTCTTAAAAGCGAACATTTATGACGTTCTGCGAGGTGTTTTGGGCGAGCACGTTGAGATCGCATTTAGCATGGAATAAGATCTCAATGTGGGGATACAAGACCGTCTATGCAATGTCAGTTTCGTTGGAAGCTGCAGAGCCTTTGTTTGTTTGATTGCGGTTGCTTCTGCCGTACCCGCGATATCTCTGCCTCCTGGCCCCCAAATTCCAGCTCCAAATTTTGATGTGATCGAAAAGTGTTTGTCTGCCCCGCAAGACCAGGACTCACATGCCATTAATCATGAATGGAAACTTGTTTGTGACCTTGAAGAGTTCCTGAACTTCATTCGTGAAGATTCTAGAAATTGGCCTACTCATGTAGCCTTGTTGTCAGCTCATGTGCTTTACAAAGAGTTTCTAAGGTTTCGGGCAAAGATCCAGGTCAACATTAAGAAAGACGAAAATCTGAAGAGGCCTGAAGGATTTTTTTGGACTCCTTCGACTGAGACCAAAGCTGAGGAAGAGCTGGGCCCTAATGCTTCTTCCGTTAATGCCTTCGTGAACGCTACGTCAGTATGGGTTGATGATATGGATTTGCTGCTTCGTCCGTTATTTGATGAAGACGCCTCCACCAAAAAATATGGATCAGGGAAGACTCTGCTTTTGAAAAAAGAGGCAGCCTTGCTTTGGTTTCGATTCTTAAATACGGCGAAAAGGTTTGCGCTGGCAAAGGTGGGGCTGGATACCAAGATCGATTTCTTATTGTTCAATCGTTATGATCGCGCAAAGGTTTTGAGCATTATTATTGATGTCGTAAAAAAGGATCCAGTGGCCTTGGAGCAATACCGAGATTTGTTGATTACAAATTTAGAAAAGATTCCCGCCAAAGAGGATCATCGCATTGCAGCTGGAGACTTTGACCAATGGTTGTTCCTCTGGAGATTAAAGGGCCAAAACATGGATTCGGAGCTCCGGTCTCAATTGCAAAAGTCTTTAAGAAGAATGTGGATATTGTTCCCGCTTAAGCAAGATAAAGTGAAGATTCGCAAGCTAGCGATTGAGCTAGGAGTCTCGAGGTCCTTTATTGGACCTTCCATAAGACAAATGTCGCTCGATGAGTTGCTGACCTATGCCAAGAAACAAGTCAATTTTCTCGAGGGTGATTCGGCTTTGGTGACGATGGCGCAGGTCCTAAGGCTGCCAACTAAATTGGTAGAGGCGGATGAGCTGTGGGACGCACTAGAATTTCATTTGCGACTTTTGCGCATCATGGATCAGAGGCATAAGATTCCTGCGATTTTGAAACGGTATCTTCAGAAGGGTCATTTTATTGATATTCCCCAAAAGGTTGAAGCCCGTGAAAAATTCTTTGATCACATGTATCAGGTTGGAAAGTGGCGGTGGTCCTACGACACTCAGAATGAAGCCGTAAAAGTTTTTGACCAAATTATTGCTTTGAATCGGGCATGGGGTACGGATTTTAAGTTGGCCGCTAGTTTTTATGTGCGGGCGCGCATTGCAGAGCAATCCGGGGATAAGAATATTGCGAGATCTTTCTTTGATCAGGCGATACAGGAGCTTGAACCTCAGAAGCGTGCCTTTATGGATCTCTACCTAGACTTGAGATGGCGAAGGTTTTTTAATTCGTTAGATCTAGCCGTTGGAACGAATGATTATAAAGACATTTCTAAAGAGTTAGATGGCTTTAAGTCTGATCTGAATTGGAAAGAAGAAGGAAGTCGATGGCTTTTCTGGAAGGCGAACGCCCTACTTCTGGAAGGACAAAAATCCGAGGCAAAAGAATTTTTTGAGAAGGCCTATGAGAATGAGCCTCTAGGGTATTTCAGTGCATTGTCGGGACTTGAATTGGTTAAACTGGGTGATGAGCCTTCGGGGTGGAAAATGGGTGGTGCCAATAAGTTTTGGAGTGGAGAACAAGAGGTCTGGCAGATGCCGAGCTTCTCAGAAATTT
>Ga0100403_1000962_pt1 | contig 27423 bp, 34 predicted proteins | sample CryGeymet201501t_FD_83663 | JGI IMG/M metagenome (GOLD analysis project Ga0100403, IMG submission 83663) | Groundwater microbial communities from Crystal Geyser aquifers in Utah, USA - Crystal Geyser metaG 2015-01t | ecosystem: Environmental > Aquatic > Deep subsurface > Groundwater | place... | reverse complement strand
GACGCCGGGGCCGGGAAGTACCGGATCACGGTCCCCCACTACTTCGGCCAGGACTCGGCCGCCCCGTCCACCACCGCCGCCGCCTACCGGGTCCTGGTCCGAGGGCCGACGATCACCACCACCCCCCTGGGCTCGGATCCGTCCTACTGGTATCTCGGGGCCTGTACCTCGGGCGTCTACGCCACCACCGGCCAGAACCTCGTCCCCACCTGGGGGTCCTGGCTGTCCATGTTCAACGTGGAGCACGACAACGCCAGCGGAATGCACAAGGCGATCAACGCCGATTCCTTCACCTTCAACGCAACGGCCGGCCGGACGGGTACGTACCAGGTGGAGGCCGTGGAGCTCCAGGCCACCGGGCCCACCTGGCGCCAGAACGGGGGGGGCGTCCAGTCCATGGCCTACATCGCCACCGGTGGAACCGCCCCGGCCCACGTCAAGACCGCCACCGCCGTGTCCGGGACCTGGGCCGAGTTCTACCAGCCCGTCCGCTTCCCCCCCGATCAGGACGTGATCCTGAACGACCTGTCCGCTGTGATCTGGCTCGCCACCGCCGCCCCGTCCGAGTACGTCAAAATCGACCTGGTGGAGCGCCAGATCGAGGCCGCCGCCTGGAACACGATCGCAAGCTGGACCCTCGGGAAGCCCGCCGGCGCCACCTGGGGGATCGTGACGCCCACCGCCGGGCCGGCCTTCCCCTTCACCATCCCCGCCCCCGCCAGTACCAGGACCGTCCGCCTGTGGCGGGTGGAGATCGGGGAGCCCAACACCGGGAATACCCGCCTGGCTGGATTCTACGGGACCGCCAACGCCGCCAAGGTCTCCCCGATCCCACACTGAACCGAGGGCCCACCATGACCGTCCCCGCCGTTCCCTGGCTCGTCCGACCCGCCGATCGGGTCCTGACCCCCAACCGCTACCACGCCGGGAATCAGCCCGGGTACGTGCTCCCCGTGGAGCTCCTGGTCCTCCACTACACCGGGGGCTACGGGTTCGAGGGCTCGGCCCGATGGCTGGCCAACCTGGTGAAGGACAAGGCCGGGAACGTGGTCCCCGCCAAGGCCTCGGCACACCTGATCGTGGGCCGGGGGGGTGAGGTGGTCCAGCTCGCCCCCTTGACCGATCGGACCTGGCACGCCGGGGGGGGCTCGAGCCGGTGGAGGGGGAAGCCCGTCAACGGCCGATCGATCGGGATCGAGATCGCCAACCTGGGATGGCTCAAGCGCCAGCCGGACGGCCGGATCCTGGACGCCTGGGGGAAGGCCTACACCGGCCCCGTGTTCACCGAGGCCGCCGGGGGCCTGTGGGAGCCCTTCCCGGACGCCCAGCTCGAGGCCGTGGCCTGGCTGGTGTCCTCCCTGGTGGGCCTGTTCCCCGTCCTGGCCCTCGAGGACCAGGCCGCCGGGGAGCTCCCCCGGATCTGTGGCCACCAGGACGTTGACCCCACCCGGAAGGTGGACCCCGGGCCCGCCTTCCCCCTCGAGCTGATCCGCCGCCACGCCCAGGGGAGACCATGATCACCCTCAAGCCCTCCCGGACCTTCGCCCTGGCCGCCTTCGGGCTCCTGACCTTGGCCCTGGTGGCCCTCGGCCTGTTCGGGATCCTGACCTGGTTCCTGTTCCACCCGATCGAGGGCTCCCCCGAGCTCCCCGGCCAACTGGTCCAGGCCCTCCAGGTGGTGGCCGGGTGCCTGGCCACCGTGGCCACCGCCGGCGCCGGGAGCATGGCCGCCCGGGACTACGCTTCCCGGGGGCTCACCAGTTCCCAGGGCCTCGAGGTGGCCGCATCGAGGTGGTCCGCCGCCGCGCCGCCGCCCCAGGCATTCAGGCCAGGCCCAGGGCCCGCCGCGCCGCCTGCAGGCCCGACTCCCGGCCCGGCCGAGGACGCCGAGGACCTGGCGGGACCATGACGGTGAAGATCCCCGGGTGGGCCTGGGGGCTCCTGGCCGGCCTGGTGGCCGCCGCCGGGGTGGTGGTGTTCTACCTGGTGGCCGCCGGCCGCCGGCGCCCTGGGCCAGCTCCTGACCCGTACCAGGACGTCCCCGCCCTCTACCTGGAGACCGCCCGCCAGGAGCTCGAGGCCGCCCGCCAGGTGGACGCCGAGGCCCAGGCCGTCCAGGACGAGGTGGCCGAGATCCTGGCCACCCCCAACCCTGACACCAGGACGGCCGACCTGGCCGAGCTCCTGAACCGGTGGAACCCGTGATCCTGATCTTCCTCCTGGCCGCCTGTGGCCCCAAGGCCCCGCCGGCCTCGATCTACCCGCTCGAGCTCCCCCCGCTCGAGCCCCCCGCCGTGGCCGAGGTGGTCCCCGCCCAGGACGAGATCCCCGCCGTGGCCCCCTTCCTCCCGGGCCAGCGCCCCCCCTTCACCGACGCCGCCTGCCTGGCCACCGGCCGGGGCCTGGTGGTCCCCGAGGCCAAGGCCGTGGAGCTCTACCAGGCCGCCGAGCTCGGGGACTGGTGGGAGGCCAAGGCCCGCGCCTGTATGGACGCCCGCGCCACCGACCGGGCCTACTGCGACGGGGTGGTGGGCCGCCAGGTCCTCGAGCTCGAGGCCGCCGAGCGGGAGACCCGGTGGGCCAGGTGGGCCATCCCCGTGGGCGTCACTGTGGGGGTGTTCCTGGGAGCCGGGGCCACCGGCCTGGCCTATCAGGTGGGGACCCCTTGACTCTTCGCCGCATCCCTGGCCCGCCCTGTTAGGCTCAGGGTCATGGCGACCGAGACTGATCCCCGTCCGGGGCCCTCCTACGGGCCGCCTGGACCGGATACCATTTCTCCGGTGGAGGACCTGGAGATCATGCCCGACGTAGCCGATCGCATCCTGGCCGAGCTGGGGGCCCTCAGAGGACAACTGGATCGCCTGGAGAATCGACTGGAGCGGGTGGAGGTCCTGGGGCCAAGGTGGCCGTCCTGGAACGCCAGGACACTGTGGACCGTGACACGTCCAGCCGCGTGGACCGCCGGATCGCCCAGCTCGAGGCCCTCCAGCACGCCATTGTCCGAATGGAGGGCATGGAGGCCCAGGTGGCCAAGCTCTCGGACACCGTGGCCAATCGCGCCGCGAGCTCGAGCTTGGACGCCGCCGTCGTCCGGATCTCTGCCCTTGAGACGGAACAGGCCAAGGGGGAGGGGATGTCCAAGGCCCTGATCGTCGGGTGGACCATGCTAACGGCCGCCCCCGGCCTGGTGGGCCTGGCGATCGCCCTGTGGAAGCTGGGACACTGATCAAGCGGGGGTAGACCTGGGACGCCTGGCCGGCTACACTGGCCAGGCCCCGGGACGTCCCCGGGGGTCCTGACCCCTGACCTTGCGAGACCACCATGCCCAACGCCAAGCCGATCCCGGCCGGCGCCGCCAAGATCGGCGCCTGGTACACCACCCCCCGCGACTCCCGGGTGAAGATCCTGGGCCGCCCCGAGGGCTCCACCGACGTCCAGGTGGAGAACGACCTGGGGCGCACCTTCACGATCCCCGAGTCCTACCCCCTGACCCCCACCGAGGCCGCCGCCGGCCCCGCCCTCGAGGACCTGGTGGGCCTGGCCCCCGGGGAGCTCGGGGAAGCCCTCGAGCGCCTGGGCCTGGACGAGCTGGACGAGCTCGAGGACCTGGACCCGCGCCCCGAGGTCCTGGAGGCCACCGCCGCCCGCCGGGCCCAGCTCGAGCGCCCGCCGGCGCCGTCCCTTCGCCAGGCCGTGGACGGGGCCGCCAAGGCCCTGGCCGCCGGCGCCGCCGCCGCCACCTTCACCGTCCCCGCCAACCCGACCGCCACCTGTCACCTGTGCCGCCAGGCCGTCCGGGTCATGGGCCAGGTCCTGGCCGTTCATTCGGCCGCCGGGGTCTACTGCCCCGCCAGCGGGACCGATCCCAAGCCTGTGGCCGCCGAGGCCCCGCCGGCGCCGCCGGCGCCGCCGGCCGAGCTCGAGGACGAGGACGCCGAGGCCGAGCTGCAGGCCCCCGAGGGGGACGGCCCCGAGGCCGCCGAGCTCGAGGCCGAGGCCGCCGAGCCCCTGGACCCCTGGCGCCACCTGGCCGGCGCCGCCACCGTGACCACCCGGATCGAGGCCGTCCGCAAGCTGACCCGCCTGGCCGACGTGGCCGAGCTCGAGGACCTGGGGGCCCAGCTCGGGGCCAAGGTGGTCCGGGACCTGGGGAGCCACCGGAAGGCCCTGGAGGCCGTGGCCGAGGCCACCGCCGAGGCCTTCCAGGGTGGGAAGGTGGGGATCAAGGGCCGAGCCGCCCTGTCCCACCTGGCCGAGCTTCAAGGCAATCAGGCCCGGCCCGGGGTCATGGCCGAGATCCGCGCCGCCTTCGCCCGGCTCCAGGGCCTCGGGGTCCAGGTGGACCACCGGATCCAGCCGGCCCCCGCCGAGCTCGAGGGCCGGCCCGAGACCTTCCAGGTGGCCGAGCTCGAGGCCGCCCCCGCCGAGCTCCGGGAGCTCCTGGCCTGGATCTTCCAGGTCTCGGGGTGGTCCACCGTCCTGGCCGAGGCCGTGGCCACCGTCCAGCTCCTGGCCGGTACCGTCCGGGAGTCCAGGGCCGCGATCACGTCCACCGAGGACGTGGAGCTGGTGATCCTGGCCTGGAGGTGGGAGGCCTCGAGGCCCGAGCCCCGCGCCACCATCCTGGGCCAGCTCGAGGCCAGGATCGTGGCCCTCGGTGGGACCGTGCCCCAGCTCGAGGCCACGGCCGAGACCGTGGCCGATAGCTCGGCCGAGGCCGCCGAGCTCGAGCCCCGCCACGCTTGCGAGACCCCCGGGTGCGACGGGTCCGGGGTGGACTGCGACGACGGGACGCCGGACCCCACCGACCCGCCCGCCCGGCCCGAGGTCCGGGAGATCCCCTACGGTGACCCCAACGGGGAGAATCACCGCCCGGACGAGCTGACCGGGCCGGTGATCGAGCCCTGGAACCTGTCCGCGCTCCCCCTCCCCCTCCAGGTGGCCCGCTCCACCACCGCCCGGGCCCTCGAGCTGGTGGACGGCCTCGAGTGCCGGGACGGCCCCCTGGTGGCCCGGGTCCTGGACGCCGAGCGCCGCCACCAGGACCGCCCCGAGGTGGTGGCCCGCCTGGTGTCCTTCCTCGAGGACCCCCAGGACTGGCCGGCCACCAAGGCCGTGGAGGCCGCGCCGCCGCCCAAGCCCGCCCAGGAGCTCCCCCCCGAGATCGAGCCCGCCGCCCCCGAGCGGGTGGAGCCCAAGGTCCCCAGGCCCCAGGCCCAGCCGGATCAGGTGGTCCAGGTCCAGGACCTGGAGATCGTGGCCCTCCCGGACGGCCGCCAGGAGCTGTGGGCCAAGCCGCCAGGCCGCCGGCCCGTCCGGGTGGGCGACTGTGCCGATCCGCGCCTGGCGCCCCACCTGGCCGCCCTCAAGGCCCACCAGGCCGCCCACCCGGCCCCGGTGGACCCCCGGGCCATGCGCCCGACGCCCCCGCCCCCGCCCGCCGTCCCCGAGGTGGTCCAGGTGGCCCAGGCCGGCCTGGCCGCCCTGGCCGCCGCCCTCCCCGCCCTGGCCGCCCTCGGCCTGGACGTCACCTTCAAGATCACCACCCGGTCCCCCAACGGGTGAGCCCGTGTAGCCGGGGGGGGTGACACAAGGCGCCGCCCCGGCTACACTGGACCCCTGCCCCCGCCTCCCCCTGGAGATCCCCGCCATGACCACCACCACCGAGCTGACCGCCCACCTGGACGGTCACTTCGACGCCGCCGCCGCCACCGTGGACGAGCTGACCAGGACCCGCCTGGCCAAACTGATCGCCGCCAAGGGCTTCACCCTGACCGGCCTGGCCCGCGCCATGAACCGCTCGCACACTTGGATCCTTCGCAAGCTGGACCCGGATCAGCCGGCCCCCAGGCCTTGCACCGTCCAGGACGTGTCCACCATCCTGGACTTCCTCGAGGCCACCCCCGAGGACCTGATCGCCGCCGCCTGACCAGCGCCGGCGCCCTCCCCCAACCCGTGACCATGCACAAGGAACGACCATGCCCGACTACCGCGATCGCCGTGACCCTCGAGACAACCGCCGGGAGCCCGATCCCCCGCCGGCCCGCGTGAACCCCCTGGCCGCCGGCGCCCTGGGCCTCCCGGAAGGCCTGGTGGCCGACGTGAAGGCCGTCACCGAGTCCCTGGACCACCTGGCCCAGCTCGGGGTGAACCTCCTGGCCCCCCTGACCCGGATCGAGTTCATCCCCCCGGGCTACCGCCTGGCCTTCCGGGCCGTCCTGTTCCCCGTGGGCCGTGTCCGCTCCCCCGAGGACGGGTGGGTGAACGTGGGGGGGAAATGGACCAACGGGACCTGGTACGAGTCCGACGGCGGGGGCCTGGCCCTCCACAAGGCCCCCCTGCGCCAGCTCGCCGCCGCCGCCGGCCTGTCCTGGGAGACCTTCGACGTGTCCACGGATCTCAACCGCTGGACCTTGAAGGCCGTGGGCCGGATCCGCAACATGGACGGGGCCTGGCGCCAGGTCTCCGCGATCAAGGATCTGGACCTTCGGGACGACGGGCCGATCGTCCCCGCCTGGCACGTCCAGGCCAAGCGTAAAGACTCCCGGGGCAACGCCGACGCCCGGATCCTCAAGGCCCGGGAACACGGGGGGCGCATGGCCGAGTCCAAGGCCGTGAACGCCCTGATCCGGGACGCCCTGGGCCTTCGGACCTGCTACCCCGAGGCCCTGGCCCGGGCCCCCTTCGTGTTCCCCCTCCTGATCTGGCTCCCCGAGACCACCGAGGCCCGCGCCATGCAAGCGGCGGTAGAGCTCGGGGTGGTCTCCCAGGTCTACGGGCCCAGCTCGGCCGGGAAGGTCTACGCCGAGGCCGGGACGGTGATCGACGCCGAGGCCGTCCCCGAGGCCCGCCAGCTCCCCGGCCACGGCCCCGACACCACCCCCAACTTCAAGGCCGAGGCCGAGCGCCTGGCCCAGCGGGAACGGGTGGCCGCCAGGCCGGCCGAGGCCGCCCCCTACGGCCGCCAGGCCCAGGCCTCCCGGGAGCCCTCCCGGGAGGACCTGGAGGCCTACGCCCAGGCCAAGGGATGGCCCAGGCCGTCCAACGCCCAGGGGCTGGCCGACCTAGCAGCCTACGTGAAGGGGAAGGGGGGGGCCGACTTCCAGGGCTTCCTCGGGATCGGCCGGGGCCCTGACACCGACCCGGACTGGTAGGAGGCCGCCATGCTGATCGCCCACCTGTCCGATCTTCATGTCACCGAGGGCCCGGCCCTCGAGGACCAGCGGGAGGACCTGACCCGGATCGTGGGCCAGGTCCTCGAGGCCAGGCCCGACCTGGTGATCACGACCGGGGACTACTACGGCCGGACAGTGCCCCACCGGCCGAGCCCCCGGGAGCGGGGGGTCCTCGAGCCCCTGATCGTCCGCCTGGCCGACGTGGCCCCCGTCCTGCTCCTCGAGGGGAATCACGATCACGGGGAGTCCCTGGCCCTGGCCGCCCAGCTCGGGGGGGTCTACCCCGTCCGGGTCCTCGAGCGGGCCGGGTCCGAGGTGGTCCACACGCCCGCTGGGCCCGTCCGGGTCTACTGGCTGGCCTACCCCACCCGCCGGTGGGTCCTGGCCGGCCAGGAGCGCCCCCCTGGGGTGGCCGAGGGCCGGGCCCAGGCCCTGGGGAAGATCCACGGCCTCCTGACCGCCTGGAGGGGGCGCATGGTCCGCCAGCGGGTCCAGGAGCCCGAGACCCCGATCCTGTTCCTGGGACACTTCCAGGTGGTGGGCTCCCGCCTGTCCTCCGGGGAGGTCCTGGCCACGGGTGAGCTCGAGATCGAGCGCCAGGCCCTCGACACCATGCCCGTGGACTACGGGGCCCTGGGCCACGTCCACGCGCGCCAGGAGCTGGCCCCCCGGTGGTGGTACGTGGGCGATCCCTGGCCGGTGGACTTCGGGGAGACCGGCGCCCGGGGGTTCCACCTGGTCCAGGTGGGGAAGGGCCCCGCGCCCCGCCTCCACGTCCCCGAGGGCCGCCCGCCGAGCTCGCCGGCGCCCTGGACCAGCTACCCGGCCGGGGCCGGCCTCCAGGCCGTCCAGGTGGGCTTCCAGGACTCCGGGGCCCGGCCCTGGATCACGCTTCGGTACCGCTGGGCCGCCGACCGGGAGGACGGGACGGCCAGGTGGATCACCAGGCCGAGCCCCCAGGAGCTCGAGGCCGCCCGGGGGGCCGTGGTCCGGGCCCGCCTGGTGGTCCCCGACGTCCACGCCGCCTCCTGTCCCTGGGACGCCGAGCTCGAGGCCATGGAGGCCATGGCCCACCGGGTCAAGGCCGAGCGGGTGATCGAGCCCACCACCCGGGTCCGCTCCCCCGAGGTGGCCGAAGCCGTGACCCTCGAGGCCAAGATCGAGGCCTGGTGGGGAACCCTGGCCGCGCCCCCCGAGCCGGTGGACCGCCGCGCCGCCCTCGAGGCCCTGGCCGAGCTCCAGGAAAGTGACGACGATCAGGTCAAGGCCAGGACGGCCGAGATTGTGTCCGGCGCCAAGCCCAAGCGGGTGGAGCTCGAACGTCCGGCCGCTTCCCCGGCCTGACCGGCCCTCCACGCCACCAACGGGCCCGATTGCCACCAGGGAATCGGGCCCGTAGCCGTTGGGGCTATCCTTCCCTTGACCGGTGTAGCCGCACGGGCTACGATGGAGATCCCCGGGGATGGTCCCCGGCCCCGCCCACCGCCCCCTTGCACCGAGGACCCCGACCATGACCACCGAGACCACGCCCCAGCTCCCCGACGCCCGCCGGCCCCAGGCTGAGGCCCACGACCGCCGCTACGACTTCGCCACCTGTCCTGGCTGTTCCCAGCGGTACCAACTGATCGACTGGCGCTGCGCCGTCCACCAGCTCTACCACCCGGGCGGCCAGATCCCGGCCCCCCCGGCGCCCGCCGACGTGGCCCGGTTCGCCCGCCGCGCCTCCGGGGAGCCCGACGTCTACGCCCGCCACGGGATCGAGATCCCCGCCTGCCCGAGCTGCAACGGCTACGGGTTCGAGGAAGGGAAGCCCGCCAGGGGGTGGGGTGACTCCACCCGCCCCGGGTGCCCCGCCTGTGGCGCCACCGGGGAGGGCCTGGACGAGCTCACCGCCGAGCTGACCGCCTTCCCCACCAACCGGGTCATGCTCGAGGCCCTGGGGGGCTACTACCCGAGCCTCTACACCTGTCAGGGGGACGGCCGCCACAATGCCTCCCGGGTGGCCGCCGACCCTGGCTTCTACGCCCGGATCCGGGCCCTGGCCGACGCCTACGATCAGGCCCAGGCCAACCGTGGGGACGAGCGCCGGGCCTACCGGGGGGGCTGACCCCGATCTTCACCTGGCCCCCTGGTAGCCCGCCGGGCTACTATGGGGGCCGACTTTTGCACCACCGCCCCACCAGGAGCCCCGACCATGCGCCCACGCCGCCTGACCCTTCGAGGCCTGACCCGCTTCACCACCGAGATCGCCATGGACCTGGACCAGCTACCCGCCGGCCTGATCGCCGTGGCCGGTTCCAACGGATCGGGAAAGACCACGATCATGGAAGCAATGGGCCCCGGCGCCCTGTTCCTCGAGCTCCCGTCCAGGCCCGGGATCCTCCGGGACCGGGTGAACCGCCGGGACGCCTTCCTCGAGCTGGTCCAGGACTACCGGGGGGAGACCTGGCGCCACCTGATCCAGGTGGACCCGGGGACGGGGACCAGCGGGGCCAAGACCGAGGCCTACCTGTGGCGCCTGGCCCCCGGCGCCGAGCTCCCCGCGCCTGGTGAGCCCACCCCCGAGGGGACGTGGATCGACCCCGAGGGCTACCCAACCACCGGCCGGATCGGGGACTACACCGGCGCCCTGGAGGGCCTGGGTTTCCCCGCCCGGGACGTGTTCCTGGCCGGCGCCTTCGCCGTCCACACGGGGGCCGGTAACTTCCTCGAGCTGGACACGGCCGGCCGGAAGGCCCTGTTCGTGACCCTCCTGGGCCTCCAGGGCTACCAGGACCTGGCCGATCGGGCCGCCGCCGCCAGGAAGCCCCTGGACGGCCACCTGGCCGAGCTCGAGGACCTGGCCGCCCAGCTCGAGCGGGACCGCCAGGCCGCCCAGGAGCTCGAGGCCGAGGCCTCCCAGCTCGGGGCCCGGGTGGCCGAGCTCCAGGCCGAGGTGGGGGGCCTCGAGGCCCAGGCCGGGGCCAAGCGGGACCAGGTGGCCAAGGCCCGGGCCGAGCTGGACACCCTCGAGGGGGCCCGCCGGGTGATCGTGGAGCGCCGCCAGGAGCTCGAGGCCGAGGCCCAGCGCCTCGAGGCCCGGGCCGCCGAGCTCCAGGAGCTGATCGCCGGTAGCCAGGAGCTCGAGCGCCGCCAGGACGAGATCCGGGCCCAGGCCGCCCGCCACCAGGAGCTCACCGAGCGCCGCGCCACCCTCCTGGGGGAGCGGGCCGGCCACCTGGCCACCCGGGACGCCGTGGGCCGGGAGCTGACCACCGCTCGCCAGGAGCTCGGCCGCCTGGGGGAGACCCGCCCCCCCCTCGAGGCCGAGGGCCTGGACCTGGACCAGGTGGCCCGCGCCCTCGAGGGGGTCCGAGATCGCCAGCGGGTGGCCGGGTCCCTGTCCGAGGACCGCGCCGCCCTCGATGCCACCCGCCAGGAGCTGGCCAAGGCCCGCCCCCTGGCCGTGGCCGCCGAGACCCGCCACCGGGAGGACCAGGCCAAGGCCCCGAGCCTCGAGGCCACCAGGGCCCGCCTGGAGCGCCTGGAGCGGGACGCCCAGCTCCAGGAGGGGGTCCCCTGTGGGGGGCGAGTCCTCAAGGCGCCCGCCGCCGACCGGGGCCTCCCCGTGGACTGTGGCGCCTGTGCCTTCCTGATCGAGGCCCGCCGGGCCGCCGGGGAGCTCCCCGGGACCCGGAAGGACCTGGAGGACGCCGAGGCCGCCGCCGAGGACCTGGCCGCCCTGTGGGCCCACGCCCAGGCCCTCCGGGCTACCGTGGCCGAGCTCGAGGCCCGCCAGGACCGCCAGGCCCAGGGGGTCCAGGCCCTCGAGCTCCTGGAGGCCGAGGCCGCCCGCCTGCAGGACCGCCTCGGCCGCCGGCCGGTGGTGGCCCAGGAGCTCGAGGCCAACGGGGCCCGCTCGGTGGCCCTCCTGACTGTGGAGATCCCCGAGATCGAGGCCCGCCAGGCCAAGGCCGCCGAGGACCTGGACAAGGTGGAGGCCGAGGGCCGCCGGATCCGGGCCGAGCTGGACGGGGACCTGGTGGGAGCGCCCCAGGCCCTCGAGACCCTGACCCTGGCCCTGGCCCGGCTCCCCGAGCGCCGCCAGGCCCTCGAGGACGGCCGCCAGGCCCTCAAGCGGACACGGGCCGCCCTCCTGGGCCTGGTCCTTCCGCCCGAGCCCCTGGAGGCCCGCCAGCGCCTGGCCGAGCTCGAGGAAGGCCAGCGGGACGCCGCCCACCTGGTAGCCGTCGTGAGGACTGACCTGGACGCCGCCCGGGAGCGCCTGGGCCACGCCCGGGGCCGCCTGGCCGAGGTGGGAGACCTGGAGGCCAGGGCCCAGGCCCTCGAGGCCACCAGGGCCTCCCTGGGCCAGCGCCGGGCCGGGTTCCGGGAGATCGAGCGGGCCCTGGGCCGCTCGGGGGTCCAGGTCCTCGAGATCGACGCCGCCGGCCCCACCGTGGCCCGGCTCACCAACGATCTACTGGCCGCCACCTTCGGGGGCCGCTTCGCCGTCCGCCTGGACACCATGACGGAAGGGGGCCAGGGCCGGAAGGTCCGGGAGACCTTCGACCTGGTGGTCCTGGACGGGAACCGGAAGGGCCGCGCCGAGGACTCGAACGGTGGGGGCCGGAAGGCCGAGGCCCGGGAGCGCCTGTCCGCCGACGTGTCCGAGCTGTCCAAGGGGGAAAAGGTCCTGGTGGACGAGGCTTTGAAGCTGGCGATCGCCATGTTCCACGCCCAGCGGACGGGAGCCCCGATCCTGACCCTGTGGCGGGACGAATGCGACACTGGCCTGGATCCCGAGAATCGCCGCCGGTACCCCGCGATGCTTCGCCGGGCCCTCGAGCTCGGGGGGTTCGATCGCCTCTACTTCGTGAGCCACGATCCCGACGTCCAGGCCCAGGCCGACGCCGTGATCCGAGTGGCCGCCCACCCGTCCGAGATCGTGGCCTTCGACGTCGCATGACGCGCCAGGCCCCCAACGGTGAAAGGCCGGCCGCCCTCTCGAGCGACCGGCCTGTGACCTTGCACAAGGCCCGAGGGCCCCACCTGGGAGACCAACCCCAGGACGCCCAGCGTAGCGCACGCTCCAGGGGAACACAAGGCCTCCCCGTTGCCTTCGCCGGGCCGGCTACGGTACCTTCCAGCCCGCCTGACCCCCGGGGCCCGACCTTGCACCCTCCCCGCCGATCCCCGCCCATGACCTGGACCCTCCCCGCCGAGGCCTGGCCCACCGTGGCCGCCATGCTCGAGCTCACCGCCGAGGCCTGGCCCGAGTCCCTGGCCCTCCACGATCTGGCCTTCCTCCACGCCGAGGTGGCCGCCGGGGAGCGCCCCCGGTACCCCGGCCGGGGGTTCCTGGCCGACCGGTGGTCCTGGACGCCCCACCAGGTCCGCCGCTTCCTGGACGCGCCAGCCCGGCGCCAGCCCGGATCCGGGCCGACCACCGCTCTACCCACCGATCCGGTGATCACCGAGCCCGCCGTCACCAGCGGGACGCCAGCCCGGCCCGCCGAGCCCTTGACCCGCGCCTTCCGGGCCCTGGGCCTGGAAGCGCCGGCGCCAGGAGCTCACCAGCCCGGCGCCAGCCCGGGAATGGACCACCCTGGACTTTCGGCCGTTCCTCGCCAGCCCGACGCCAGCCCGGCGCCAGCTCGGCCGGATCTGGTTCCCCCCCATACCCCCCCTCCTGATCCATCCCTTCCAGATCCAGATCCACCTGGAGATAGATCGATCGAGGGGGTCCAGGGGGAGACCCTACCGCCCCGCCTGGCCAGGCCCGCCCAGGAGCTCCCCGAGGCCCGCGCCTTCCTGGCGACCTGGACCAGGTGGCGCCACCACCCCCGCGCCCCCCACCGCTGGACGGGTGGGCCCGCCGAGGCCCTGACCTGGTTCCTCGAGCTCCTGGCCTCGGGGCCGGACACCGAGATCGGGAAGGCCCTGGCCGTCCTGGACGTGGAGGCTTCCCTCGAGGCCTGGGACGGGTGGCTCGGGGATCGTGCGGACGAGCACGGGAAGCCCGGGACGGCCAGCCGGTCCAAGTTCCCCAAGGCCTACAAGGCCGCCCTGCGGACCTGGTTCATCAACCAGGTGAAGTTCGGCCGCAACCTCAAGGCCAAGGCCCAGGGCCGCCGCCGTGGAGCCTGGGCCGGCCGGGCCACCCCATTCACCACCCCCGGGCCGGCGCCGACCACGCCGACCCCCGACCTTGCACCACCCGCCCCTGGAGACCTCGATGCCCTCGATCGCTTCTAACCCTGACCGCTGGGACTACGGGCCGGACGAGCTCGGGGAGCTCCCCGAGGACTCGAGGCCCACCGCCGCCACCCCCAAGCCCGAGGCCCGGCCATGCGCCGGCGCCACCGATCGGGACTGTGCCAACCTGGTGGAGCCCCGGTGGGTGGCCCCCAGGTCCTCCCCGGCCGGTGGCCTGGGCCACGGGGGCTACTGGTCCCCGGGCTACCTGTGCCCCGCCTGCAAGGCCGCCCAGGAGGACGCCACCTATCGCCGGCGCCTGGGGGAGCTGGTGGCCGCCTCGGGGGTCCCCCACCGCTACGCCTGGGCCAACTTCGATCGCCACGTCAAGCAAGACCGGGCCGAGGCCTGGGCCGACTTCCGGGACCGCCTGGACCAGGTGTCCGAAGCCGCCCGCCAGGACGGGGTGGGTGGCTACCTCGGGATCACCGCCTGGAACGCCCCCGTCGCCGCCACCGTCCGGGACTGGCGCCCGAGCCAGACCTGCAGGCCCACCCCCCGGGTGATCTACCTGACCGGCCCGGTGGGCTCGGGAAAGACCACGCTGGCCGCCGCCGCCGCTATGGCCACCCTCCGGGCCCTGGCTCGAGACCGGGACAACTACCAGGCCGATCGCTACCGGGTGGCATGGATCTCGGCCGGGGACCTGTGGGAGACCTTGCGCCTCGAGACCGGGGGGAAGGCCCAACGGGGAGCCCTGGCCCGCTGGGCCGCCGCCGACGTCCTGATCCTGGACGATCTCGGGACCCTCGAGGGGATCAAGGCCTGGCACCGGGATTCTATGGAGTTCCTGATCTGCCACCGCTACAACGCCAATCTGCCCACGCTGATCACGTCCAACCTTCGCCTGGACTCCGAGGACCCCGAGGAACCGACGATCGCCGGCCTCTACGGGGAGCGGGTGGTCTCCCGCCTGGTGGAAGGCCTCGGTGGCCGCCGCCACGGCCGGCCCGCCGGGTACCTCGAGCTCCTGGGCATGGATTGGAGGGCCGACGTCCCCCACCCCCTCCCCGACCCGGCCCGGCCCCCTTCGCCCAGCTCGAGCCCGGCCGCCCCCCCCCCCGCCGCCAGGCCGGCCCAACCCTCCCTCCTGGACTGGCGCCAGCGCCAGGCCGGGGAACGTGACGACGACTGACCCCACCCCACCGAGGACCCCGAGCATGACCCCGACCCCCGCCGACCTTCGCCGCTTCCTGGACGTCCGAGCCCTGGCCCGCCTGACCACGATCCTCCTACCTCCCCCCGAGCTCGGCCGAGCCCTCCAGGTGGGCCACCTGGGAGCCCTGATCCTGTGGCCGCTCGAGGCCGTTCACCTGGTCAAGGGGGCCACCCTGGAGCCCTTCGCCCGCCTGGCCGTCACCTGGTCCGGGGCCCACGGCCTGGGCTACCGCCTGGACGCCGTGGCCGGCGCCTGGGCCGTGGCCGAGCGCCAGGGCCAGCCCCAGGCCGTCCCCGTCCTCGAGCTGGCCAAGCTGACCACCGCCGAGCTCCACGGCCGCCGGGCCGTCCTGGAGGCCGTGGCCGTGGCCGTCCGCTTCCAACTCGAGGCCACCGCCTGGCGCCTGACCGGGACCGGGCCCGAGCCCCGCCGGGTCCGCGCCTGCAAGCTGGACACGGCCCGCCAGCTCCTGGTGGCCGAGGACCTGGACCGCCAGGCCCCCAGGGCCTTCAAGCTGGCCGACCTGGTGGGCCTCGAGCTGGCCGGGGGCCATCCCGCCCCCGCCTGGCTCGAGGGGGTGGGCTACTCGGTGGACCGCCGAGGGGGTGGACGGTGATCGGCCCCCTCCAGGCCCTGACCCTGTGGCAACCCTGGGCCTCGGCCATCATGGCCGGCGCCAAGCGGGTGGAGAATCGGCCCTGGGCGCCCCGCCAGCTCCTGGACCGGGCCCCCCAACCCCTGTGGGTGGCTCTCCATGCAAGCCCGCGCCTCCAGGTGGAGCCCTGGACGAGCTGGGAGGACCTGGCCCACCTGTGGCCGACCTGTCCAGGCCCGGCCGGTCCCTGGCCCACCGGGTTCCTCGGCCTGGTCCGCTTCGACCGGGCCCAGGCCCTCGAGGCCGCGCCCGAGCTCGAGGCCGACCCGTGGGCCTCGGGGCCCCTGTGCTGGACCGTGGGCCGGGTCCTCGAGCTCCCCGCGCCGATCCCCGCCAAGGGCCACCAGCGCCTGTGGACCGTCCCCGCCGAGCTGGTCCCCACCTTCCGGGAGCTCTACCGGCTCCACCACCCCACCCCCTCGAGGTGACCCGTGGGCCTGATCTCCCTGATCGCCTGGTGTGACTCCACCTGGAATCCGTGGCAAGGATGCACCAAGGTCTCGGCCGAATGTGCCCGCTGCTATATGTTCCGGGACAAGGCCCGATACGGCCAGGACCCGGCCCGGGTGGTCCGCTCGGCCCCGGGGACCTTCAACCTCCCCCTGGCCCGGTTCGGGCCCACCGCCACCAAGGGGGAGCCGGGGACCTGGAAGCTGGCCCCCGGCCGCCGGGTGTTCACCTGTTCCTGGTCCGACTGGTTCCACCAGGACGCCGACCCGTGGAGGCCCGAGGCCTGGGACGTGATCCGCCAGCGCCCCGACCTGGCCTTCCTGGTCCTCACCAAGCGGGCCGACCGGATCGCCGCCCACCTTCCCCCGGGATGGGGGGACGGGTGGCCCAACGTCCACCTGGGGGTCACCGTGGGGGCCCAGGCCTCCACCTGGCGCCTCGAGGCCCTGGCCGACGTCCCCGCCCGGGTCCGCTTCCTGTCCGCCGAGCCCCTGGTGGAGCGGGTGGACTTCGGGCCCCGCCTGGCCGAGCTGGACGGCCTGATCATCGGCGGGGAGTCCGGGCCTGGCGCCAGGATCACGGCCCCGAGCTGGGCCCGCTACGCTCGAGACCAGGGCCGGGCCGCCGGCCTGGCCGTTCACTTCAAGCAATGGGGGGAATGGGCTCCCCTGGACGCCCTCGGCCCGGCCGAGCTGGCCCGGATCGAGACCTGGAGTGCCGCCGAGCTCGAGGACCGCCGCCGGGTGGTGGACGGCCTCGAGGTCTACCGGGTGGGAACCGACGCCGCCGGCCGGCTCCTGGACGGGGAGATCCTGGACGAGGTGGCCGCGTGATCGACGTGATCGAGACCCGGGGCCCCTACCAGCGCCTGGCCGGTCACTGGCGCACCCTCGAGGTGACGATCCGCGCCTGGTTCACCGAGGACCGCCGGCGCCGGACCCTCTCGGGGGCCGAGCTCCTGGCCCTGGTGACCACCAAGGCCGGCCATCCTGGTCACCCCCTCTACGTGAAGGGGACCGCCACGCTCAAGCCCTGGAGGTCCCCGTGGTGAGGGCCCACCGGTCCCTGGTCCTGGCCAACGACTCGAGCTGGACCGGGTGGGGGTGGGCCCTGTGCTCCAACGCCGGCCCGATCGCCGTGGGCCACGTCCAGGGCCTCGGTGGAAGGGCATGGAGGTGGGCCGCCCTCCGGGACGAGCTCGAGCGCCTGGACCTGGAGCTCACCGAGGCCCAGGCCCTCCTGGGACCAGGTGACCCCCTTCCCCGGGTGGTGGTGGAGCGGGCCCCCAAGGTCTACCGGGGCCGTGGCAATCAGGCCGCCACCGGCCAGGGGATCGGCCAGCTCGGGGGGGCGATCCTCCTGTGGGGGACCCGTCCGGGCCGCCTGGCCTACCCCTGGGAGCTCGAGCCGGGGGACTGGCGCCCCTGGTGGCTCGAGGCCCGGGGCCGCCGCCCCAAGGGCCGGGAGGCCTGGAAGGCATGGGCCGTCCGCCTGGTGGAGACCCTGGGATGGGGTGACCACCTGGCGCCCTGGCCCTGGACGGGGGACGATGGGGGAGCCCGCGCCGACGTGGCCGAGGCCGTCCTGCTCGGGGTGGGCGCCGCCCAACACCACCGCCTGGGCCCCGTGGGGCCGTCACCCGCAAGATCACCCGCCTGGAGGCCGTCACCATGACCACCCGCCCCGCCACCGTCCCCCTGGACCTGTGGGCCTACCAGCTCCACCGCCAGCTTGACCGCCGCCCCCAGGTCCTCGAGCTCCTGGGCCATTCGCCGGCCCCCGAGCTCCCCGCCGAGCTGGTGGACCCGGCCAGGCCGCCGGCCCCCGAGCTCCTGGCCCCCTTCGCCCAGGAGCTGGACGACTCGGCCGCCGCGATCGCTGACTGGCTCCGGGACGCCGGGCCCCGGGCCGTCATGCTCCTGTCCCTCTACACGGGCCGAGGCCCCGCCCCCGACCTAGCGCCCCCCCTGGTGGAGCCGGGGTGGGGCCTGTCCGATCTCCAGGTGGTGGTGGAACACCTGGGAGCCCGGGCCCTGGGCTCGGCCCAGCTCCCCGACCCGCCCCAGCTCGAGGGCTACCGCACCAACCGCCGGCCCTTCCTGTGCCGCGCCTGTGCCGCCCGACTGTGGAGCGCCACGCCCACCCGGCCGGGGACCACCACCGTCCAGCTCGAGGACTCCGGGACCGTCCACCGTTGTCCTGGACGTTGACCGGAAGATCCCCGTTGGCTACACTGAACCGGCCCGGGGAGACCGCCCGGGCCGCCGACCTTGCACCCCCCAGGAGCTGACACCATGATCGACCACCGCTGGAACGCCGACCCCTACGCCTGTCCCGACTGTGGCGCCGAGCGGGACACCCCCGCCGCCGACTGTGCCGCCTGTGACTACCAGGCCCCGGACTTCACCCCCCAGGAGGACGGCCCCGACGCCGCCGACCTGTGGGAGCTCGAGCGGGTCGAGCGCCGCGCCGCCCGCCTCGATCGGGTGGTGGACCTGGCCGCCGGCGCCACCGCCTACGGCCTCCTGGCCGCCGCCCTGGGCCTGATCCTGGTCTCCCCCTTCCTGGACTGGCCCGCCGTGGACGCCGCGATCATCGCCGCAAAGGCCGAGGCCTGGGCCTGGCTCCTGGGGGTCCTGTGACCCGCCCCGCCTGCTACGTGGCCGCCCCCTACGGGGACCCGGACCCCCTGATCAGGAGCTGGAACGTGGGCCGGGCCTGTGCCCTGGCCCGCCTGGCCGTGGCCGAGGGCCTGGCCCCGATCGTGGTCCACCCGGGGATCGCCCCGATCTACGGCCCCAACGGGGACCAGGACCCCGGGACCCGGGCCCTGGGCCTCGAGGTGGACGTGGCCCTGGTGGAGCTGGTGGCCAGGACCGTCCTGGGCCGCCTCTACGTCCTGGAGACTGACGCCGGGGAGCTGACCAGCGGGACCCGCCGGGAGGTCCGGGCCTGGACCGCGATCCGTGGCCGAGCTCGAGGCCCGGCCCGCCGTGGGCCGTGGGCCGCCTACCGCCAGGCCTTCCGGGCCGCCGGCCTGGACGGCCTGTGGGTGGCCCTCGAGGCCCCGCCCAACGCCCTGGACCTGGTGGCCCAGCTACGGGACCGGGGGATCCTGTGAGTTCCGCCGGCCGCAACCTCCCTGACCACCCCAGGAACGACCTGGGAGCCTACGATACCCCCCTGGGCCTGTGCCGCGCCGTGGTGGCCCGCCTTCGGGACGTGGGGGCCCTGTCCCCCCGCGATCAGGTCCTCGAGCCCTCGGTGGGCTCGGGGAACATGGTCCGGGCCCTCCTGGAGCTCGAGATCGGGATCTGCCTCGAGGTCCTGGACCTGGACCCCATGGCGCCAGGCCTGGACGTGGCCCACGCCGCCGGTGGCCTGGCCACCACCCCCTCGGCCGCCAACTTCGACCCCGAGGCCGATCGCTGGGCCCGGCTCGAGCTCGAGGCCGCTGGGGTCCCTTCCTGTCGCCAGGGCCTGGCCGCCTCGGGGTTCCTGACCACCAGGCCGGCCACCAGGCCCGACCTGATCCTGGGGAACCCCCCCTACTCGGTGACCGCCCCCGCGATCCCCTGTCCCGACTGTGGGGCCACGGGCCAGATCCCCGGCGCCCGGGGCCGGACTCGCAAGTGCCCCGCGTGCAACCGCTGGGCCAGCGGGAAGCGCCCGGGTGGCCTCCCCGAGGGCTACCAGCCCGAGCGGGTAATCGGGGTGGCCGATCTCCACGTCCGCCGGGCCCTCGAGCTGACCGCCCGCCACCTGGTCCTGGTCCTTCGCCTCCCCTTCCTGGGGGGGCAGGACCGCTACCGGGACCTGTGGACGCCCCACCCGCCCCGCGCAGTCTGGACCGTGGTGGGCCGGCCGTCCTTCGCCCACGGGGGGACGGACTCGGTGGAGACCGCCGTCTACTGGTGGGATCGGACCTGGACCGCCCTGACCTTCGAGGGGGGGTGGATCACCTGGGAGGACGCCGCGCCATGACCACCGCCGCCAGCTCGAGGACCGCCGCGCTCCTGGGGGGCCGAGCCCCCAAGGCCCGCGCCAAGCGGGGAGACACCACCACCGCCCCCAGGTCCGAGATCGGGCCCAACCCCCAGGTCCGAGACTACGAGCAGGGGGCCTTCCCCCACCAGGCCGTGGCCCCCTTCCCTCCGGGCCTGGTGGAGCTCCTGGAGCGCCGGACGGCCAAGCCCTTCCCCGCCGAGCTCCTGGCCGAATATGAGCGGATCCGCGCCTTCCTGGGCTACCAGGGGATTGACATGTCCGCCAAACTCCGGGCCGGCCAGCGCCTCGATGACGGGATCGACCGGGGCCCACCCGTGACCCCCGCTCTCCCGGCCCGGGCCCGCCACCTGGCCGCCAGGACTCCGATCGCCACGCCGACGATCCCGGGGTCCCTGGCCATGCCGGACCCGGACGATCTCGGGGATTGAGAGCTCGGCCCGGACGGGGTACCCTGATCTCCCCCGTTCGGAGGTCTCGATCATGGCCCTGTCCACCCTGTCCTTCCCCTCCCTGTCCACCTTCATTCGCTTCCTGGCCGGGGAAGGGGCCGCACGGGACGAGATCCGCACCTTCCTGCGCCAGTTCCTCACCAACGCCCAGGCCGTGGAGACGGCCACCGCCGCCGCCCAGGTCGACGCCACCGCTGGGATCGCTGACGCCGCCACCGCCCAGGCCGCCGCCGACGCCGCGCAGGCCGACGCCACCCAGGCCCTCGCCGACGCCGCCACCGGGATCGCCGACGCCGCCACCGCCCAGGCCGACGCCACCCAGGCCCTCGCCGACGCCGCCACCGCTGACGCCAAGGCGGTGGACGTCGGGCAGCGCGCCGACAACCAGGTCTGCAATAGCGGCCAGATCACGGACGGGACCACCGCCGGCAAGCTCAAGACTGTTGCGGACGTGTCCACCCGCGTGTGGGGCAAGCTCTACTTCAAGGCCGCCACCGATGACCTGTGGGATCTCTCGGCCAAGATCGACACCATCGCCGCCAAGTACCGCGCCTACTGGCTCTACCTCGACTCTGCCGGGAACGCGTCCGTCGAGACCGACGACGAGAGCGGCGCCACCGATTCCGACTCCGAGGTGGCGGCCATCGTCGCGCTCCCCGCGTGGGACACCACCAAGTGCGTCGTCGGGGCCTACGTCGCGGGACCGTCCACCGACTTCAACAACGTGGCGGGGCTGGCGGCCCAGGGCACGATCGTCAACGGGTGGCCGAGCTCCATCGTGTAGGACCAGCCCCCACCTGGGGGGATTGACGGGTGTAGCTTGTGGGGCTACTGTGGTGATCCGGGTTTGACCCCCCGGGTGACCCTGCCCCCTGGAGCTCCCCACCATGACTGACGACGCGCTTCGGCTTGCGATCTACACCGGCGAGAACGTCCCGGACGGCTGGACCCGCGGCCACTGGCGCGGGTCGACCGAGCCACACATCGGGCGATACTGGCCGCCCACGGGTCCTGAGCACCGCAACCTGCGCCGAAGCGGCCAGGTGGAGGTCCAGCCGGACGGCTGGGTGAGGATCATGCTTCAGGACGGGCCGCGCCAGCACAACCGGGCAGTCCGCCGGGCTTCCGTGGTCGACGCCATGGCGTTCGCGACCGGCATCATGGACCGCTGGCACTCAGGAGCCATCTCGACGGAAGCGGCGAACGTGGCGATCGGTCCACGATGGGAGGCGCCGTGATTGACTCCCTCCACCACCCGGCCCTGACCTGATCCAGGTCAGCATTGGACCCTTGCACGCTCACCCCACCCCCCAGGACCCCGACCATGATCCCCGACACCACCGCCCCCACCAACCCGCCGGCCTTCACCGCCGCCGAGCTCCACCGGCTCCCCGTGGGCGCCACGTCCACCCGCTACCTCGAGGCCACGGGCGAGGTGGTGACCTTCACCCGCCGCCATGACGGCCGGTGGCTCGCCCGCCATGCCCCCGGCCTGGCCGCCCTCGAGGCCGAGGCCCTGGAGGCCTTCGCCCCCGTCCCCGCGCCCGATCAGGTCCTGGCTCTCCCTGTCCACCGGGGCCAGGCCACCACCTGGCGCACCTTCCGGGCCAACGGGACGGCCGAGGCCGGCCGGTGGGAGCTCGAGGACCTGGAGACCGGCCACCGGGAGGCCGACCCCGGGACCATGGTCCGCCAGCCGGACGGCCGCCTGGTGGTCTACTCGAGCTGGGACCACCTGGAGCTCGAGCCGGTGGAGGTGACCCCGCCGCCGCCGGACTGGACGATCCCCCCCGCCGAGGTCCCCGCCTTCCTGGTGGGCCCCACCGAGGACCTGATCCGCGCCCTGGCTCGGGACCTGGCCGCCGCCTCCACCGAGGCAATGGCCGATCGCCAGGCCTGGTGGATCGCCCAGGTCTCCAACCCGGGGGACCTGGCCCAGGCCCTCCCTGTCCTGGGGTGGAACCGGGCCCGGGCCGTGTTCCTCGAGGCCTACCGCGCCGCCTTCGGGAGCTGACCATGAAGCCCGCCGCGATCGTCCGCCGGGCCCCGGTGGTGGCCCGGGTGGTGTCCTCCCCCGCCCTCGAGCTGGCCGCCCTCCAGGCCGAGGCCCCCGCCGCCAGGCCCAAGGTGGCCCTGGCTGGTGAGCTGGTCCGGGTGGGGGGCCAGCTCCTGGACCAGGTGGAGGCCGTGAGACTGTGGGCCGAGCTCGGGGCCGTCCTGGGTCTGGCCGAGCGGGAACGCCGCCCCGTGGCCTGGTCCTTCCTGGTGGACTGGCTGGATCGGTGCTTCCTCGAGGCCGTCCCCGTCCAGGTCCAGGAGGGCCCCGCCCGCCTCGAGGGCCTGGCGATCCGGGTCCTCGAGGACCGGGCCCTGGTCCGGGTGGGCCCCTTCGCCGTGGCCCACCTTCGCCTTCGGACGACGCCCAGCTCGAGGACCTGGACCGGCCCGGTGGCCTACTACTGGCCCGGGGCCCTGGGGACGGATCCCAGGAACCCCGATCCCCACCTGGGCTTCACCCGCCGGACGATCCGGGCCTCCCGCCAGGTCCTCGAGCTGGCCCCCCTGGTGACCAGGTGACCCGGGACCTTCGGGCCCGCTACCTGGCCCTGGTGGCCCTGGCCGAGGACCAGGCCGGGAGCCCCGAGGGGGAGACCGCCGCCCGCCTGGCCGCCGCCATGCTCGAGCGGTTCCCCACCCTCCAGGTCCCCGAGGCCCCCGAGGCCCGCCAGGTGATCGCCACCCGCCACGGCCCCGATCGGGTCCTCCTGGGCCGGGTGGCCGCCTTCCTCGGCCTCGAGACCTTCCGGGTGGGCCGCCGGCGCCAGGACGGGAAGGGGACCAGGTGGCGGGAAGGGCTCGAGCTCCGGGGGGCCCCCGAGCTCCTGGAGCTGGCCGCCGAGCTCTACCAGGCCCACCGGGTCCACCTGGACGAGCTCCTGGACTGGACCGCGATCGGCTACGCCCAGGGGGCCTTCCCCGTGGAGGTCCTCGAGGACGCCGAGGTCCGCCAGGTCCCCGACGCCGCGATCGCCGCCGCCCTGGCCGCCCTCGAGGCCGGCCGCCAGCGCCAGGGCCTCCACCGGCGCCGCCTGACCGTGGCCGAGGACTGATCCCCGTGATCCTCTACGTGGTGACCTGGTTTCGCCGGGAGCCCCTGGCGGACGCGCCCCGCTATGGGACCGGGTGGGCCCAGGGGATCGCCGCCTTCACCACCGAGGCCGAGGCCTCGGCCGCCTTCGACCTGCAGGTAGGCCTCGGCCGGCTCCACGCCGGGGAAGGCCACCAGCGCCGGCGCCTCGAGGACCTGGGGGCCAGCTCGGCCGACCTGGTGGCCTACACCCTGGCCGGCCCGCCTACCCTCGAGCTCCTGGCCGCCGTGGTGAGCTCGCCCCCTCGAGGGGACACCCTGGCCCGCCTGGACCCCCTGGCCGGCGCCTCGAGCTGGTGGGCCTCGGCCCACCTGGCCAGGTCCTGGTGGGGTGGAACCGACCCCGAGGCCAGGGCCTCGAGGAACCGAGATCGTGATCGTTGACTGGTGTAGCCGCCTGGGCTACTGTGGAGATCCCCGGGGGTGGTCCCCCGGCCCCCGCACCCTTGCACCGAGGACACCGACCATGACCACCGATCGCTCCCCCGTCACCACCGCCCAGCTCCGGGCCGGCCTGGCCGCCATGCTCCGGGCCCACGGCAACTGCGGATCCCGCCTCGAGCAGGAGGCCGCCGACCTGGCCGCCGAGCTCCTGGCCGCCCCTGACCAGGACCCGGCCGCCCGCCTGGCCGTCCAGCTCGGGGACGTCCTGGACGCCCACCTGGGCCGCCTCCAGGCCACCGGCGCCGTCCCCCAGGCCGTGGCCCTCGAGACTGCCCCCGTGGACGGGTGGCCGTCCTACGTCCAGGTCTACCGCTGGGCCTACGCCGCCCTGGTGGAGCTGGCCCGGCTCGAGATCGAGGCCGCCAACGTGTCCCGCGCCATGCCCGCCGACTGGCCCGCCGGCCAGGCCTGGGAGGGCCTGGGCTCCACCAGCCGATCCACCTTCCTCGAGCTGGCCCGGGAGCGGGTGGGGGTGAGCTCGGCCGCCTTCCTCCGGGTGGTCCGATCCGGCCTGGTGGACGTGGAGGATCTGTGGGAGGGGACCGCCGAGCTCCCCGACCCCCGCCCCGGCCTGGTGGTCCACCTGGAGGGGGAGGACCGGCCCCGGGTGGTCTCCCGGGTGGTGGGCTCCCGGGTGGAGCTCGAGGACGGGACCTTCCTGGACTGGCCGGACCTGGTGGAGGACGCGGGCCACCCGTGGCCCCCCTTCGCCCGCCCCCAGGACCTGGCCGAGCTCGAGGGCCGCCGCTCCACCGCCGCCGAGGACGCCGAGGACCTGGCCGGCGCCGTGGCCCGCCTCAAGGGGGGGGGGCCGCTCGCCGTGATCTCGGCCGCCCCCCACCTATGGGACACGGGGGAGATCCCCGCCGAGGAAGGGAAGGCCGAGACCCTGGCCGAGGCCCAGGCCGCCCGGGTGGCCTGGTGTCCGACCTGCAAGGCCGAGACCGATCGGGCCGACGAGGACCGTTGCTGCCTGACCTGTGGGACTGACCTGGTGATCCTGGCCGATCGCCATAGCGCCGAGCTCCTGGCCGAGCTCCTGGAGGACTCGGCCGCCGTGAAGGCCCTGGACGAGATCGCCGCCCTGTCCGGGTGCGCGACCTGGGACTACCCGGGCCAGGTGGTCCGGGACGTGAAGGCGATCAAGGCCAAGGCCGGCGCCGAGCTGGCCCAGGAGCTCCGGGAGCGGGCCCGCTACGTCCAGGCCGAGGCCACCGGCCGGGCCCCCGAGGTGAACCGGGAGATCGCCGCCGAGCTCGAGGTGGTGGCCGGCCGCCTCGAGGGGATGGCCGAGATCCACCGGGCCGGCCACCTGGGGGCCAGTCTGGACCTGGCCCTGGCCCTGGCGCCGAGCTCCACGGCCCGGGCCCGCCTGGTCAACGCCCCCACGGCCGAGCTCCAGGCCCTCCCCGGCCCCGTGGCCATGCTCGAGGCCTGGGCCAAGCGCCAGGACCTGACCACCGCCCGCCAGGCCCTCGAGGCCCTGGAGGTGGACCCGTCCCTCCTGGGCCGGGACGAGCTGGCCGCGATCGCCGTGCTCGCCACCGGGAGGGCCTGACCGTGGCCACCTTCACCCTGATCGAGAACACGGCCGCCGAGCTGGTGGCCATGCGCCTGGTCCTCCAGGCCTACCTGGCCGCCCCCGAGGGGGGCCGGCCGGTCTACCACGTCCACCGCCGCCGGGACGGCCGGGGCCTCGGTGGGGACCAGGTGGGAACCTCCGGGGACCCCCTCGAGCTGGTGGAGCTCCACCCGCTCCACGTCCGGGCCGGCCTCGGGGACGAGGTGGGGGCCCGCCTCCTGGCTCTGTGGGCCAACCGGGGATGGTGGAGCCCGACGCCGAGTTACGCCCTGGGGACGCCCACCGAGTCCGGGATCGTCACCTTCGCCAGGATCTCGGACGCCCTGACCCCCGACGCCTGGAGGACCTGGTGGGCCGGCCTGACCACCCGCCAGGTCCTCGAGCTGGTGGGGGAGCTCCCCGAGGGGGCGGACGGGGCCCTCCTGTGCCCCGCCTGTTCGGTGATCTTCCCGGTGGTGGTGGATCTCCCCGCCCTTCGGTGCCCCGCCTGTTCCGCGCCGATCCGCCGCCAAGACCAGGCCCCGCGCCGCCTGGTGGAGCTCGAGGGGGTGGATCATGCCTGACCCCTTCGGGTGGAGCCTCCCGCCTGGTGTGACCACCCTCCCCGGGGAGGAACCGGACCACCCGGCCGCCGATCTCCTGATCCGCCTGATCGGCCTGTGCCCCGAGCTCGAGGACCACGCCGACGCCGCCTTCGACCTGTTGGCCGAGGCCCTGGACGGCGCCCTGGCCGAGGGGGCCGGCCAGGTCCTCGAGGCCCACGCCGAGGCGCGGGCCCTGGCCGAGCTGGACCGCCTCGAGCTCGAGGCCCTGGGCCCGTCCGACGTGGAGCCCGGGCCGTGACCCTGATCACCCGCCCGGACGGGATCACCACCTGGGAGGACCCGCGCCGCCGGCGCCGCTACCCGTGGAAGGGGATGGCCGTCAACCCCCGCCGGGACGCACCCGATCCCTCGGGGCCGTGGGTGGACGAGACCCGCTGCCTGGTGTGCGGGGCCCTCTACTCGGCCCACCGGGGGTCCTATGGCTTCCAGGAGGCCGCCCAGCGGTTCCGCCAGGGGGCCAAGGCCGAGGGGGACGCCGGTGGTGGCTACCGCTCCCGCCGCCCCGTCCTGTGGGCCCTTCGGTGCCTCAAGCTCGAGGACTGGTACCTGGAACACTGGCCCTGTGGCTCGGGGTGGGACTTCACCCGCCACGCGCCCCACCCCCTGGAGGATCGCAACATGGAACGCGCCCGACTCCCCGCCGTGGTGGAGCTCGCCCACGAGGAACCCCCCACCGAGGTCTACGTCCGGGGTCACTTCTACGCCGAGGACGAGGACGCCGATCGGGCCCTCGAGGCCGGCCGCATCTACCTCGAGGACCTGGCCGCCGAGGACTGGTGGGAGGACTGGACCCCGGGCCGCCTGGGGATCGCCCGCCAGCTCTACGCCCGCTGGGGGTTCCCCCCGGGGGACTACGAGGGGAGCGCCCGCCGGTGGCTCCACCTTCGGGACGAGGGGGGCCGTGGAGCCTTCCCGATCACCCTCCTGGTGGACCTGGACGAGATCGAGGACCGCCGCCGGCGCCAGGCCGCGATCGCCGCCCGGGCCGCCGAGCTCGAGGCCGTGATCCGGGCCTGGCTCCCCGAGGCCCTGGACGTGAAGGGCCACGGCTACCCCCTGGACGGGGGCCACGTCCGGTTCACCCTCCCCGGGATGAATCGCCCCCTCACCTGGCGCCCCGAGGACCCGGTCCACCTGACGATCGCCCAGGAGGACGCCGAGGCCTGGGCTACCCTGTACCAGGGCCGGCCAGGCCGCCCCCTCCCCCTTCCTCCCGAGGCCCGACCATGACCACCCACGCCCCCTGCCCCGCTTGCGCCTCCCCGGCGCCCCCCGTGTCTCGAGGCCTGACCGGCGCCGAGATCGTGGGGACCGTCCTGGTGGTCACCCTGACCTGTGGCCTGGCCTGTCCGATCCTCCTGGGCCTCCCCTTCCTGGCCTCCCGCCGGGTGTGCCCCGCCTGCAAGGGCCCCAGGTAGACCCCCCCACCCGCCGGGGAGCTCCCCGCCCCCGCTCGAGGCCTCCCGGCCCCCGCCCCACCAGGCCCGGCCGGGCCCCCGCCGAGACCACCG
>Ga0100403_1000961_pt1 | contig 27428 bp, 22 predicted proteins | sample CryGeymet201501t_FD_83663 | JGI IMG/M metagenome (GOLD analysis project Ga0100403, IMG submission 83663) | Groundwater microbial communities from Crystal Geyser aquifers in Utah, USA - Crystal Geyser metaG 2015-01t | ecosystem: Environmental > Aquatic > Deep subsurface > Groundwater | place... | reverse complement strand
GCGTTGTATTTGCATAACCCCATGAACGTAGAACTCATTTAACTAACTATCAACCCGAGAGTGGCTCAAAACATCTTTAAACAGCATGTTTTGTAGCCCCATTAGGCAGGGCTAAAAGCCCCTACTGGAGAAGCTTTTCGTTGACCGTAACTTTTGCTTTTTTACGCAGGTCACCAAAGTAGTCGTCGAAGACCTTTTGGCCTTTATACTCGCGTAGCGTGCGGACGATGAAATCCTTGTAAACCGCATCCATCTCGGAATAGGCGCGTTTGCCAGTAAGCTTGATGATGTGAATTCCGTAGGGAGTTTCCACAAGTCCGCTAACGTCTCCAATTTTCTTTAGGGCGAGAGCTGCTTCATAATACTCAGGAAGTAGCTTGTGGCGAGCACCCCAATCCACGTCTCCACCAGTCTTTGCGGAAGGGCCTTCAGAATATTCTTTGGCATATTCCTCGAAGGTTTTTTTCCCGCTGTTAATTTTCTTAAGAACGTCGGTGGCTCGTGCTTTAAGATCGTTCACCTCAGCTTCGTTCATCCCCGGCTTGCTGAGTAGAATGACGTGACTAGTGCGAAGAAGCGGGTTGTCGTCGTAATACTTGCGGACTTCAGACTCTGAAATCTTCAAAGCATCAACCTTTGGCTGAATGAAGCGCCTAACAATGGATTGATAGAGCAAAATATCGAATTGATCTTTTAGAGCTTGTTCAAGATGAATCTTTTTGTCGCGAGCTTCCTGAGTCGCAAGCTCGAAATAGATGATGTTTTTAAGGACATCTTCTTTCGATGGTGTTGCGCCTGGTACTAACTGCGAATTTTGTTCAAATCGGCGGTTAAACTCTTCGAGAGTTATGACCTTGTTGTTGATGCTTGCAAGCACTTCAGATTTGTTCTGAGCGCGGACGTCGGTAGATAGGGTGATTGCAAAAAGTGCACTGAAAAAAAATGCACCTGACAATCCCAACGTTGCGAGCAGGGGGCGGGTACGAGTAAGACGAATCATGATCTAAGCCTCCAATATTCCTTTGACTTTTATGATGTTAACAGAGGCTTTTGGGGTGCGCTAGAGCATGATAGATCTAGCTTGTCATTTGATCGTGGGAAAATTGACTAAAGAGTAAAGAACTTAGGTGCACCAGTTTTCTAGCTGGGCGAGTGCGGCCTCAACGCCCCGCACAACATCTTTAAGCTCTTCGGCGTTGGCGGGACGCTTAATGACGAGTTTTCCTTCGGGGCTAAGGTGGTAGTGGGAGGGGTACTTCTTGATACTCTCCACCATCTTTTGGGTGTCTACAGGGGTTTCGTTGGCAAATGTTAGGGAGACTCCAGCCTTTGATGCAACGGCAGATCGAACGCCGAGCCTTCTAAGCTGGCACTTGATGCGCATCAGTGTAAACAGGTTTTGGACGCTTTCTGGTGCGCTACCAAAGCGGTCTTTAAGTTCGCTCGTAATTTCATCAACCTCATGTTCATTCAGGGAGGCCGCAAGTCGTTTGTATATCATGAGCCTTAATCCAACTTCGGGGACATAATCTTCTGGAATAGAAGAGTTGATGGGAATCTGAATGTCTGGGTCGACGGATTCTATAAGATGCTCACCCCGTAGATCGGCCATGCATTCTTTCAAAAGTTGAACGTAGGTGTCGAAGCCTAGCATGGAAATATTTCCGGATTGATTTCGCCCCAGGAGATCCCCGGCACCACGGATGTCCAGATCATGACTTGCGATGTGAAACCCCGAACCCAGTTCCTGGTAGGCCTCTAAAACGGCAAGTCTTTGTTCGGCTTGGGCATTGATTTTGCCTCTTTCAGGGGTCATCAAATAGGCATATGCACGTTCTGATGACCTGCCGACTCGCCCACGCAATTGATAGAGTTGGGAAAGTCCAAAGGCATCGGCCCTGTCGACAATAAGTGTGTTGGCGTTGGGAATGTCGAGGCCAGATTCCACAATAGATGTCGTGATTAGGAGCTGGGTCCTGCCTTCATAAAAATTCATAACTCGTTTTTCGAGTTCACGCTCTTCCATTTGTCCATGGGCGTATTCCATCTGAACGTCGGGAAGCAAAGATTGAAGCTCGTCGAATTCTTTGCGAATGCTTTGCACTCTATTGTGAACGTAAAAAACTTGGCCGCCTCTTTTGATTTCATTAAGAACAGCATCTTTGATGAGTCGTTCACTTTTTCTGGCTACGAAAGTTTTGATACTAAGTCTTTCTGCTGGCGGTGTGGAAATAATAGAAAGCTCTTTCAGGCCAGACATTGCCATGTTTAATGTTCGCGGAATTGGAGTCGCAGACATGGAGAGGACATGAACGTTGTTTCTCCATTGTTTGATTTTTTCTTTGTGTGAAACACCAAATTTTTGCTCTTCATCGACTACTAAAAGACCAAGTTTTGCAAAGCTAACACTATTGCTCAGTAGTGCGTGAGTGCCTATGACGACGTCGATTTTTCCAGACTCCAAACTTTCAAGAGTTGCTTTCTTTTCTTTGGATGTTTTGAATCGGGAGAGCCCGGCAACTGTGAAGCCAAATTTTTTCAATCGATTCTGAAAGTTTTGCTCATGTTGAACTGCTAGTAAAGTTGTGGGAGCTAAAACGGCGACCTGAAAACCGCAGCTAAGTGCAGCGTGAGTTAGCCTCAGGGCTACTTCCGTTTTTCCATAGCCAACATCTCCACACAGAAGTCTGTCCATTGGTCGAGGGCCTTGAAGGTCTTGTAAACAATCCTGAATGGCTTTGTCTTGGTCCGCTGTTTCTGTAAAGGGAAAGCTTGCCGCAAATTCGGCGATCGTTTCTTCGCTAGGATTGATCTCGGGTCCGGCGGCAAGCTCTCTCTTGGAATAAAGATGGAGCAACTCTCCAGCAATTGAACGCAGCTCTTTTTTTGCTTTAGATTTTTTCTGAGTCCAGGTTTGGCCGCCAAGTTTGTCGAGCGCCTGCCCCTCTTGCGGCATGGAATGTTTTTGGACAAGGCTTAGGCGCGTTACGGGAACGAGAAGCTTGTTGTTATCGCGGTATTCGATTTCAATGAGTTCAGTGGGAATTCCGGAAAAGTCGATAACCCGTAGGCCCAAATATCGGCCGATTCCATGCTCTGTGTGGACGACGAGATCATTTGGCTTGAGGTCGATAAAGCTAAGGTCGGCGCTAAAAATTGACCTGCGCTGAGGTGTTTTTCTTGCCTTTCGAAGCCTTTGTGAACTCGTCTCAAAGATCATGTCAGTGGGGATGAAGGCGACGGACCGCTTGGGGTCAATGAAGCCGTGGTTCTGATCTGAAATCAATATGACGGGGGTCGATCGAGGTTTTTGTAAGTCTAATTCAGCAAAATTCGAGAGCCTTTGAAGTTGTAGGCCCCGTTGTTCAAGCAGAAAGCTCAATCGCTCAAGTTGTGACGTTGTTCGAGCTAAAAACACGCATTGAAGCAGTCGATCATTCAGGATGTTTAGTTGCTGGCTGACGATATCAATGGGAGAGGCTTTGTCTTGCCTCGCCTGAATCAAGGCCGCTTCGATGGGGTCTAAGCTCTCGATCTGGCAATCTTCGTTGAATTCCGGCTCAAAAGTTAAGCCAGTCGACTTTTTGTGGCTGAACCAATACTTTGCTGTCGCTAGCTTCCTGCGAATGAGGGCGGATAACTCTTTTGTGTCGTTTAAAAATGCGGCTGGATTTGGAACCCATTCTCCTTCTTCTAAATGCAGGTATAGCTGCCGCTCACTTTCTTTACTTTGGGAGATTGCGGCGGCTTCAATGCTTTGTGCTTCGACGCAGATATCAAAATTAGGGAGTTCTTCCAGGAGGCATGAAAAAGTGTCAGGCTCTTCTTGTCGAAGCAGGGGGGCCCAATAATCAACCTCGGGAAAAAGGCTGCCTTGATCAAAGCGCTGCGAAAGGGAGCTGCGATCGTCAGATCTGCGGGACTGCTGCTTGATCATTTTTTTTACGATTCGAAGTTGTGCGGGAAGGTCTTCATCGGTGTGAAACTCTCTCGCAAGACCTACCCAGAGTTTTGAAAGGTCTTTAATTTTTCTTTGAGTCTCCGGATGGAAACTTCGGATGCTTTGAATCTCATCGTCAAAGAACTCAATTCTTACTGGATAGTCTTCTGTAGGTGGATAGACATCTAGTATTGATCCGCGAATGGCGTAGCTTCCGGGGGCTTCAACGAGTTCTCTTGGCAGGTAGCCAGCCTTTGCAAAAAAATGGCAAGCAGTCTCGCGGTTAAAGCTGCTTCCTAACTCAAGGGTCAGGCTGTGATCTTTAAAGAACTGAAGCGACGGCGTTTTGGCCGCGAAAGATCCTGCGCTTGAAATAAAGACTGCGCCAGAAGAGTCGGCTCCTTGAGCCAGGGCACTTAGGTACTTCAATCTCTCGGCTCGGGTGCTGTTGGTTGGGCCCCGGTGCCTCAGGAGGTCAGTTTCTAGCGGCAAAAATAGGTAAATTTTAAGTTCTGGATGCCAGCTCAAAAGATCTTCTCTGAGCTTCTCCGCGGCATCATCATCGGGGAGTAGAATAAATAAATTCCGAGACTTGCCGCGGAGCGCATTTGCTTCCCAGGCGAGCGCGCTCATGTTCGGAAGTCGTGAGACGAGAATCCGTTTTTTGGGCGTACTCATTCGAGCTTATAATTCTATCAGCGATTTTTAGGAGAAGGGACCCGTCTTTACAATTCAGCCAAAATGACGCGCATGAACGTTAAGGTCTGTGATTGCCATAGGTGCTTGTTAGGATTCAATAATTTCCTTCAATGAGAAGTTGAGTGTCAATAAAGCTATGGTAGAAATTCAGAGATGCTTCAAGAACTGGGGAATGCTTTTGCTTTTGTGCTACTCGCAGCACTTTTACCGCCAATCATATTAGTGCTCGGGAGTTTTTTCCGGCCTAGTTTTCCGCACGAGGGAAAACTCACAACGTATGAATGTGGTGAGATGCCTGTTGGCTCTGCGTACCTCATGTTCAACAACCGCTTCTACCTGGTTGCCATTGTCTTTCTAGTTTTTGATGTTGAGGTAGCGCTTTTGTTCCCAATTTTAATGCTTTTTCGTGAAGCGATTGAAATCGGCGGTAGCACGGCTTTGCAGGTTTTCTCTTTGGCCTTCGCATTCCTCGGAGTACTTTTTGTTGGATTGATCTATGAGTGGAAAACCGGAGATATCGACTGGGTAAAAGACGCGGTTGATCGCAAAGACGCTATGCTTGGCGGTGGACCTATCGCCAAAGTCGAAGCTAAGTCTGGGGAGAATATCGCGTGAGTCTTGCTGAACTTTTAAGTGGAGTGAATCAGTTTATCGGCGTTGGCGTGCCGATGTTTGTGTTTTCGATTTTAGGTGCGGTTATCGTCATCCTACTTTTTGCGATGCCAGTTGGTGGATTTGCCACCTATATCGAAAGAAAAATTGCGGCCGATTTCCAGGAGCGTATCGGCCCTAACCGAGTTGGCCCCATAGGCTTACTTCAGTTCTTTGCAGACGGCATCAAGATGTTCCTGAAGGAAGATACGATTTCCAAAAACGCCGACAAATTCATTTATAACTTTGCGCCGTCATTGGTTATGGCCGGATCTCTTGGCGCCTTCGCGGCGATTCCTTTTTCGGCTTATGTGATTGGTGCTGACCTTAATATTGGTATTTTTTATGCGATGGCATTGGGGTCGTTTGTGTCCCTAGGCGTTTTGCTTGGGGCGTGGTCATCAGAAAACAAGTGGTCGCTTCTCGGCGGAATGCGCGGAGCTGCTCAGATTGTTTCTTATGAAATTCCTCTCGGTTTAGCTGTGCTGAGCGTGATTACGATTTCTGGAACCATGAGTATGCACGAGTTGGTTTCTCAGCAAGCTTGGCCTTCGGCGGCGGCTGGACAGGGCGGACATTTTTGGAACATCGTCCACAACCCTTTTATGTTCATCAACTTCTTCATTTATTTCATTGCGGCTTTGGCTGAATGTAACCGAGTTCCTTTCGACCTTCCTGAGGCCGAGTCGGAATTGGTTTCTGGTTTCAACACAGAGTTTTCTGGAATGCGCTTTGGTCTTTATGCCTTGGCTGAGTTTGCGGACGTTATTTTGTTTGCGTGTATTGCGACTGCGATTTTCTTGGGCGGCTGGCACGTTCCTTTCTATGATCTTAGAAGCCTTGATTTGGGGCTGACCATTGGAGATGCGAATCTAAATCCTTTGATTCAAACGGTTGCCATGATTGGCGTCTTCTTGGCTAAGGTCTCTGTTTTGATTTTCATTGTTATGTGGATCCGCTGGACCTTGCCTCGTTTGAGGGTCGATCAGCTTATGAACCTTTGCTGGAAGTATTTGATCCCAATTGCCTTCTTTAACCTCATCGGTGCAGCCGTTTGGACTTGGGTGTTCGAGGGGCAAAGTATGATTCAATTGATCGGGAAAGTGATGGGAGTTCTGTAATGGCTTTGGTTGATCTCTTTGTGGCGTTTTGTTTCTTGCTTGGGATAGGAGGCGCCTTTTTTACGGCCTTTCATCCCAACATTATGTATGCAGCAATATCTTTGATTATGACGTTGGTGTCGGTCGCGGGACTCTATGGGGCCCTTGGCGCTGACTTCTTGGCGGCAGCACAACTCATCATTTATGTGGGCGGTATTTTGATCGTCATTCTATTCGCAGTCATGATGTCGCAAGACATTTATAAGAAGAGGTTTGCAGAAAGTGCTCGTAAGTACATCTTGCCCGCGAGCGCTTCTTTGATCATCTTTTTGGGCTTAGCTTCTTTGTCTAGAAAAATGGATTGGTCCGGAAGCACAACACCAGACTTTGAGCCGACGGCTAGGGCCATGGGTTGGGCGCTTGTCGGGCCTTATGCGGTTCCCTTTCAGTACGTTGTGGTGGTGCTTCTTGTCGGGTTAATCGGTGCCGTGGTTATCGCAAGACCCGCAATTAAAAATGAAGATGAAGGGGCGGATTCATGAGCCTTTTGAGCGGTATTGCTACAAACCCCGAAGCCTATGTGCTTTTTAGTTTGATCCTATTTTCTTTTGGAATCGTGGCAGCCCTGGCGCGCAAGAACGCGATTGGAATCTTTATGGGTGTAGAGCTTATGCTAAATGCGGCGGCACTAAACTTCGTTACGTTTCAGGTTTTGAGAAGGGGCGTAGTGGCTAATTAGACTTGGCTTCATGGTCACATTTTTAGTTTGTTTGTCATTATATTAGCTGCAATTGAAGCGGCTGTGGCGCTGGCCATTGTGCTTAGAACGTTTGGAACCAACCAGAGTATCGACCCCGATAAGTCGACTCAACTTAAAGGATAGGACGAGGGGAAACGATGGATCTTATCAGCTTAGCTCTACTAATTGTCGCACTACCCGTGTCGTCATATTTCATATTGAACCTCGTTGGAAATAAGCTTCCAAGGCAAGGCGACTGGCTTAGCACTGGTGCCATATTCGGTTCGTTCATTTGTGCTGTCATTATATTTGCGAACATGTTCTCTGCTTACGATCCAAATTGGGTTGTGGAGAGATCGTGGACTTGGATGGATCTTTCTACGCTTAATGTTCCGTGGAAACTCGAGCTAGGCGTTCGCCTCGATAACTTGTCGGCAACGATGCTTTTGATGGTCACACTTTGCGCGACATTGATTCACTTGTTTTCGACGGGATACATGAGAGATCATGACGGAAACCCTGAGGACGGATACCGCTATACAAGCTTCTTCTCTTATCTTTCACTCTTCACTTCGGCCATGCTGGGCCTCGTGATCTCGAACAACCTCTTCTCCTTATTCATGTGTTGGGAGATTATGGGACTTTGCTCTTATCTCTTAATTGGCTTTTATCGCCACAAAAACTCAGCCGCAAACGCCTCTTTAAAGGCTTTTATGACCACAAAAATAGGGGATTTTGGGCTGTTTATCGGCATTTTAGCCGTCTGGAACTACGTTGGATCCTTCGCATTTGCCGATATTTACGCTGCCATGAACAACGGTGCGCTCGACGCAACTCTGTTTGGGACTTCAGCGGCCTTTATTATTGGTCTTGGAATCTTCATTGGAACTGTTGGAAAATCTGCACAGTTCCCTCTTCAAATCTGGCTTCCTGATGCGATGGAAGGGCCAACGCCTGTTTCTGCTTTGATCCACGCGGCGACAATGGTTTCAGCAGGCATTTATTTAATCATTCGAATCTTCCCGATTCTCGAATATGGTCATGTGCTTACCATCGTGGCTTACGTTGGTGGCTTTACCGCATTCTTCGCGGCGATCATCGCTATCAAGCAAAACGACATCAAAAAAGTTTTGGCCTACTCCACGCTTTCTCAGCTTGGATACATGGTTTTGGTTCTTGGTGTTGGCTCCTATACAACAAGCTTCTTCCACCTCATCACTCACGCCGTTTTCAAGGCGTGTTTGTTCATGGCCTCAGGTGCAGTCATCTATGCCATGCACCATGAGCAAGACATGAGAAAAATGGGCGGCTTGAAAAAGAAATTGCCGATCACTTTCGCCTGTATGCTCATCACAACCATGGCGATCTCAGGAGTTCCTGGATTTAGTGGGTTCGCATCGAAAGACCAGATCCTTGCTTACGTTTACGCCTTCGTTTCTCACAACCCGCAACATATGCTTTTGGCCTTCTTTGCTTTTGCTACGGCCGGCCTTACGGCTTTCTATATGTTCCGCCTGATCTTTATGACTTTCTGGAATGAGCCACACGATAAACACCACTATGACCATGCTCACGAAGTGCCTTGGAATATGTGGCTACCTCTAGCGGTTCTTGCAGGTCTTTCACTTTGTGTTGTTTATACCGGCTCCATCACAGGATTTGGTTTCGACAAGATCTTCGGTGGAGCTAATGACTGGATCAAGCACCTTCATCCAGCACCCTTCGTCAATGGAATGGAAGCTTCAAGGGCCGCAATGGAGGAGGGCGCACACCATGCTCACTACCCTGCAATGGCGCTATCGATCCTTCTCGCGGGTGGCGGTATCTTCTTCAGTTATCTCGTTTATGGATCTCGCAAAATCAGTGCGGAGAATCTCTCGGCTAAATGGCCGAAGTTTGTTCATAAGTGGATCGACAATCTTTATTTCTTCGACCACTTCTATATTAATGGATTGATTAAGAAAGTATTCCTTCCCTTCTCCAGCAAGAACGCAGACTTTGACAACGTAGTCATTGACCGCGTGCTTGTTGATGGATGGAAAGATGTATCTAAAGCGAGCTACTTCGCCGTGGATCTTGTTGACGATGTTGTCGTTGACCAAGGCATGGTTGATGGGCTCGGGGGCCGAGTGCCTGCTGCCATTGGCAACAGCCTTCGTGCACTTCAAAATGGTAAAATTCAGCGATACCTTATGGTCGCTGTGGTGGCGTTGATGCTGTTATTTATTTTCAGAGGGGTTCTTTAATCTATGACTCACTTACTTAGTTGGATGACGTTTTTTCCATTGTTCGGCGTGCTTGCTATTGCACTGACGCCTAAAGCGAAAGAGAGCATGATCAAATGGATCGCCTTGGCGTCTGTTACAGTGCCGCTGCTTTTGACCGTTCAGGTGATGAGCGCCTTTGACCGGTTGAATCCAGGAATGCAGTTTGAGGAGAAGGCGAGTTGGATCCAGTCGCTGAACGTGAACTATCATCTCGGAATCGACGGAATTAGCGTTCTTTTGGTGATTCTAACGGCTTTAATTAGCTTCCTAGCCATCTTTGCAAGTTGGAACGTGAAGAAAATGGTGAAGGGATACTTCATGATGTATCTCCTTCTTCATGTGGGGATGATGGGAGTTTTCTGCTCCTTGGACTTCTTCCTCTTCTACGTGTTCTGGGAAGTTATGCTTCTACCGATGTACTTCCTTGTAGGTATTTGGGGTGGCGAGAAGAAAGAATACGCCGCCATCAAGTTCTTCCTTTATACCTTGCTTGGATCCGTTTTGATGCTTGTCGGTATCATCGCCCTCTATATGTATAGCCGCGGACCTGATGGAATGGGGGTTCCCACTTTCAACATGGTTTCGTTGATGGGTATGGACTGGACTCAATACACGATCAACATTTTTGGCCACGAACTACCGTTTGATAAAACGGTTTGGTGGTTATTGTTTGTTGGTTTCGCAGTTAAGGTTCCCGTTTTCCCGTTCCATACGTGGCTCCCTTGGGCTCACGTTCAGGCGCCGACGGCAGTTTCAGTAATTCTTGCAGGTGTACTTTTGAAGATGGGTACTTATGGCTTGATCAGAGTGAACTTCATGATGCTTCCAGAGGCGACCAAGGCATTCTCATATGTCCTCGTCATTCTCGGTATTGTGAACATTCTCTACGGCGCTTTCTGTGCGATGGCTCAAAAAGATTTGAAGAAGCTTGTTGCCTACTCATCAGTCTCTCACATGGGATACTGTATTTTGGGGATGGCCGTTCTTACGCCAGACGCGATGGCCGGTGCGGTTCTTCAGATGTTCAACCACGGACTTTCTGCTGCGATGATGTTCATGCTCGTAGGTGTTCTTTATGACCGCCTACACCATAGATACATTGTGACTCCTGATGGTAGACTTGGTTTCGGCGGAATTGCTCAAAAGGCGCCTCTGATTACTGCGGCTTGGACTGTGGCGATTTTCGCTTCTCTTGGTCTTCCAGGTCTTAACGGTTTCATCTCTGAGGCGCTTGTTTTCATCGGAGCTTTCCAGGTTTACAAAACTGAAACTGTGATTGCTACTTTGGGTGTTGTTCTTGGAGCAGCTTATCTCTTGTGGATGGCGCAACGAGTATTCCTTGGTCCAGATACAACATTAGAAAAAGACAGCACTGGAACACTGGTTCCTTGTGAAAAACTTGAAGAGCCGACGCTTCGTGAGTGGATCGTTATCGTTCCGCTTGGGGCTCTATGTCTCTTCATCGGTTTGTATCCACAGCCCATGCTTGATTTCATCCGTGAGACTATCGGGAAAATGTTAGAGGTTTATCAATAAGATGAGATCACTTTTAGGTGTTAGCCCTGTTTTAATCCTTACCTTTGGAAGTTTGTTCGTTTTAACGGCTGGCTTGTGGGTCAAGAACAAGGGATTTCAATTTTGGACATCGTTCCTTAGCTTGATTGTGGCCTTTGGTCTCTTCCTGGGACTAATGGACCATGAGGGCCAAGACCTATTTTCTGGGATGCTCTCTCATGACCCTATCGCTAGTTTCTTTGGTTTGTTCTCGGTTGCGGCGACAGCGCTGATCTTTGTCTTTAGTTGGAGCTCGAAAGAGGTTTTGGCTAGCAGGCGATCAGAGTTTTATTCGCTGCTTCTTGCGATGGCGACAGGGCTTGTCTTCATGGGCTCTGCCAACCATTTCTTGATGATATACCTCGCTGTCGAAACAGTTTCGATCCTAAGCTACTGCCTAGCGGGCTTTCACCGTGAAAAAGGCAAAAGTGTTGAGGCCTCTCTTAAGTATGTTGTCTACGGATCTATGGCTTCTGCCATCATGATCTTTGGTATGAGTTTGCTGTTTGGAGTCACTGGACAGTTCACCCTCACTGGGATGAGAGAGTTCTTCGCCACCACCGAAGCAACGGGCTTGCCGGTGATGATGTGGGTTGGTGTGCTGCTAACTTTCGCAGGACTTGCTTATAAGGTTTCTGCAGCTCCTATGCACATGTGGACGCCTGACGTGTACGAGGGATCTCCAACTCCCGTGTCAGCGTTTCTATCGGTTGCTCCAAAAGCTGCCGGACTCGCTCTATTGATTCGTTTCTTCGTGGTTGGTTTCTCGCAATCTTTGGCGGGAACTGACTTGGCGATTGCTAGCATCGACAATCCCACAGCTCTAGCATTCCATCCAAATGGAGCCTTCAACTGGCCACACCTTTTGATGATCTCTTCGATCTTCACGATGTTCATGGGAAATCTCGCGGCTCTTGGGCAAACTTCTGTAAAAAGAATTTTGGCTTATTCAAGTATCGCACACGCGGGATACATGTTGATGGGGTTGACGGCGGCAAATGGGGCCGGCATCGCAGCCATTATGTACTACGTCGTGGTCTATTGCTTAATGAACGTTGGTGCATTCTGGGTTGCGGCTAAAGTGAATGATACTTTGGGCGGCGATGACCTTGAGCATTTCAGAGGATTGATTCAAAGACGACCTTTGTATGCCATATGTATGGCTATCTTCCTATTCTCGCTCGTTGGGCTTCCTCCGATGGCGGGCTTCATTGGAAAGTACTACTTGTTCCAGGCGATCCTTGGACGTGAGCTTTATGCTCTAGCGCTCATTGCAGCGGTTAACTCGGTCATCTCACTTTGGTACTACATGAAGATTGCAAAAGCGATGATTCTTGAAGAGCCACAACTTCCCTTCCCTTCGGGTTCCACACCTTTTGAGTCGAAATCTTCAAAGGTGTTTATAGTGTTGTTAGCAGTTCCAAATATTGTTTTGGGCTTGTACTGGGAGCCATTAATGAACGCGGTTCGCGATATGGTAGCGCTTTTTATAGGCTAAGGTGTTGCGAGCCATAAAGGCTTGAAAATGATGAATTCTGATCCTCTGATTCCTATATTAACGATGTTTATCATCGCTTCAGTTATTGCTGGTGGCGGCCTATTCCTTGCTGTGTTTTTGGGGCCTAGGAAAAATCTTGCCGCCAAGCTTGAGCCTTACGAGTGTGGAATGCCTATTACCGGTACAGCTCGCGATCGAATCAGCATTAAGTACTATCTCGTTGCTATTCTATTTTTGCTCTTCGATTTGGAAGCAGCCTTTTTGATTCCTGCGGCGCTAGCCTGGGATACCTTGGTGGAAGTGGGCCCAGCCATTCTGTTTGTGATGGGCTTTTTTATGTTCTTTTTTGTTCTTGGACTTTGGTACGAGCTCAAGGTGAAAGCCATTGAGTGGGAAAGCTAATTTCTAGGAAAAGTATTTTCAGGAGTCTGTTTACAGGAGTTAAGGATGAATAAGCCAGTTTGGTTTGAAAAATTTGAATCGCACCACGGAAAGCAAATTGTCTCCACAAGAGAGTCTGCGCCGGGTGAGCTTGAAATAACGATTAATGCGAAAGATGTCCAAGAGGTTCTTGGATCGCTAAAAAGTGCTGATGGCGGCAGCTTTGATCATCTGTCGGATTTGACCGCGTACGACGATGCCCCGAACTCGCCCAGATTCAAAATGGTATACGAGTTGATCTCGATGCAGAGAAAAGAGCGATGCTGTTTGATCGCGCAATGTGAAAGCGACGAGACCCCAGCTGTTGATACGGTTGTTTCGATTTGGAAGGGCGCTAATTGGCTTGAGCGTGAAGTTTACGACATGTATGGAATTCACTTCAATGGCCATCCGGACCTTCGAAGAATCCTGCTGCCCGAAGCCTTTAAGGGAAACCCTCTAAGAAAAGACTTTGTTGTGGACCATCGTCAACAATTCGAAGGATCATCGGCTTCAGACCAGGTTTTTGACCCCTTCGGGAACACGATCATTGCTCCAACGAGTTCTTCAACGAGTTCTCCAAATTCTTCTCCCAAAACAATAGATAAGGAAGGCTAAGGAAATGGCGTACGCTTTTTCAGAAAAACTAGAAACTAAATTCCAGTGGCTTCTCACTCGCTACCCGCAATCAGATGCTGTACTTCTTCCTTTGCTTCACGATGTTCAAGATGAGGCGGGATATTTAACTCCTGATGCCGTTGATTATGTCGCTGAGAGATTGAGCATTTCTCCTGCAAGAGTAAGAGAAGTCGCTTCTTTCTACACTATGTTCAAGCTCAACAAGAAGGGCAAGTTTGTTTTGCAGGTTTGCCACAACTTGAGTTGTTATCTCGCCGGCGCAGACGACATTGTCAAAGCGCTAGAGGACAAGCTTGGAATCAAAGCCGGTCAGACAACAGAAGATGAAATGTTTACGATCGAAAGAGCAGAATGTCTGGCATCCTGCTCGACGGCTCCCTGCATGCAGGTGAATGTTTGGGATTATCACGAGTCTCTAACGGTTGAGCAAACCTTAAAAATTGTAGACAACTTAAAAGAGGGCAAGCTCGCGATGCCTTCTTATGAGGATCGAATCGCCGCAGGAGGTGATGCATGACCCAAAAGATGACACAGACTCATCCGCTTGAGAATCGAGTTGTTCTCGCGGGATTCGAGGAAAATGAATCTTGGACTCTAAAAGTTTTTGAAGAAAAACTCGGCGGATACGTCGCGGCTAAAAAAGCTGTGAAGATGTCTAACGATGAAATCATTGCGACCGTGAAAGAGTCGGGCCTTCGCGGTCTTGGAGGCGCAGGCTTCCCAGCGGGGGTGAAGTGGAGCTTCATTCCAAAGAATCCAACAAAGCCTGTTTATCTCGTGGTTAACGCCGATGAAGGGGAGCCAGGAACTTTTAAGGATCGCCAAATTATGGAACACCTCCCTCACAGATTAATTGAGGGAATGATCATTGCGGCTGCAGCCGTTAATGCCAAGTCTGCCTATATTTACATCCGTGGAGAGTTGCGTCTTGCGAAGCTTCGTCTCGAGCAAGCGGTCGAGGAAGCTTACAAGGCCGGTTATCTCGGAAAAGACATTTTTGGATCAGGACGCGATCTTGATATTACGGTTCATCCAGGTGCTGGGGCGTATATCTGTGGAGAAGAAACGGGCTTGATCGAATCGCTAGAGGGCGACCGTGGACAACCACGTTTGAAGCCACCGTTCCCCGCTATCAGCGGAGTCTTTGGCGGACCGACCGTTGTTAACAACGTTGAGACTCTCTCTCACGTTCCCGGAATCATCAACAATGGGCCGAAATGGTTTATTGAGCTTGGTGCGGGTACGGAGCGAACTTCAGGAACGAAATTGCTTTGTGTGTCTGGCGACGTTCAAAAGCCAGGCTTTTATGAAATCCCAGTTGGGATGAAACTTTCTACGTTGCTTAATGATATCTGTGGCGGACCTTTGCCGGGAAGAAGCTTTAAGGCTTGTTACCCGGGTGGATCTTCCGCGCCACTACTTCGTGCAGACGAATTCGACGTGCCACTAGACTTCGACAGTTTGGCGAAGGCGGGAACGATGATGGGTAGTGGCGCAGTCATTGTCATGGACGACAGACGGTCGATTCCCGAGATGGCGATGAGAACGGCACGTTTTTATGCGCATGAATCCTGCGGACAATGTGTCCCTTGTCGTGAAGGAACAAACTGGCTTGCGAGCATGCTTAAGCGACTATGCAAAGGCCAAGGAGCCGTTAGCGATATCGACAAACTTCTTGATGCTTGTGACAACATGAAGGGCCGAACGATCTGCGTGCTAGCTGATGCTTGTGCGATGCCTGTTGAATCTATGCTTAAGAAATTCCGCCCCGAGTTTGAGGCGATTGCTAAACCTGATGATCAGGTAGAGGCGCAGGTGCCAAAAGTTTCTGGTCAGATGGCAGCTCTAATGGAGAGTGTTCGCGCACGTCAGATGACAAAGTGAGATCTAGAGTGAATTTGCGAGTGAAGAGGCAATAAATGGAAAGCTTATACAGAACTGCTAGTAATTTTGGGGATTGGCTCGGCGCTCAATCGCTCATTTATTTCCCCGTTGTTTCGGTCTTGATTTTGGCTGCCATTATCCTCGGAGCTGTTCCGGTATTGGTTTTGGCAGAAAGACGTGGAGCCGCTTGGATCCAAAGACGCTCTGGCCCGAACCGAGTAGGACCGTTCGGCTTGTTTCAAACAGTGGCTGACGCGATAAAACTGATCTTCAAAGAAGCTAACTTACCGAAGCGAGCTCACTTGTTTTTGTTTTTGCTGGCACCAGCACTAGCGGTCATTCCACCATTCGTGGCTTTGGCGGTAATTCCTCTGGGGGGCGATGTTCTTTTTGGTCCTAACGCGTATCCCTTTCAAGGAGTTAACCTAAGCGTTGGTTTGTTGTTCTTTTTGGCGATTTCTAGTTTGCACGTTTACTCCGTTCTAACCGCGGGCTGGGCTTCGAATAATAAATTCTCATTGATGGGCGGACTTAGAAGTAGCTCTCAGATGATTAGTTATGAGATTGTCATCGGGATGGCGATCGTGTCTCTAGTGATTACTTATGGAACGTTAGATTTGAGAGAAATCGTATACCTTCAGCAATCAACAAGTGGAGCATTGCCTGCATGGGGTGTCTTCAAGCAACCAGTGGTTTTTGTTTTATTGTGGATTTGTTCTTTTGCGGAAACAAATCGCTTGCCCTTCGATCTTCCCGAGGGCGAGTCGGAGCTTGTTGCTGGATACCATACTGAGTATTCGGGCTTAACATTCGCCTTGTTTATGATGGGTGAATATGTGGCGATGCTTGCGGCGTCGGCCTTCCTGTCGACTTTGTTTTTGGGAGGATTCAACATTCCTTTCATCACAGAAGCAGAGCTTCTTAAGTTCTTCCTTGATATGAATATCGAGCAGACAGCAGCTTCTATTATGACGGTTGCTTGTCAGTTTGCCGCACTCGCTGCCAAAATCGGATTCTTTATGTGGGTCTTCATCTGGGTTCGTTGGTCTCTTCCACGATTTCGTTACGACCAGTTGATGTCCCTTGGCTGGAAGGTTCTGCTCCCGATTAGTGTGATGAACGTCATTGGAACCATGCTTTATAGCTACTTTGCCGCCGGAGGTGCCGCGTGATTGAGCCTACAATTCTTCAATATATTTTGGGAACGTTGATCTTGTCGACAGCCATCCTTACCGTACTTGGGAAAAACCCCGTGATGAGTGCGATGAGTTTGATGGGAACACTGTTTCTGACGGGGCTTCTATACTTTACGGTTGGAGCGCACTTTGTTGGAACTGTTCAAATTTTGATTTATGCGGGAGCCATATGCGTATTGCTAATTTTCATCGTGATGCTTCTAGATCTTAAACCTCACAACGTGAGAATTCCTGGCCGAAAGCCAGTCTATCTTTTTGCGGGTGGTATTAGCGCTTTGTTTGCTACGGGGTTAGTGATTAGCACTCTTCCTGCTCTTGGCACTAATGGTATGCTGGATTCTGGGGTGATTGCTGCGAATAATCTCGTAGAAGATGCGCAGTCTGCAAAGGCCATTTCTCTCACACTACTTTCAAAATACATGCTTCCTTTCCAGGTAACGGCACTGCTTTTGCTTGCTGCTGTGATGGGTGTCGTGGTTATTGGGCAGAAAAATAAGCTCACTGATTCTGAAGGGAAGGGCTCTTAATGGACCAGCTGCAACTATTGACCGGAATCGGTATCGCAATTTTTAGTCTTGGCGTTCTTGGCTTCCTTACACGTAGAAGTGGAATCATTGCGTTGATGTGTCTCGAATTGATGCTGAATGGAGTGAATTTGTGTCTCGTAAGCTTTAGCAGACAACATGCTAGCGCTGATGGGTCGGCACTGGTGATGTTAATCATATTGGTAGCGGCTGCTGAGGCCGCGCTAGCCTTAGCGTTGTTTGTTGCTCTGTTTAGACAGAATGGATCCGTTGAGCTCGATGATTATCGAATGCTCAAGGGTTAGGAAGATTAAAAGGTTGTTGAATCATGGATGAAGTTTTTGCAATTCAAAACACGAGCCTGTTGAGATGGATCATCTTGCTCCCGCTTATTGGGGCCATATTGAATGGTTTAGTCATTCGTTCAAAAAACGTAAGACTCTCTGGATTAGTGGCCACTGGGTTCTCTGCGGCAGCATTTTTCATCTGCTTGAGCCTGGTCAATACTTATGGGTTGTTTGCAGAAGACTTTGCACAAGTGATCGATCCCTGGTTCACATGGTTTTCAGTTGGAAGAATCCATGTTCCTTTCCATTTAGAATACACGCCGCTCACGGGAATCATGCTACTTGTTGTGACGGGTATTGGAACCTTGATTCATATCTTCGCGACTGGATATATGAGCGAAGAAAAGAGCCCCTTTAGATTCTTCTCTTACTTGAACCTCTTTTTAGCTGCGATGCTTGTTCTTGTTCTTTCTTCAAACTTGGTTGGGATCTTCCTTGGGTGGGAAGGAGTAGGCCTGTGCTCTTATCTTCTGATTGGGTACTGGTATGAGAGCAATGAAAATACCGCGGCCGGAATGAAGGCCTTTGTCACCAACCGGATTGGTGACCTTGGGTTTTTTGTGGCGCTATTTCTTCTTGCGGCACATGCTGGAACTTTTCAGATACAAGAATTGATCACTATTTTCGCGACCGGCGCTGCCCCAATTGAGGGTGGAATCATTCTCGCTATTCTGGCTTGTTTGTTCTGGGCCTCAACGGGAAAAAGTGCACAGATTCCTTTGTATGTTTGGCTTCCCGATGCCATGGCCGGACCAACCCCTGTTTCTGCACTTATTCACGCGGCTACGATGGTGACGTCTGGAATTTTCGTTAGTGTGAGGCTTTGGCCGCTGTTTGCCTCTCAGCCTTCTATCCTAGAATGGATTTTGTGGGTTGGAATGGCAACAGCATGGCTTGCTGCTTTGATTGCCCTGACTCAAAGAGACATCAAAAAGGTTCTAGCGTATTCCACGGTTTCTCAGCTTGGCTTTATGTTCGTGGCTCTTGGAGTTGGCGCTCCTGTCGCGGCTTTCTTCCATGTTGTCACTCACGCTTTCTTTAAGGCACTACTTTTCTTGGGTGCTGGTAGCGTGATTCACGGAATGCACCATGACCAGGATATGTTCAACATGGGCGGGCTTCGTAAAAAAATGCCTCAAACCCATGCCACGTTCTTGATTGGAACTTTGGCGATCATTGGTTTTCCTTTGACGGCTGGGTTCTTTTCTAAGGATATGATTCTTGCAAAGGCTTATGAGCATGGACCACTAGCTTGGGGGCTTTTGCTGCTTGCGGCGGTTCTTACAGCTTTCTACATGCTTCGTGCTTACACGATGACTTTCTGGGGCGAGGCACGAACGGAGCATGCGAAGCATGCCCACGAAAGTTCTCTATGGATGACAATTCCTCTAATGCTGCTAGCAGCGGGGTCGTTGATCGTTGGCTTCATGGAAACGCCACCGATTATTTTCGATATTCACGCGCTTCAAACGGCAATTGAGTCGAGCTGGTATGGAGTCAGCGGAGAGATTGCAGGACATTCGGGACATCATTTGTCTCATGCGACTGAGTGGGTTTTGGTATTGATAACAAGTGTTGCTTCTCTTGGGGTGGCTTACTACTCGTATAAAAAGTTCTTAACGGTGACGAGCAAGGAGTCCGCAAAAGGCTTTGCTGCAGAACTTTCGCAAAACAAATTTTATGTTGATGAAGGCTATCAGCTGATCATTATGAAACCTCTATCTGCAGTTGCTAGTGCGTCCTGGAGGTTCTTGGACGTTGTTGTTATCAATGGTTTCTTGCACATTGTAAGAGATGGAATGCGAATCGGAGGACAGGTGTTAAGCTTTGCCCACACCGGAAATGTTCAGACGTATGCGTGGTATTTGGCGGCGGCTGTTGCGACAGCCCTCGTGTTTGTGAATTGGGTGATATAGATGAATTTGCTTGGGCTTTTCTTAATTCCTTTTGTGGCAGGGCTTTTGCTCTTTTTGTTTGGAAAACAAACTAAGCTCGCTCAATGGGCAAACCTTTTGTTCCATCTATTCTGGGGTGTTGCTGTCTGGCAGTGCTGGTCGAACTTCAACGCCGAACAAATGGGAGAGATTTATTGGAGCTGGAACTGGCTGCCAATGCTCAACTCTAAACTAGACCTCGGATTAGATGGGCTCAGCATGCCCTTGGTTATTCTTAACTACGTTCTAAGCCTTCTCCTCGCGTTCTATTGCCTAGGAAAAGAAAAGCTTAGCTCAAGTTATTTGGCATTATTCTCGATTCTAAATGCTGCCAGCATAGGTAGTTTGATTTCCCTTGATGCTTTTGCCTTTTATATCTTCTGGGAATTCATGTTGATCCCGATGTATTTCCTCATTGGAAAGTGGGGTTCTAAGAACCGTGTCTATGCGGCACTTAAGTTCTTCGCTTTCACAATGGCTGGATCACTTCTCATGCTTCTTGCGATTATTGCGCTTTCAAAAACCTATGGAACTCTTTCTTGGATCGAGCTTAAAAATGCTGGAATCGTATATGACGGCCTTTGGGGTCAAACAGGTCTTATCTTCCTGGGCTTCTTGATTGCCTTCTCTGTAAAAATTCCTATTTGGCCAGTTCATACTTGGCTTCCTGATGCGCATACAGAAGCTCCAACGGGAGCCTCGGTAATTCTTGCGGGAGTTCTTCTTAAGCTAGGTGTTTATGGAATTGCTCGTTGGTGTTTGGTTTTGTTTCCCGAGGCCTCCCAAGATGTGTCGACGGTCATGATGACTTTGGGTGCGATTGGAATTGTTGCGGGAAGTTTTGCTGCCTGGAAGCAGGTCGACATCAAACGCATGATTGCTTATTCCTCAGTGGCTCACTTAGGTTTTATGGTTTTGGGGCTTTTTGCTCTTAACGTTGAAGCACTTAGCGGAGCGATGTTCCAAAACCTGGCTCACGGGCTCAGCACAGGAGCTCTCTTCCTGATTTTTGGTATCATTTACGATCGCACACACACACGTAAAGTGGCTGATTACGGCGGGCTCGCCTCAAAAAATGGACTCCTCGCTTCAGCCTTTGTCTTCTCGGCGATGGCAAGCATTGGTCTTCCAGGGCTTCCAGGCTTTATTGGGGAGTTTTTGATTCTATCGGGAACATTCTTCACGAATAAAATCTTTGCGTTTGTGGGGCTGAGTGGTGTCTTACTAGGTGCGATCTACATGCTTGGGATGCTTCGCAAGGTGGTCTTTGGTCCTGTTGGGCCAGCGGTTGAAGCACATCCCATAGTTCTTGAGTGGAATGAGTGGGTGGCGATTGTGCCATTACTCTTGTTGATGTTGGTTCTCGGAATGGGACCACAGTTGATTCTTAGCAAATCCATGTTCTCTACAGAGTGGATTATGGGATTGTTTTAAAAGGGTACAGATATGAATTTTGATTTTTTCAATGCAGGTGTATTTCAGTTTAATGTTGAACAGCTTAGAGCGTTGTTTCCTTTTCTTGCACTTTGTTTGGGGATGGTTTTTACGACGATTGCGTCGGCTTCTAAGTTTCCGATTGCAGCTCATAAGTTAATTCTTTTGATTACGTTCTTTGCTTTTGGAACTTCGATGGCTGTGGGGCTTGGCTCCGCGGATGCGAGCTTGTTTGGCGGCTCATTGGTTGTGGATGATGTTTTGCGCTGGGTGGCCATAGGTCTTAGCTCTCTGGCTGTTTTGGCTTTGCTTGCTGTTTATGATGTGGATCATTCAGAATGGTCGACACTTTTACTTGTTTCGGTTCTAGGAATGTCCTTGCTCCCCGGAGCCAGAGACTGGATCTGTTTCTTTTTGTTTCTCGAGACGATGGCGATCCCCGGATATGTTATGGCTGCCTTTCGCCAAAAGCGCGATGGAGGCTATGAGTCTGGTTTGAAGTATTTGTTGATGGGAGCCTTTGCATCTGCATTGCTTTTGATGGGAAGCACTCTGCTTTTCGGCGCGACAGGATCCTTCGAATATTCAACCATTAGTGATGTGCTTCAAATGGGCATTCCATCGCATATGACGATTGCGGCTGTCGTTCTCATCGTAGTGAGCGCAGGCTTTAAGGTGGCGATGGCGCCACTTCATATGTGGGCTGCTGATGTTTATCAGTCTGCTCCGTCTTCTCTGGCATCTTTTATGGCTGGAGCAGGCAAGCTTGCCGTCTTCTCCGCCGTTTCCGTGGCATGGAGTAAAAGCGGTTTCTTCAAATTAGAGTTTGTTCCTAGTTTTCTCATGGTGCTTGGAATTCTCAGTATTCTTATTGGGAACTTGATGGCACTGACACAAAAGAGTTTACGCCGAATGCTGGCTTACTCTTCGGTGGCTAGCGCGGGCTATGTGGCCATTGTGCTTCCCGTTGGAGAAGTGGCTCTTCCATCTATATTTGTTTATTTGGTTACTTATGGTATCGCGCTCTCAGCGGCCTTCGCTGTTATTGAAAGCTTAAGTGTGAAGTCTGGAAAATCAAGCAGCTCTAATTTTACACTAAGTGATTTGGCTCTCGTTCCTTACGGAAAGGCCAAGGCCGAAACATTTATTCTCACTTTGGCCCTGTTCTCTATGGCTGGAATTCCTCCGTTGCCAGGGTTCTTGGGTAAATATTTAATCCTTAGCGATGTTTGGACGCATTCACCAGTCTCTGCTCTGTGGATTCTTCTGGGTTCGATGATGGGGCTCGCTTATTACCTGAGAATTCTTGTTCCTTTGTATTTCGAAAAAGGACCATCCAATGACGATGTTCCCGTAAAACGATTCATCCCACAAACCGTAATGGCATCAGCTTTTGTCGGTGCTACAGGGCTTTTTGTGTGGGTTTGGATCTATTCCGTCTACTTTGTGTCAGCTACGTCCGAGACATTGTTGGGAACTCTAAGATAGAGTGGTGAAATGAGTAGCTCTGATGGGGACGACAAAACCGGGGTATTCAAGGCAGATCGAACTCGGGTTGTCTTAAAGAAGCTGCAGGTCCAAATGCCTTCGGGCAAGATCTATGGCCCCTATTCCCGTTTTGAAATTTTTACCTTTATTCAAAAGAAGAAAATTCGAGGCGAAGAGAAAATTCTCGTCGAGGGTGAAACCGTCTGGCGACCCATAGCATCCGATACAGAATTCTTTGACGCTATTCACGACGTGCTCTCAGGCAAAAGCATTGATCTCAAAAGTAAGAAACAAGAAGAGAGCATATTTTCAGACTCAAACGATAAAACGAAAGTTTCAAGGTCTGGGACTCAAACAGAGGCATTTAGTGCGGGCGAAAATACAGAATTTTTAGAACGCACTAGAATTACTCAGAGCCCTAGGAAGGCGTATCAATCGAAACCAGAAGAAGCTGAGGCCCCGCAAGTTTCTACGAAGGCCCCTAATGTTTCCGCTCCTGCGAATCCTAAGCCAGAACAACAAGATGAGGCTCCAACTCCTCCTAAGAAATCTCCATCGTTATTGCTACTTTTGATTGTTGTGGGGGTAATTGCTGCCATCTTTTTTGTGGATTCTCCGAATAAACGAGAAAGAGTACAGCCAAAAGCTGGCGACTCATCTCTTGCAGCTCTAGAGATTCGATCCGCACCAAATTATACTCGCATGCTCAGAACTCAGCTTGCGGGCTTAAAGCTTCGCAGTCTCGATCTGGCTCCGGGGGTTAAGGCTGGAGGGTCCACGGTTGTTGACGACGTTCCAGAATTTGTCCTGAATGGAGTGAAACTAGTCGCAAGGGTTCGAGAATCGTTAAAGCATGTTGGGACGGATGAGTCTGGATATGCAAATTTTTGGATTCAGCTTTCGTCGGATCTTCAGCTATTAGGCATTCGCATACAAGTTGTAGACCTTGAGCTCGGCCGGCAGGTTGAGCAGGTTGGAGTGAAGTTGCAAAAGCAACTTGATGAAAAGCAACTCATAGGTGCTGAATCAAAAATTTTGATTGATGCTTACAGAGCGCACTCTTTGGGGGATTGGGGCAAAGTGGAAACACTTTCTCGGCAGTCCTCTAGCGCAACTTTGAAGTGGATTCTAGAAGATGCCATATGGTGGGCTTCTTGGTCAGAGTCGATTGAGCAACCGCTTCCAGCCCCGACTTACCTCAAGCGAGGTGCGGAACTTGATATCTCGACCAGAGTTAGGCAGGCCTACCGAGCAAAGGACTCTAGTGTTTTGGTTTGGCTTCAGCAGTTAGCTAAGACCGAGGCAACGTCGCCACTATTGTGGTTAACCTCAGCCGAATTGAGCTGGAGAAGCTCTGCCAACGTTCAAGTACAAAGCACCTACAGAGATTTTACCGTTGGGATCGGATCTCTTGTTCTTTATCCACCTTCGATTCAGTTAGCCTATTGGGCCGAGTTCGCGAGATTTCTTGAGCGCTTTGCTAGAGCCGAGACTCATGCTCGAGCGCTTAAAAATATAGAACTGCTGACAAAGGGTGGAATTGGATCGTTAAAGCCTGGGCAATGGTGGCACCTTGATGACCCTGGACTATTGGCTAGAGATATTGCAGATGGAATTCTGGATAAATCTCGCAAGGAAATTCTTTCAGATCGAGATCGTGCCGCACTATTTGTCCTTGGGAATGCCTTATCTCCAGGCAATGATTATTTGTTTATTGTCGGACAACACTATTGTCTTCAGGAGAAATGGCCCCAGGCAGAAACCTTGTTCCGACAAATGATTGCGTTGGACCCGAAAGACGAAAATGGATATTTCGGTTTGATTTGGAGTCTGGCCGAGCAGTTTAGATTCGCGGAGGCGGAAGACTCCTTTGATCTAATGGCGAGCAGGACAACTGACGCTAGAAATTATTTGCGGACAGAGGGAATGCTTCACTTTCTGGCACGAGACTATGTAGAGGCACACAGGCTTTTATCAGAGGCTATTGACCGAAACCCTAATGATGTTTGGGCTTACTATTTTAAAGCGCAAACCTATGAGGTGAAGAAAGAATTTTTCGAATGTGTAAAGACCGGAAATCTTGCCCGACTTCGAGCTAAAAGTGAGCTGAAGATTTTTGTGGAGATTCTTTTGGCGAAATGCCAGGTGTATGGGGCAATCGGAATTCAGAAGGCGCTACAAAATTTATTGGTGCTTTCTAAAGAGAACCCCCAGAACATAAATCTTCGAGTTTTGATTGTAGACTTGTTTTTCTATGCCGGATTGCCTGGAGAGGCGCTTAAACAAGTTAACATTGGGCTAGAAAAGTTCCCATACTCCCCGGAGATCCATATTGCTGCTGGCGACTTGCTCTTTAAGCGCGCTAATTATAGGGAGTCTCTTGAATACTATACGGCAGCGGCAAGGCTTGATTCGACTTCGGCGGATGGCTGGATTCGAATCGCTAAAGTTATGGAAGAAGAGGAACGATTTTTACTGGCAGCACAGAACTATGTTGCTGCAGCTAGAGCTCAGCCAGATTATCCAGAAATATATCTATTTGCGGCTAGAAGTTTCGATCGAGCGGGAAAGGTTGACGAAGCAGCAAAGTATTATGGACTCGAAATCGAATATCGGCCCGAAAGCATCACTCCATTTGTAGAGGCCGCGGAGTTTCTGCTAAGAAATAACTCGCCTCAAAAAATCCCGGATCTTTATCAGCAGTTTAAAGGGGGCTATGAGAATGACCCCCGTGCCTTGATCCTCTTGGCTCAGGCCTATTCTGTAATGGGAGATATCTCGGCAGCTAAGAGTTATGCATCACGAGCTGCGGCTCAAGCTCCGAATGATCCGCAAATGAACTATAAGCTGGCAGTTATCTTGGAGGGGGCTGGAGATTACGGCCTGGCCAAGCGTTACTATCTAAAGTATTTAGAGCTTTCCCCTGCGGCGAGCGGAGAAGAGAGTTTGCGAGAAAAAATCGGCAGACCTCCTTTCTCTAATTAGTTTTAGGAAGGAAATCAGAGGAGATCAATATGCTTGATTGGAGACACATTGTTAATGATGCAGATGCTTTTTTGAAGGCACAAACATCGCGCGGAATGGCGGCTGATAAAGCCCAAAGCATTTTTTCAGATATTGAGAAACTTTCCAAAGAGCGATCGACCCTCATCACGCAAGTTGACGAATTAAAGTCTGAGCGAAACAAAAGCGCCCAATCTGTTGGGCAGCTGATGAAAGAAGGAAAGAAGGATGAGGCGCAGGCTATCATCGCCAAAGGCAAAGAACTCGGCGACAAGATCGCTGAATTGGACGCCAAGGCTAAAGATGTGGAAGGTGGCTTTACTGCGATTCTTGAAGTCTTGCCGAATTACCCTGATAGCAGCGTTCCCGTTGGAAAAGATGCGAGCGGAAACAAAGAGATTCGCAAGTGGGGCGAGATTAGAAAATTTGATTTCGATCCTAAAGGTCATGATGAGCTCGGTGAGGCCTTAGGTGCTTTGGATTTTGAACGTGCGGCAAAAATGAGTGGTGCAAGGTTCTCTATTCTTCGCGGTCCTCTGGCCCAGCTTGAGCGAGCCCTAGCTAACTTCATGCTCGATCTGCACAGGCCCAAAGGCTACCAAGAGACCATCACTCCTTATATGGTGAGTGGCGAGACGATGTATGGAATGGGGCAGCTGCCAAAGTTTGAAGAAGATCTGTTCAAGGTTGTTGGTGCGAGTGAAGAAGGAAAATCGGCGGCGCTTCAGAAATATTTGATTCCTACGGCAGAAGTCACTCTCACGAGTATTTTTGCCGGAGAAATTCTTGAAGAGAAAGATCTTCCTATGAAGTTTATGGCTTTTTCGCCGTGTTTTAGAAGTGAGGCAGGGTCCTACGGCCGTGATACAAAGGGCTACATTCGTCAGCATCAGTTTCATAAGGTTGAGATGGTCAAGCTGTCTAAGCCTGAAGAAAGTGCGGCAGAATTAGAGAGTATGGTCGACAATGCTGAAGAAGTTCTTCGTCAGTTGAAGATTCCATTTCGCACTATGCTACTATGCACGGGGGACATGGGCTTTGGATCAACCAAAACTTATGACCTTGAAGTCTGGCTTCCTGGTAATGCTGGTGAAGGCGGCGATGGAGCTAAGGGTGCGTATCGCGAAATTTCTTCATGTTCTAACATTGGTGATTTCCAAGCACGTCGTGCACAGATTCGCTTTAAGCCCTCTCAAGGCAAGGGCAATCAATTCGTCCATACCTTAAATGGTTCTGGTTTGGCTGTTGGCCGAACTTTGATCGCGGTATTAGAAAATTACCAACAAGCTGATGGAAGCGTTGAGATTCCAGAGGTGCTTCGTCCGTATATGGGTGGGCTAGAAAAAATCACAAAGCTTTAAAGGAGTTTTCGTTTGAAACAAAAACAATCGCCCGACAGAGACTGGTCTCCTTACATGAAAAGAGCAATGGAAGTTGCCAAGCAAGGAGAGGCCCTGGGAGATATTCCTATAGGGGCTGTTGTGGTGAATGCTGAGGGTGATATTGTTTCCGAAGCTTACAATGAAAGAGAGATCGACAAAGATCCAACGGCGCACGCGGAAGTCTTGGCGATCCAGCGAGCTGCAAAAAAGTCTGATCAATGGCGACTGGTGGGATACACCGTCGTCGTAACGCTTGAGCCTTGCGTGATGTGCTCTGGTGCTCTTTCATTATCAAGGGTCGACCGAGTTGTCTTTGGCGCTTCTGATCCCAAGGCAGGGGCGATGGGCTCGATCTATGAGATTCACAACGACAAAAGGCTGAATCATGTGATTGATGTGGTTCCTCATGTCCTCGAAGAGGAATGCCGGAACATGCTGGTGGGCTTTTTCCGGGCAAAAAGGAAAGAGGCCGATGCTCGTAAGGCCTTGAAAAAAGAAGAAGATTTGGCCAATAAAGTCGCGGATGAGGACGAAAACTCTTGATTTGAGCCGTGCTCAGTGCTTATAAGTTCACAGCACGCACCCGTAGCTCAATTGGATAGAGTACCAGACTACGAATCTGGGGGTTGTTGGTTCGATCCCAGCCGGGTGCGCCAGTTAAATAAATCCCTCAATACTGCGTTGTCCGGTTCTACCCGATTCATGGTGGGTTATTCTCAAAACAATTTT
>Ga0100403_1000958_pt1 | contig 27456 bp, 37 predicted proteins | sample CryGeymet201501t_FD_83663 | JGI IMG/M metagenome (GOLD analysis project Ga0100403, IMG submission 83663) | Groundwater microbial communities from Crystal Geyser aquifers in Utah, USA - Crystal Geyser metaG 2015-01t | ecosystem: Environmental > Aquatic > Deep subsurface > Groundwater | place... | reverse complement strand
TTTGTTATAGTTGATTGGTAAGCCTGTAATACCTTACCATAGTTAATTGGTCCACCTTCTGGTTTAATCTCAGCTGCCTTCAAGTTACCCATACTATCGTATGTTTCAGACCTTTTTCGGGCCTGTTTCCTTGTGCAAAAACTAGTCCATTCGGTAGGGTACATATCAAAGTTTTTTGTAAATATTTCTCTCTGTCCCATTTCGAGCATTCTTGAGATGTCGTCCGTGATGTTATAAGCCATTTAATATTTCCCTCCCTTACCAGTCTATAGCTGAGCTTTCCAATACTGGATAGCCAAATATTTTTCGTCTATTGTTATCAAATCCGCTTATTCTTATGAATCTTCCACTTGTGGTACCTGCTTGACTTGTACCAATACCACCCATTGATAAACAAGCACCCGCAATAGTAGTAGTATTACTAAGGCCTATAAATGCGCCTATGTCTGTTGTAGCAGGAAGATTACTGCTATACAAAGTAGAATATGAAATCTCTAACTCTGTCATTGGGTTCATTCTCCTGATATAAACAGGCTTAGTTGATCCAACAGTTGTATTCTGTGGAACACTATGAATAAACCCTAGTATTTGCATTGTAGTTGTTGCTGCTCCTCCTGGAGCTCTATTTGCTGTTGTTCCTCTTACAAGAATAACAGCGTTATTTGCAGATGTTGTCTTTTGCACAAATTTTCCTACATCAGAGCTATACAACGTATCAGTACCACCAAAACTAGTGCTGTCTGTTGAGAAATATACCGGAAAAATTGCCTTATCAGAACAATTTCTTATATTACAAACTTGTCCCATAAGTACACCTCTATTCTATTTCTTATTTTTCAAATATTTTTCTGGTGTCCAGCCTGCATCTGGCTGTGCAATTTGCAGCTCCTTAAGGATTTTTTGGTCCTCGCCAGTTAATTTATGCTTACTCTTAATAGGCTTAGAACCTGCATTTTTAACAGACTCACTACTAGGCTTGACATCATCTTTATTTCGAATTCGGTTCTTAACTTCATTCTTAGTATTAAATTCCTTAATCCGTTTTCTACCTCTTACACCAAAATATATTGCAGAGATATCGAAGTCTTTGATTCCGGCTTTCTTATAGGATAAGGCCTTTTTAATTATCTGGTCTTTATAGTCTGAAATATCTGAGAAGAAATCATCCTCAGCAGCTAAATCCTCTATTTCTTCCTCTAAATCTAAAATGAATTTATCATCCTTATTCACTTTGACAGAGTTTGCAAGTCCAGCTAATTCATCAGCTATGATCTCAGCCAATCCATCGTCATAGTTGGCTTTAGTGATCCTGTCATATACGCTTTTTTTGTACTCTCTGGTATCAGATTCGTATTTACTAGCTTTTAATTCTTCAAGCTCTCGTGATAACTCACGCCTTCTCTTTTTCTCTTGTAGGTATGTTTTTAATGGGACATTTTGCTTCCCTTCATCAGATTCGTCCTCATTGGGATCATCATCTTCATTGGAATCGTCCTCATTATCCATCATGTCTAATTCTTCTGAATCGACATCTTCATTATTTTCGACATCATTATTAATGTGTTTTTCATCTTTGTTCTCTTGGGAATCTGTAAGATTAGTTTTTTCTTTTTCGTCCATCTTAAGTTGCCTCCGAATTGAATCGTTAAAACCTATAATCTAGGTCAGATATGTTAATTACATTCTACACCTTTTTTATTCTCTCGACAATATCTTCTTTTGTCATCTTGCTGTCAATCTTGATTTTATAGAAAGATGCAATCCACTCTAACTCATGTTTTGTCAGAGATGGAAGACATTCTTTAGGTACAAGTATCCCTAGTGTAGTGTTTTGCTTTGATACAATTAACATAAACTTACTGTCTTTCAGCTTTGCAAGCCTGGCACAGTTACCACCAAAATAATTATCGTTAATGCCATATTCTTCAATATTAAAGATAACTCTTTCTATTTTTGCAGTCTTAAAATCATATTTCTCTAAAGCTCTATTATTTGAGATAATTATGAGCTTTTCTTCAAGCTTATTTCTCTTCTCAAGAATAGTCATTTCGCTCTTATCTTTGTTTAATCCTACCTCTTCACTCATTATAAATCTTCTCCGATCCTTTAAGCTTAATCCTGAATCTATCCTTCTTATTACCCATCTTCGAATAGTCAGGCAAGAAAAATCTCTTCATTGCATCTTTCTTTTTATCAGCAATAAGCATTGACCTAAATGTCTTGCCAGTTTCATCTACATCATAATTCCTGGAGAGATAATCAGAATATGTATGAGGATTTTTAGTTATAGTTCCACAGCTCTTACATATTCCAATCATCTCACCAGTTATTTTATCACTTGACCAAAGACCTAGCTTCTCACAATGAGCACATACAGGCAATCTTGTGAAGGGAAAACGCCCTTCGGTCAGTGTCATTTTTTTTATATCTTCATCTGTTAAAACATGTCTCATGGATTTATTTCCATCAAACATGACTTTTATTAATTCATTATGTTCTTTTATTTCCATACTAAACTGCTCCTACTGGTGGCTGCTCTGCCTGTTGTGGCTGCTGAGGTGATCCACCTGGTGTCATTCCCTGGACATCTGCACTTTGCATATTAGCGTTACCAGACATTCTTTGATTTGCCATTGGTGGTATATTATTTCCAGCCATTTGCTGTTGCTGATTTGCTAATTCTCTCATTTTCTTCATCTGTTCAACATACTTTTTCATTTCGTCATCACCACGAATAGGAATGCCAATATGGTCTTTCATGAACTGTCTTAATTCCTTCCAGGTAATGGCAGGTTTTGGCATTGGCATCTGTTCTTCTATGTCGATACCTTGCATTTGACTTAATTCCCTGATCATTTGCCATAAAAATGCTTTATTTTTAGGCAATCCTGATCCAACAGATATTTCAATGTCAAGTTCTACCTCTTTTGTAACCAGCTTACCATTCTCTTCCAAAGTTTCCCATTCAGGGATGTTTTGTTTCGGATTTTTCTCCATAAACTTGTCTTTATAGCCAGATGTAGCAGGTACTAATGAAGGAATCTTAGTCATATCCCTAAAATCTAACCATTTATAACTATCTTCCATTCCCTGGTCACCCATAAGTCTAAATGCTTTACCACTAGTTACAAATTCCATCATAAGACCTAACATGTATTTTGCAACATCAGACATTGTTAGCTCAAGCATGGATTTTTCAAAAGTAGTATGTGTACCACCCTGTTGATGTTGAATTGCGGCTTCTGTTGCAGTATCAGCCGACTTAGCTTGTCCAATCATCAAATCTGAGAAACGAGTAACTCTTTGAGCCTCCTCATGGATATTCTGAATAAGTCTAAATACATCCTGGTTTATTGTTCCCCATTCCACTGAATATACAGGCTGTCCTCTTAATCTATTTCCATTAAATGGATATGGGTTAAAAGAATCCTCCGAGTCAAATGAAGATACATCAATTTCTGAACTCTTATCAATCAGTATTAGATTTGGCCTCATTTTGATTCTAATCTTATCGTATAGCTCATTAATCATTTTCTGTAATGGTAATAATAATTTGCAGTCTCCATATCCGTAGAAGTCACCCTCTTTTATATACTTCGGTGTATAGAAATAGGGATACGCATTATTAACATGCTTATAATAGGACCTTGGTTTTATTTCATTATGCTTCTGATTCTCTTTTCTATCCTTGCCCTTAAAACTATCAAAAAGTAATAATCCATCGCCTGTGAATTCACGCAAGCGAAGCTTTCCTTTGCATTTGGTCCAATACATGCATAGGACAAAAGAGTCATCATCATCTATAGTAGTGCTTTCATCAAATACACCCTGATCTCTGTATTCAAGAAGGCCATACATTATTGCTGATGCTTTCTCTTCTCCATATTCCATTTCTGCAAATGATCTGCTAAGCGATATTGTTTCACATATATATTCAGCTTCCTGAATTCTATAAGGTTCTTTTATCTTACTATCTATAAATATCTTATTAATTGGAGGCACAGTCATAATAGGACATCCAAAACCATTGGAAAATGATTTGTCCCAATATACCTTAAGCCAGCCAACACCAAATTTATTTCGGCGTAATTCATGCACATATAATTTCTTTTGAATTCTATTTTTCCTGAATGCCCAATCTAGACCGATTCTGGCGTATTCTTCAAAGTTTTTATCATCAGGACCTTCACCCTTTGCCATAGTAGAAATATTCTGGTCAATAATCTGAGTTACTTCACCCATGATCGTGCTATTTATTATGTTAATCCTACTATTAGGCTTGTTTTCTTCCTCGGCTTGGTCCTGATTAAATGCTTCCTCTTCTTCATCCCACCTGGTGTAATTATCTTGCATGTCGCCAATGTTGCTGTTTAGTTTGTCTATACAACAGTTTATATCGGTTAGTTCACTATCTGTCATGAAGTCATCCCGATTGGAATACTGTACCTCTCTTTCAATGTCTCTAACCATTTCATGTCGCCACCTTCGTTGTTGATTATACTGTAAATGCCCTTACATCTAGGACACATTATTTCGATTATGTTTCCGGGTTCATATCCTATATCTATACCATTGTATAAATCAGTAGAGAAGGATATATCCATATTTCCAACTATATCTTTACATAAGAGCTTATTACAAACTATACATCTAATGTCCACTCATGCTCACCTCTTTTTGTTGGTGTATAAGTCGTTTTCACTCTGAAATTTTTGATATTTATCCTCATATTCATCATTGCTAAGGGCTTTCATTTCCCTATCTAGAATCTTATTGATTTCTTTGTACTCATTTTCTTTGCTTTGCTGCATACTTAAAATTTCTCTACTGATCTGCATAATAAAGATAATATTAAGTATACATAAGATTAGAGTTAGTATATCTAAAAAGATTTCCAAAGCTTAAACCCTCCCCCTTTAACAAAAGCTTCAATTTTCTTAAAGTCTTTCATATCGTCAATATCGTCTGCTTTGAATGAATCCATCTCGAAAAGATATGGGCTGTGTCCAAATATATCATTTCGCTCTTTAAAGAATCTGACATTAAATATATAGATACTACCATTCCTCTTATATACAGTTTGGTTAGACTGCTCTAATCTCAAATACTCACCGATCTCCATTGGTGATCCATCAGAATAATAAAACTGCTTTATAGTAGGAAATTTAACAACACTGACTAATGTTTCCTTATCCGTATTTTTATACGCTTCTATTGCATTAGTTATGTCTATACCAGTTCTTAAAGGAGATGTAGGCTGCAAAAGAACAATTATGTCGTCCTGACTTAAATCAGCAACATCAATAAAGTGTCTTATATAATCTATTGCTGGTGAACTACTAGTACACATTTCGTCAGGCCTTCTTACATAGTGTGTCTTTTTCCTCTTAAGACATTGCTTAAGTACAGTTGGTGTATAGTCAGTGCTTATGTAAATATCTTCTATTAGAGTAGAGTCCACAGCGGCATCAATGGTGTAGAATAATAATGGTTTACCAACAAGCCTCATCATAGACTTATTAGGTACCCTTTCACTGCCCTTCCTTGCAGGTACTAGAGCAACAATTCTCATTTTCATCATCCTCATTTCTATAGTTTATTTCATGTCTTTCAAGTATCTGTCTCATGAAGCCAACTCTTTCAGTAGTAAGCATATTAAACATGTCAGTAACACTTGAAGAAATTTCAGCCATAGTTGTGTGGAATTCATGGTTTCTTTGCAGATATCTTGCTATCTCTCTTATGATAGTATTCATGTATCTTTGCTGATACACAGCTAATGTATTATCACATTCATATGCATACATTTTACCACATTTCAATAAATCACATACTGAAGAAGTTTCAACTTTTATTCCTCTTCCTTCAGCAATTCCCAACCAAAACTCAACACCATTTTTTTGTATTAAATCATCAGTCATGATCATGTTAATACCTCTTAGAACTATCTTCTCATATTTCATATGTATGGCTAATGCTATAGCATATGAGAGAGAACATATAAAGAATTTAGTTCCAAACTCTTCTATTATCTCCTCAAGTGGGTATGCTTCTGATAAAGGATAAGTATAGCTTTCTTTCTGCATAATCTTTTTAACAGGATTTTTCTTCAAGAATTCCTGGTAAATTTCATTTCTAAAGTATGGAGAATACTTTTTATTATGTATCTCAAATAAACAGTTATATGAAAATGGTTCATTATTATCATAAGCTTTAAAAGCACTAGGACCTAACGCCCACACATCTGTTTTGTTTAAATCAAATGCATAAGGAAGCTCCTCTTCATACCTCCCAGTTCCAATGATAACTACCTCTGATCTTTCCTTTATATCTTTAAGACTCATATTGTTCCCCTTTCACAATGTCGATAATAGGTGATTTAAACGATTTCCCTAATAATTTTGCATTAGATACTATACAGTGTCCACCAATAGGACCTCTAGGCGCATAAAGATTATATCTCTTAATACTCTTGAACTCATTGGTATTAGAATACAGGAGATTATATGCTGAGGTATATTCATTCCACAAAGAATAATCGCTTCTCAATGTCTGGAATACTTCACCAACAAGCCTTGCAAACTCAATGTTAATACCATAGCAAGTTGTTGATAAAAGCTTCAATGCTTCTGTCACATTAGAATCTCTTACCAATGTGTAGTTGTTGCCAATGTTATTTAAACAATGCATTATTTTTTCGCTAATATTGCCATTATGCCCTATAAATAATCTCCAGCTTCTTATATACCTGTCAAGTCCTGGATGCTTTCCCTCTACTGGGATATGTACAGCTCCAGTAATTTGTTTAGTGATCCCAATTGGCAAAGTAGAAAATATCATTATGTCAAAAGCTGAATACTTAATAGCCAGGTCATTTATTTCTTCAATAAAACCATCATGATAAGGATAAGTTACAACTATAATGTCATATCTGGTCCTATCAATTTTTGCAACCATCTTTCTTTTTGGATCAATAATCTCAAAGTTAATTACATGTTTAAACAAGCTATGCACTGCTGTTCCAATATCTCCAAATCCCAACATTAATCCCTGTAATCTATTCATATCAACCTCACACTAAGTTATTTGCTAAATCATGTTTGCATTCATCAAGACAACCCTGATGTAAGCTTTTTGATGTAGTATGATTCTTTTTGTTAAGGTCCAATATTTGCATCTGGATAAAATGTTGCTTGTTGACTTGCTCTCTTTCAGTCCTAAGAGCAGTTATATCCTGTTCTAAAGCCTTCAATTCTGCCTCAACAGTTTCATTTTCTTTAGCTACCTTGCCAAGAATTTCAGGTGTCTTTGTTTCAAGCTCTTTCATATCTTTAGGCATAGTAGTTATAATCCTGTTAATATCAGAATTCTTCTCAAGCATGGTTTGAAGTTTCACAACCCTTAATTTAAGCTGATTGATTTTATTGTTATAATCGTCATTAGCTCTCTTGTTTTCAGTTGCAAAAGCATCTTTATAATAATCCTGTTCAATGATTGCATTCTCGATATGCTGAATTCTATTTCCAACATCCTTGATTCTTTGTTTCTTCAAGTTCCTTTGATAATTGTCTGTTTCCCAACCATAGTCACGAGGATATTTGCATAACTCACTATTTTTAGGGATAAGCACTTTGATTCCAGCTCCAAGGGCATAGCCTATCATAAATTGACATGCTGCTCTTTGCCAAGCATATTCACTCGATTGAGCCATATCAACGCCATACACATGAATTTCTTTATATCCGAGCATTATAGCAAGACCATTCATCCAGGTTATTTGGTTACTATAATCTGTGTAGTATGATCCAACATTGCCAATAATAATATTCTGGTTAAAAAAGTTTTTGACCTGTTTACGTGGGAATTCAAGACTATTGGGGAATTCGCCATAATGTCTCTGCATAAATAAAGGGATAGTACAGGTTTTTAAAAAATTGTGATGATTCGCATTGTTCCTGGAAGGTGACCAAGGATCATGAATTTCAAACCAACCTGTAAACCTTTTATTTACTGCCAAGACATATAATTCGTTAATTCCCCAAACATCAAACTCTTTATCATCAAAAGGAGCTAAGTTCCAGCTAGGAGCAAACCCAACAATGGCAAGCTTATCAGCCTTTTTTACTTTTAGCACTTCTTCTGGTAACGATATATCAGATATATCCTCTACCTTTACACATAGCTCACCTTTAGGTATAGCAGATACTTCCGCTATTTCTGGACCTTCTGGTGGTTTTATATTGCTCTCTAATACATACTTTCCTGTTCTGTCTTTCTTAAATTGTTTATTCATACTGTCGCTCCTTATAATGTTATTAAAATGTCTATTTACTTTAGCTTCAACTCTCCAAATTTGGTGTAAATCTTCTAGCTCCAACTAAACATATGTTAGTACTAAACTGCCAGGATTATATTTAATTGGTGCAGTAAGCAGCATCCTCCAACAAAACACATGTTAGTACTAAACCTGGATATTATGTTATTAAGTTTTGTAACATCCAGCCTCCAAGTCAACACATGTTAGTACTAAACCAGCACAAACACTAGTCTTAACATATATTAAATTTGCCAGGCACACGCCTGGGATGCCGGTATACTCACGGCTTGGCAGAGTGCAAGAATAAATTTTTCCAGCCTCGCCTTAAGGTTATCGAGTTAACCTATTACCATTCATCACCCATTAAACTACCTTCATATCATTTCCAGCCAGCCAAACTTGATTTTGAAGTGAGATAAAATCTTTTGCTCTGCTAACTTTTTCTTTATTAAAATTAAATACAGGCTGTTTAGGCCTAATTTTCTTACATCTAACATATATCTTCTGTCCCATCTCTTCATAAAGCAATTGAACACTATCAATCTTCCATCCTGCTAATAAGCAGGTATTATCTAAAGAATTAATGTCAAAATGATGTATATGAGCGTTACTAAACCATTGGTCTTTATGCATAGTAATACTATTAGTGTACACATATGGTACACATAGAATAAGGTTACCAAAGTTAGAAACCAGTGGATGCATGTTTTGTAAAAACTCTATAGGAGCATAGACATGTTCAAGCATGTTCATACATGTGACCAAGTCAAATCTACTTCTTGGATCGCTCTTGAAATTTCTTGTGTGATCAAATCCAGGGTCCCAACTCCATCCAGAACCATATTTTTGCATTTCTTTAGTTATCCATGGATCACCACTTCCAATGTCTAACCAATCACCAAAGTTTTCTTTCTTTAATACCTCTTTGCAATATTGCACAGTATGCGCAAAATGAAGGTATATGCTATTCATAGTATACGAATAGATTTCACGGTAAGGACTTATCCCTTTTTCTTCATCCTTTTGATAAAATTCATCCAGGCAGGAAGAAATCATTGGATACTTTTCATATACCATCCCACATATGTGACATATATGATTTTCGCCATGAATCATATCTTCATAATCCATTATAGTCTTACTATATTTTGTCAAAGGGCTTTTCTTCCACATTACTGACGAATCATACTTATTACAAATAGGACAACTTCTCTCTTCAACTAGATATTCCAATTTCTTTAAATCTCCTTTTATAATTGTAGTTATTAATATGATATCCAGAATGAACTACTAACCTTTTAAGTTCTTCCGGATCAATACTAATTTCCTGGTCTTTCCCAGGAAGTAACTTAGACAATGTAAAATGCTTTTCAATATACGTTGGCTGATTAATATCTATTGCTAGACAAGCGCAATCGATGCCTTCTGTATGGTCTGAAAATCCGTCAAAGCTTCTCATATCAATGTATGATATATCTTCTTTATGTGCTGGATATTTCGAAACACAATACAACCATTTAAGTTTTAAATCACTATACCTATATCTAGCGTTTTCAATCTCTTCTTCATTGTGCATACCAGCACTAATGAACATTTCTGAATCTTTAAATTTGGACCTTACTGCATTTACTAAAGAATAATTCAATAGGTCCGGGCTTGCTATCTTAACAGCCATAGCAGTAGGCGGCCATCCCTGCAATAATGCAAGCCTGTCAATATTAAAGATGGTAAACATCGGGATAACATTCATATCCTGAGATTTCCTCATGATGTTACTTACTGCTAATGGCGTAAGTTCACATCTTTTCATGTTCATTTTTACAACTTCATAATTAGGATATTCTTCATTGATAAAATCGGAATTATAAAGCTGCCATTTTACATAAGTCGCTCCTGCTTTTGCTGCCTCTTCAATCATCTTCATTCGAACTTCATCAAGTCCGAGATGATTGTTGCAGCATTCTACTATTATTTTCGTCTTCTCCATTTTGCTGTCCCCTAGTTGTGATATATTTGTCAATAACATAGCTATCTGTTGCAATTCTACTTTCAATACTACTTCCAGCCTTATGATCTGTAAATATAACCCTATTACTAATTAGCGATTCATGTCTAATACTAGCAATAGTTTCTGGATCATAAGTATCAATCACATCAATAGCAAATCCTTTTAGTTTGTTCCTGGTGTAACAATTCCATAAAGCTTTACCACTGACTACTGCTCCTCTTGAACAGTTAATAAAATATGGTCTATGCCTAACCTGATTAAATTGTTCTTCTGAAATTAGTTTAAATGTAGATTCATTACTCACTGCATGAACAGTGATAATTTGAGAATATTTCATAATTCTTTCTAAAGATATATTAAGAATTCCACCGCATTGTTCAACATATGGATCGTGATAAATGAGATGACATCCAAGTGATCTAAGTATTCTAGCTACTTTTTGACCTATCCTGCCCATACCAATAATGCCCACAGTCTTTCCAAATATTTCATTAGGCCTGTTGTTATGATCACTTTTTAACAAATTCATTATAGCCCAAATAGTCCACTCTACAGTGGACCTTACATTTGAGCCTAACCATGCGGCATCATCTAAGTAGTGTAGTGTCTGAGTCTTATTTACTGTGATATGTTTCGTGTTAGTACATGGACATAATACATGTTTTATATTTGGGTATGTTGAAAAATCTATTTTACTAAATGTAACATATGCTACATCAGCTTTATTCATATCAAAAACTATATCTATATCTTTGTTCTTCAATAAAAATCTATTTTCTAATTCATCTATCAATATTAACTGGGTATTCATGATACTCCCTCACATAAGCAGTTTTATTTTTCCTGTTTTAGCCATTTGCTTAATTTGTCGAGAATTAAATCCTCGCATTTTCAGCTCTCCTGTTACCCAAACTTTTCCAGTAACTTCATCTTCGGCGGAATTTGACGGAGCATCAACCCAGGTGATTGCAAAACCCCTTAGTGCATCCAATGAGTGAGTTATATTATGCGGTACGCTCGACACGTCATTAGGGTTTTTGCTGTCTTGCTGAGCTACCGGAAGATGCTTTATCAAATTCCTACAATTGCTGAATATTTTTAAATCACTAGTTCTGATCGGGTCACCAGTATGTTCATCTACGCTGTCATAAATTTTAAGTAATTCCTTTGTAGCTAACCAACCATTAACCCGATCATTTGAGCTAATTGAAAAAATTATACCATGTTCGCCAAAGATTTGCAATGCAGATTTACCTGAATCTTGTCGTCTATTGTCGAGGTCTGGCGGACAATAAAATTCCTTAATGTTTTCTCCATTATTTGCCTCTATAATACGCTTTGCAGCATGACTAATTATTAAATTTGGTTCATGCACCTCTCTATAAGCATAGCAATGTCGCTGATAGTCTACAGCTACCCAATAAGCTGCTAACATGTCCAATCCATAATCGATAGTAACATATTTTGTCCAGCTATCAGGTATAACAAATGGTTCTATTACATGGATATCTTTGCAAAACTCTTTAAAGAACTGTCCAGCAAGGGCATCCCAGTCTCCATCTCTATGAGCTTTTCGAAGGTCCTCTGGTAATGAATCTAGAATCTTAATATAATTTGGGTCATTCTTCATAAGAACTTTATTATCCCAAACTCTTGCAGAAATAAAAACATAATCATCTGGATTTTCATTTCCTTCAAATTCTCTGTCAATAAACAATCTTTTTATATACGAGTGTCCTACGCCTCCAGGATTACAAGTATAATAGATTCGTGACTCAAAATCCGTCCTGACGGATCGTAAGCACGTTGATACAAACTGAATCTGAAATTCTGTAAATCCTGTAGCTTCTTCAAATCCTATTACATCATATTCCTGGCCCTGGTACTGCAATACATCATTTTCATTATCACAGTAGCCTAGTTTAATTCTAGCTCCATTAGGAAAGATAAATACTTTCTCACTTTCCTTATATCGAACATACCCTCCAATTTCTAACTGGAGAGGTAGAAGATGATTTTCTCTTAATTCTGGAAATGTTCTTCTTAATAAAAGAATTCTAAGGCCTGGATATCGTGAAGCAAGTAATATAAATTTACGTCGCATAGCCCAGGATTTACCTGCTCCACGAGCACCACCATATCCAATATGTTTTCTTTTAGCAAGAAAAAATTCTCTCTGTTTTGCTGATGGTTCACCAAGTAGTGTTAATTTTCTCATTTTTTAAATATACTGTAATTACTATCAGCGGTCCTAGTTTTTGGGACAGCTTTAGACCTTGATCCTGTAGATTTAGGGACAGCCTTAGATTTTGACTTAATATCTGTAATCATAGATTTTGCCTTATTTTTCATAGGCGTAGACATAGATTTAGGCCTTGTTTTAACCTTATCCATTGCGATTGCAATAGCTTGTTTCTTAGGTCTACCACCAGACATCAATTCACTTATGTTCTTTCCCAAACCCATTTTACCTGGCAATAATGGCATGTTGTCATCTCCTTTTGGTGTGTATTTTGTGTCGATTACCAATTGATCTTTCTTATATATTTCTTAAAGTGTGGAGCATCCCATGAATGAGAGTTCACACAAGTCCAGCTTAAACTACTTGCTGTTGCTCTTGTTATGTCTGTACTAGCACATGTAGGGCATTTAAAAGAAGTACTATCATGATCAGTGTCAACTAATCTATTGCTAATCTCTCCTTTGTATTTCCCAACTCTTGTATACTTACTAAAATACTTTTCGGACATTACCTCACATCCTTAATCATACCTCATTTTTATAAAATTTGCTGTGAAATCTGCAATATCATCTATGCAATTCCACAACTTTTTACTATCTGAATCATGAGAAACAAATCCAAACTCAATGATTTTGACATATACATTAGATTTTGTTTTTCTCTGCAATCCATAATAACTCTGTTTAGAATTATCTTTATGCGGTCTAATCAAAATACCTCTATTAGTAAACTTAAATTTACTGCAATATTGATTTAAAAAGCTAGTAGCCCAATCAACATCAATCTTATTACTTGGCGCAAGAGCTATCTCTGCACCATTGGCATTCGCTGATGCATGAGAATTAGCATGGATACTATAAACATCAACAATATCATAGCATTGTGCAAACTTATTAAGAATTTCACATCTTTGATTAATCGTCTTTCCAACATTATGCCTGGTCAATCTGAGCTTATACTTTTCATCAAATGTTGTTGTTTTTCTCAGACCATCATAAATGTTTAACCCAACATTGTTTACCCAATTGGCCTCTGTTCCTCTACCCTTACAAAATAGTGCGCCTGGATCATCTCCACCATGTCCAAAGTCTAATACCACTATTTTATCTTTGCTGTTTTCACTCATAATTATGTCTCCTATTCGCTGTATTCCATTGCTTCCGGTGATAGTTCGATAAGAATAGCTCCATCATCATCCTGTTTACCATCTTTCGAGAATGTATCTCTCTCAAAATTAGTTAATAAGAATTCTAACAATCTAGCATTTCCAGGCTTGAAATATGTTTTTACTTTCTTTGCTATAACATTACCATCTGCATCATACATTGTTGTTTCTTCCGCTGTCTCATATCCAGTCGCTTCTTTAATTACGCTAGCTCGTAGCTTCTCAACAATGTTTTCAGTTCCACTGTTTTCAACTAATGCAAGGTCCTTATGGATTTTTAAATATTTGGTGTAAAGACTTACTGAAATTCCAAGATTATCAGCAATCTTTTTTCTTCCATATCCATCCATATACATTTTTTCAATCTGGTCAAGATAAGGTTCTACTTTATCTTCATAACTATTTCTACCGTATAGTGTGATGTCGTTCATTCTGTCACCTCTCCAAAAGTTCCAATGTTGCCTGATAGAAAAAACACTCTATTCTTTTTGTCTTATTTCAATTAATATAGCATTGAATGGATAATACCAACTATTTGTTGAATCATAGAACGTTACTTCTAAATTTCTTTCATTACACCATGTTTTTAATTCATTAAAGTTTTTTTGGGAACGCTCTTCATCACAATATATATTAGGTGGAGCAAAACAAGACATCATATCACCTGGATAATATTCATATGGCTGACTAATAAGAATTTTTTTCCCTGTCTTATCTTTCCATACAGATGTATGATCCGATAATGGCATTTTTTCATACCCTCTGTTTTGGAACTTTCCTCTTATACCATTTTTTGTTATCTGCTTCCATGATCCTGTTTTTTTAATAAATTTAATAATGTTCCTTGATTTTGCCCACTTTTCAAATATTTCATAACTTGATTCTTTACCTGTATATGCTTTTTTATATAGATTTTCATAATTTATTTTATCCATTTGTTACATCACCCCTATAATAATAATATATGTATATCCGACAATTTTCAACATGATTGTTGCAATTAGCTCATAGCTATAATATAATTTAATCACTTCCTGTTGTTAATTAAAAATAATTTGAGTTATTGTAATTATTATGCATAAAAAGCCTGTACTCCGCTCTGAGTACAGACTTTTTTGCATAAATAAAGACCTGACATAGGCAGGCCAAACACATCATCCTTTTTCCTTCAATTATAAACCTTCTTCAATTAGTACTATCTCTTCAATCATTGCTCTTCTTCAATCAAATACTATTATTATTTTCATTCTCTTCAATATAACACATTTTTAATCTTCAACTAAATACTATTATTATATCTCTTCAATAAAATATAAATCTTAACCTTCAATCATCAGTAAATTTTATCTTCTTCAATCATTTCATTCTCTTCAATCATCTCTTAGCATAAACTTCAATTAATATTAACTATACTCTTCAATTATTCTATCCTTCAATAACATTGCACATTCTTCAATCATATATATTTGCCTTCAATTTTTGGGTCTTCAATTTGGGTGTATAATATATTTTCTTCAATTATTTTATAATAGCAATCTTCAACTATAGAGGGTATACATATTCTTCAACTTCATAAAACAATACATTCTTCAATTCTATCTTCAACTAGATAAAACATAACATTCTTCAATAAATATCTTCAATACTTCCCATTCTTCAATAATTCCAAATAATATCTTCAATAGTAAATAATAATTTGTATCTTCAACTTATAAATAGTATCTTACTTCAATTTACATTTATTTAATCCTTCAATTACACTCATTATACTTCAATCAAATTCCATCTTCAATCCAATCAATCCTTAACAATCTTCAATATATAGCTTAAACATTTTCTTCAACTATAATCTCTCTTTATTACTTCAATATACCTATCTTCAACATATACTCTCTTCAACATACCTTAGACAACTATCTTCAATTCTGCTTATACATATCATCTTCAAATTATTTCTTCAACATATTGTAATGCCATTAGTTTCTTCAATATCCATTTCTTCAACTGTCTTATTAGGTTTCTTCAATATTTCTCCTTCTTCAACACACTATATTAGCTTACTTTCAATTAATCAGAAACAACATCTTTTCTTTCTTCAATAGCCTTCAACAGACATAAATGTATTTAAACTTCAATAAAGCATATTCTAATTTCCTTCTTCAACTACACTATATAGCCTTCAATATCACCATACCATACTTACATCTTCAATAATAAACAATAGACATATCCTTCAATTTCAACAAATGGGATACTTACATTCTTCAATAAAGACATCATCCAAACCTTCAACTTCAACATTGCCTAATGCATTATAAACTTAAACTTCAACCTTCAATATCTCATAATTTTCTTCTCTTCAAATTTTACATGCTTTATCCCATCTTCAACATTAGATAATTTATATAATCTTCTAAATAAATCTTCAAATCTCCAATTAACTCCCACAAACCTCTTCAACAATTATTATTAGTTCCATATCTTCAATAATATAAAGCTTCATATCTTCAAAATATAAAATTCTTCAATAACACATCTTCTTCAATAACACATCTTCAAATGCAAGATTATTCTTCAAGTTCTTTAAGTTTACTAATATACTTCAAACATTATCATCTTACTATATACTTCAAACATAATATCAATTAATTACCTATCTTCAAAATTTCCCTCTATCGCTTCAAACTTTCCCTCTATCTCACTCACTTCTTCAAACAACTACCACACTATCTTCAACCGATAATGTATTTCTTCAAATATTCCACCGCTTAAAACTTTATTATATGTTTTCCTATCTTCAAACCTTAGCTCATTATATGATCATACTTCAAACATTATCATTCTTTACATTTACTTCAAACATTATCATGCCCACCATTTACTTCAACTCAAATACTTTATAAACTCTTCAATTCGCCAATTATAATACCATCTTCAAAACAGTTTTTTATATTAATTGCCAGGCACACACCTGGGATGTCGGCGTAATCACGACTTAGCAGAGTACAGGGGCGAACCCCTGTCTCGCTTTAAGGCTGTCAAGTCAGCCCGTAAACTGCTTATCTGTTGGCTATAACTAATGCCGAATTGTAGTTCTTTTGAGCTTCGAATCCACAAGATTCACATCTAAATGTCTCTTGTGGCTTTATGTTTCCTGATTCTATATGACCGCACTTGCTACACTCTTTAGTGTCAAATGCAGGATTTACCAATTCAACTACTATGCCTACCGCCTCGGCTTTATATTTAATCTTACTTTGTAGGTCATAATAGGGCCAGTTTTTAAGAAATTTGACATCATCATTTATCCCGGTCAAATCTTCCATCTTTATTATAGCAACATTATTCTTTTTTGCAATATCAATTATAAAACTACTATATTTGTGATTGATCCGATCTTTAAATCTAGCGACTTTATCTCCAATATCTGTAACAGGCTTCAAATGTCTACCACGCCCATGTTTGCGGCTTGCGTCACCACATACAAGCCTTTGCTTTCTCTTAGCATATCGCCTTTTTTCTACCTGTTTTCTAAAGGCTCCAATCTCGTCACCACTCACATGCCAACGCTTCAAACTGTCTTTTAGAGCTATGTAGACAGGATACTTGATTCCTATGTCTACACCCAAAACATTATTACCGGTCTTAAATTGGACCTGGTCAAATCCATATGTAAGGTATATAAAGAACTTCTTAAGCCGTTTTACATACCTCAGCTCACTCTCACATAAGCTATATTCACCGTTTAGTATTCTATTAACTATAGTTTTCTGGCTGTTATCATTGATACACATGGTTAATAAAAATCGTCCAGATGTTAATTCTAATTCTCTTTTATATTTCTGAGAAATAAGTCCAACATCAATAAAATATTTCCCATCATTTTTAAACATATTCATAACCTGTTTATGCAGGTTTATTTTATTGCTCTGGCGGTAAAATGGCAATGTACATAAGCACTTTTGCATGTCCTTCTCTTTAGCCTTAAAAAGCTTCATAGCTTCCATTATAGCTGAGCTTGAATTGTTGGAAATATTCTTATAGAAAAGTTCCCTGGTGTGCATATCAATATACCCACCCACAGTTTTGTAAAACTCTTCGCCATCTCCTTTTTTCTTCTCCAGGATTTCATAAGGCTTCGGATATGTCCCATGCTTATCCTTATATTCAAACTTAAAGTCGGACCACTCATACATCGCACAAATGGCCTTATTCTGTAACTTTCTAGTTTCAAACATAAGTTCATGTATGATCTTGTATATCTCTTTGTTCTCAGTGAATACTTGGACCTTTACAACCTTATTCATCTTTCGCTTCACCTCCAGATGACCTTATTAATGTACTTAAATATTCCAATGCTTGATGGTCCATATCAGTTATTTCATCAATATATATTGCGTCAACTTCATATCCAGCATAGTTATAAGTTTCAGGCAAAGTCTTAACGTTAACTGCAATTTGTATCCATGATCCATTTGGCAAAACATAACGATTAGGCTTCTCTCTCCTAACCTCTCCTAATTCCAATAATCTGTCAATAAAATAAGAATATTTCTTGTTTCCAGTAAATACCAAAGCTTTCGTTTTTTCTTTCTGTGCCCTTTCTAATATTGTTTCAAATCCCATGTCCTTCATAAATCAATATCCTCCTCACATTCATAATCTAACAGTACATTGTACCCACAAAATGGACACCATATCTCATTCTCACTATTTAACATAAATCCACATGCTGGACATACAGGTTCCCCTCCTGTAGGCTCAAAATTAATATACTTGTCGTTCTCCTTCTCATTAATGTTAATGTCAAAAACATCCTCGTCCTTAAGTTCTGGCTTGTCAAAATCATCCTCTGACCTTGGCAGATCATCAACTATCATATTTTCCACCTCCTTCTTAAAAGATCAAAAGATTAAAAGCGGGTGGTAAAGAATGAAATTTCCACCATGCTTTATCTCCTCTTAGATATCTTTTCTTGGATGAAGAAAGTCATGTAACTGCCTCTTGCATCTCAAGTATTATTAGTTGCGCTTGAAAGCAAATGCAGTTACTTTCCTTTTTTACTATCTAGGTGAACTTTAGTAATATACTGTAACTCACTTAGGCATCCACATGCTAACTTAAATGCAAAGGACATCCCATTATCATCTTTGCTCGTTGCTCCACCGCAACCCTCTTCTTCGATCTGTAATTGTTCGTCTTTTTCCAGATATTCCCCTATTACGTACATTAACTGTGCGTGAAATTCCTGGAGATAAAATTTCTCTGGGTAAAGTCTTACGCTATGATCTACATCTACACCAATTTCTTCCAGGTCGAATCCCAGAACCGCTCCACTGCAATTCTTAAGATAATTAGCTGCAATAAGCTTATGCGTGTCCTCATTGTTAGAAATTTCACTGTAACTATCTAATCCCTCACAGGATGAATTTACTAAATCCTGGAAAAATGTTCGCATTAACCCTGTGATGATACGCTGTGTAGATTTCTCTGATAACCGTAATACTCTTGTGATGTTCTTTACCATTGTATGTAGATTAAGTAAGCTGACTTCGCCAGCTTTATTGTCGATATTCATATAGTACCTCCCTCTGGTGGTAAATCTGTTTTACTGTTACTCATGCATCCTCATTTCCGGCGAACACGTGTTCGCCTGTTTTATTTGTACTTGGGGAAAAATTATTTGGGGAATGATCAAACCAGGTCCCTGGTACGTGGGAACGGATGTTCCGGGTGGTGGGTACTCCGGGTGTCTTCCAGTATATGGTAATAACGTTAAGATATGGCCTGCTGTCACGCCCATAATACCACGAAATTCACACAAAAACAATAATTATTTTGTTGTGCTATTTCATATAAATATATATCATGCATACCATATACTACCATACATACTAATACATGGTAATAACATCACTATTATCCCAATTCGACAATTACCATATTATGGATATTACCAGCTATAACATAGTAATATAGGGGTATCTGAATTCTAATTATACAAAATGTTTATTTTGTTCAATTAGACGATAGCAAAAACACCGTAACAATTCCCATAATTTCCAATCTATTCCATACCCATTATCCATTTCTGGAAATTATCTGGATATATAAACATAATTATGGACAAATGTAGTGTTTTGTTTGTGTTTTTCCGGATTTATTCACTTTTTTATATCCATCTGGTAATCAGAGCTTAATGACATTGTTAAATATTTAACAGTGGTTTAATGATACTTTGGACACGCTCAAAATATTATGTTTATTCTACTGTATAATATATCCATCAATATGATTCACATGTCAACGAAAAACGCCTTATTTCTCCTAGTATTTACCAGTGTCAATTAGTTTGAATAAAACAATTTCCAGTATATAGTTAAACTGACACGTCAGTTAAACTGACAACGCCTTTTTCGACCTCACAAATATGTGTTTATTTTCCATTTATGGGATAAATTTATTTATATATAAGCGATTCATCCATAAATTGGGAGCGTGACACGCTTATTTACCATTTTCTTCCATTCCCAGCTCACTTTTCGACAATTACCAATTCCCATCATTATCCACATAACCTACACATTTCGACACACTATTATCCATCCTCCCACCTCACATGGAACTATTTCCCATTTCTTCCATCATCAAGTAACAGAGGGATCGAGTCACTGTTCCGAGAACATATGTTCGCCCCCATCCCTGTAACTCTCTCCCTCAAACCCTTTCAAGCCTTCCATATTCTACCAACAAACGTAAGTAACATAAGGTCAGCAATACTGTCCCATACTCAACACCACTCTATCACAGGAGAAAAACTCACTCCGTAACAGTAACAGTACTACCCTAGAGGCTTGTATAATTTCACCCTATCCAAACATTTCCCTAACGTTTCCAGTTATATCCAGGGAATATATATACCTTTTCTACAAAATATCATCTTCCATATATCAATAATTTCCAGTTCATACCATAGTCATGTATACATATACCATAACTTCAATATATTTACATACCTCATATATTTTGGTAATTTTTGCGGCTTTTTAAAAACAATTTCCAGCAAAGAAAAAAGCAAGAACAAAAAATATATAGCTTATATATATTTACTGTCTGTTACCTCTCTCTCTCTCTCTCTCTCTCTTAGAGCGTTTCAAATCTCCTAGTAACAGGAAATAAACGTGAGTATATCCATACTTAAACATATTTACTCATCATTTTCCAATATTATCTAGTCATTTTCCATATATTGTCATCAATATTCTCCTAGTATTTCCCATATATGTCATGGATTATCCATCTTTTAACAGTACGCCCAAATTTATCCATTTATGCAATCATTCTCCATGGGAATATATTACATCATTTACAATAACTTCAATACTTAAATTTATCCATAATATTCCATATCTCTGTAAGTCTTATCATCACAATGACAGAAAATTATTCCATACTATCCATATATTGACATCATCAAATCTCTGTAACAAACGTTTGTTCGGTGTTACGTCCGGTAATCAGCTATCTATCTGCATAGAACATATGTTTGTTACACAAATTGGCTATTTTCTCATTTACTGTTACGTTTTAATTGTCTCAGGTCCACCCGGCAATAATATTTTCCATTAATACCATATTATGCCATCAACAAACGCCTATATATAGCCATTTCCCATTATTTTCCACATACCCATCCTCAAAGTTATCCACAATCTAAACATAAATATCTTTATCATCCAATATTATCCTGGTACATATTGGTAATAACGCTTAGATTTCAACTTTTTGGCGCAAAAACATCCAGGGCCCTAAAATAGGGGAAATCATTTTTAAGGGCCTTAACACTCAAAATAAGACAGATTAATATTAGACCAATATAGTTACCCTACTATATTAAATCAAAACTATCCTATCAATAAAATAACGCTGCTTAAATATCAATCGTTAACATTCTTTTTATTACCTTCTTTTGATGTTATTCAATAACCCTCATTGATGAAATAACCCTGAAAAGATTGTTTTTCCTACCTAGATAACTAACAACGGCCGACATTTTCCATATTTTGTATATAACATCAACTTATGAAATTTAACTGTAATTAACGCTTAATATGTTTGTAACCCACGGATACTATTTTCATGATAATATAGTAATTGTAGTACACTTCTTAATTACTTACAGGCCGCCCGGCCTCCACGCCCTGCATTTATGGGCAAAAATTAGGCAATCTGTCTAATTGACTGGATATACAAGTTTTATCAACCTGGTTTACATCTTAGCTCACTTCAATTGACTACCTCTTAGTACACGTTTAAACCCTCTTTTAAGTAATGACCTCATGTACATTGACAACTTAATATAAATCGTCTATATGATGGTAAAATATCCGTTATTCCCTTCATTGAGGTTTAACACTGGATAATAGCCAATAAGTGAAAAAAGACAAAATATTGACGACTGGAAAAATTTCCCTCCCTCCAAAACAAAGTATTGTAAGAGGGAATAAGGAGGCCAATTGGCTTGTTTATTCTCCCTATAGTGTACTTTGTACACAAATAAACCTATGGAGGGTAATATATTATGATTAAATTAGAAAATGGGAATCTAGTAGAATTCAGGGAGACAATGTTATTAACCGCTAATAGCTATGTGAAATATTATAAGAATGATATTGAAATTGATTATTTAAGACTGGCTAATAACTTTAATAACATGCAACATGACAGAGAATATGAAAGAGAATATATCTGGTTTGTTCGTGAATGTGGGACAAATTTAGACGTATCGAGTCAAGGTATTGATTTCCCCTGGATAAAAGCAATTTGGGAAGGTTTGTATGATAGTGGCAATAGGAAACACGCCGTTTTTACTGTTAAATTCGAAAAAATTGAAAATGAATGGTTTGTAAGCTTTGATTTAATGTCAAAACAATACATTCCCCAATTATTGGATAATTGGAAAGATAGTCAAGTCGCTGTTTAGCATTGTTAGAAGGCCTTTACGTGGGCCTTTTATAGAGTGTTAAAACTCTTAATAAAAACCTATGGAGGGAATATCATGGAAAAATGTCTAAATTGTGGTAGTACCGATATTATTGAAATTGATGATATCTCAATAATATCATTAGATAATATCGTCAATGATAGTCAATATGTTAATACCTTAGAATGTAATAATTGTGGTGAGGTGATAACTAATGGCTGAAATATTTAAAAAGGTAATACTTGAAATGTGTGATAATGATATCAACTTCACGTTGCTACAACACAATATTTTACTAAGTTGTTTAGGTCTTAACTGGATAGACCAGGATGATTGGAACGACTTATATATTCAATGATTGTTAGAAGGCCTTAAGGGCCTTTTATAGAGTCATTGAACTCTAATATTAAACCTATGGAGGGAAAAAACTATGACAAATTATTTTTATGATTGTAATACCATTGATGAAATTAAACAGAGATATAGAAAATTAGCTCTTGAACTGCATCCAGATAGAAATAATGGTGATGATGTAGAATTTAAGATAATGCTTAACCAATATCATGATGCCATTGACAGAGTATCAGAGAATGAAGGCTTTACAGAGAAAAAGACAGCAAGCCAGCATAAGGAAGCCGACATTTTCGCCGATATCATCAATGAGCTGTTGAAATATCCCAATATTGAAATTGAAGTGTGTGGTTGGTGGTTCTATGTTAAGGGCGATACAAAACCGATTAAAGACCATCTAAAGGCCCTTAAATTGAAGTGGAATAAGGTCAAACAATGTTGGTACTATAAACCCGAGTGGTACGTGTGCAAAAGTCGGGGATCGTGGGACATGGGAACTATACGTAATACATATGGTTCACAGACAGTTAAAGCAGGGCGAAAAAATCAGCCTGAAATTGAATAGTTTAGGATTGTTAGAAGGCCTCAAGGGCCTTTTATAGAGTGCTAAACTCTAATATTAACCTTGGAGGGAAAAAAATTATGGAAAGATTAAAAGACAATGTTGCTGTAAAGCTTACTTATGATGAAAATGGGCTAGTTTTAATTAAAAAGGATGAAATTGAAAAGATATCACAGTTCGCAAGAAATGACGGTTTTAAGTTGGATTATCCTTTGTCAAGTTCTCAATTGGCGTTAATCAATGAAGAATTTGACCTCTGGAATGAAAATATAGGATCGGATGATATCAACAAGTTTTTCAAGACTTACAAAATTAAAAATTGTGCTGTTGACCTGGCAACATATGAAATAATTGAAGATCGCCCACTATTGCTATTTTGTAACGATAGAGAGTTTATTCAAGATAATCTAAATACTCTTGATTATGAATATACTTTCAATTTTTGGGATGGTAGTAATTATAAGCGATACTTCATTGAAGATATTACAGATGATACAATAACATGGTTTGATGGTGATATTAAATGGGGATGCCTTGACTATTATCATAATGGAATTTGGAGCTTTCAAGTGTCTGGAAATCACGCCTATTGTGGAAAATTGGATAACAATTGGATCATTAAAGAAACAAGTAAACTACGAAGTTTTATGACATCTATTACAGTACTTGAAAATGATGCCCAATTAAAGGCATGGTTTGAAGAACATAATATTGTTAACCAGTTGAAGGATTATATTGAAGTCAATGAAATACCAGTCAATCCAAAGCCATTACATCCTAAATGTAAGAATTGTAATTACCTCAATTATATGTATAGTGTAAAGTTGCATAACTGCATCGCCGCTTGTGAGACAGATTGTATCAATCAAGAGAGTGTATATCAAGAGGATGATGTTTAGTATTGTTAGAAGGCCTTTACGTGGGCCTTTTATAGAGTGCTAAACTCTGAATAAAAAATCTGGAGGGAATATTATGATTAAAACTACTTTATCAAAATTCATTGAGATGATTATGGATCAACATCAAAATCCAATGTATTACCATGATGTATTAATGGACGTTATCACAATAAGTAAATTGATTGAAGATTTGAAAATATTTGAAGATGAAAACAGAGTCGAGATAAGATTTATTATAATCAGACACAATGGAACAAATTTTCTGAAAACATTGGAAGAATTACAGAGAACATATGGCTATAACAAGCTTAAATGTGCTGATACAAATTTCAAGATTCTAAGAGTTTGGATTTATAAAGACATGACTATTCAATATCGTGAAATGGAAGAAATTGAACTAGTTACCTATTAGCATTGTTAGACTGTCCGAGACAGAATTCCGGGCTGTCTATAGAGTGCTAATCCGCTCTATTACTAAAAAATAATTTATAGCTCTGTCCACGACAGAGCGGGGGGAGATTTTATGGCTAAAATTAATTTTCCAATCGGTAGGCTTGTTTATACAATAGGAATTGAGGACGAACTTGAGAAAAGAACATTTACGAGTGCTGAAATAATCGCTTGCTTAGCAAGGCATTTAAAGGGTGATTGGGGCGACCTGGAACCTGATGATATTGCAACAAATAATGATTCTGTTGAAAATGGTGGTATGCTATTGTCTGTCTATACTATTAACAAGTCTACGATATGGATTAAAACTGAGTGGGATCGTTCTGTCACAACAATATTATTACCCTCAGAATATTAAAAAGAGAGGGGCATCCCTCTCTCTCTTACCATTCTTGGAGTATGCCGCCTTTAACCATGGCTTCGGCTTGTACGAAATCATTGTGGTTGCGTACTTCCAGGGATTTGTAAGATTCCATTTCAAAAAAGCAAGGATTATCTTCAAAGATGGTTTTATGATAGATAAACCATCCTACATTGAAGATATATATCGAAGAGTTTCTTTTGAATATTTTTGTGCTTTTATCAGCTCTGACATGTTCTCCTGGCTGCATTAACGTCCCATCCAGGTTATACAATTGCTTAAGCGTAATTAAATAGTTACCGCTTACAAGTGTGTTTTTCCCTGAATATTCATATGCTTCAAGGGCCATGTCAATGTCTTTGCCCTTCCTGAATATACACTCAGGTTGGAGCAATATGATAGCATCATTGAAGCTGATTCCCTGACTAATTATACAATGTTCCATGTAATCTGTAGCCTTTGAATCAAGGCCTGTTGATCGTAGATTTAGCGGCCTCTCAAGGTAAACAAATTTGGGACTGGGCAAGAAATTCTGGAAATCTGATTCAGGGTAATCGGTAGAGATGAAGGTCTTTGATAAACTGCTGTCCATGACAGCCTCTAAAGTATAGTCGATAAGTCTTTTTCCATTAACTGTGCTTTTGTTCTTATTGTTTTTTCGTTCCATGCTGACTATTGCAGGGATTAAACCATAATACATATAAACAGCTCCTTTTTGAAAATTGGAGTCTATCCTTGATGAATTACTATATTAATTTTACCTTATTTCTGATAAAAAAGATAGTATTGTTAGTGAGTCTGAATTTCAGGCTTTCAATAGAGTACTAACTCTTAATAAAAATCTGGAGGGAATAATTATGAACTGTGAAAAAATTAGAAATTATTTTGGATTGATTGGGATTGTAAATAAAGAAACATTATTTTTAAGATCATTGGAACCTGGTAAGTACTTCAAAAGTATTGAAGACCTGGAAGGGAACCAAAATGTATTATTTATTACTAAAGAAGGTGATGGAGACAGCTACGCTGTTAATCTCCTAGACAAAGATAGGAATCTATATAAATTTGACATTATGAAATATCGAGTAGTGGTCAAGTTCTTTTCAAAGCTTTCAACATTGGCAGACTTGATCATCCATCAACATGTTTACAACTATCAGCCATTGACAATGATTAAATGGAATCCTGTAGAATTTGCTAAGATCAAAAGCTTTGGAAAACTGGGAAATAATACAGCAAAAACAAAAAGAATTTGCATATATTATCAAGAAGAATTTCAGCTATTAAGGAAAGATTTATACATTGAGACAATGTAATATTGTTAGGCCCTAGGATATTCCTAGGTCTTATAGAGTGTTACAACACTCAGAAAGGAGGGAGATTATGAGTAAAAAAGAAAGTGACAGCGATTGGGAAAGGTTGATATGGGGAAGTGTAGAGAGTGAAAGAAAGAATAGTGATAGCGATAGCGGTAGTAGTAATTCTGGATGCTGTTTGATATTCTTACCCTTTATAGCCGGTATTATTTTATTAATTCTAAGATAGGAAGGAGGATTTATATGGGCAATTATGGTACCTGTCCTAAATGTGATAAGCCATTGAAAAAGTATACCTATTCATGGTATAACAAAGAGACAGGTAAATGGGAAAAACATACTGGAGCAAAATGTACAGGATTTTTCTGTGATTTCAAAACTGGAGGATAGACATAATGAACTTAGAACACCACAGCCATAGATACATAATAGTTACAATATTTATTTGCATATTCATGTTAGCAATGGGCTTCTTTTTCGGACGAAAAAATCCGTCCGGATGGGAAGGCCATTGGATAGATGTATATCGCAATATTAAAGAAGTACAGCATGATAAAAAGTTAAACCAGGTTACGATTGAATTTGAACAGGGAAGTATGGTGGTATTAGAATGAATTTCTATAAATATCTAATAATTGTTTGCCTGTCGTGCTTGTTTGTGGCAGCTACAGGCGATTTACTAAGAACTAAACTTATTAATTGGAGGGAAAAACATGAGAGCAATAATAGCATTCCAAAATGAAGATGGTGAGAGGATCGCTCTTGTCAGGTCAATCGAGTATACAAATATTGTAATAACTGA
>Ga0100403_1000956_pt1 | contig 27461 bp, 24 predicted proteins | sample CryGeymet201501t_FD_83663 | JGI IMG/M metagenome (GOLD analysis project Ga0100403, IMG submission 83663) | Groundwater microbial communities from Crystal Geyser aquifers in Utah, USA - Crystal Geyser metaG 2015-01t | ecosystem: Environmental > Aquatic > Deep subsurface > Groundwater | place... | reverse complement strand
GATGAAATGTTAGCAATAGAATTTGATAGGAATATCGGTATAATACGATTAGCATTAAATACATTTATTAAGTTTGGTATGTTAGAAATTGTAAATGATTTTATTTTAATAAGTAATTGGGAGAAATACCAAAGTGCAAACAAGATTGAAAGTATACGAGAATATAATAACGAAAAGAAACGAGAGCAAAGAAAAAGACAAAAACTACTAGCATTAGAAATATGTCAAGGACATAGTCAAGGACAAGTCATTGACTGTCAAGGTACAGATATAATATCTATATCTAATAATCTTAATTCTTTATCTTCTTCATTAAGTATTAAAGATAGTAAATATAAAGATGTAGTAAATTATCTTAATGAAAAAAGTGGGAAAAAATTCAGGTTATCAATACAAACTAAAAAATTAATTGATGCACGATTAAATGAAAGCTTTCTTATAGATGATTTTTACAGAGTTATAGACAATCAATGTGAAAAGTGGCTTAGTGATGAAAAGATGATTGACTACATTAGACCACAAACATTATTTGGTAACAAGTTTGAAAGTTACTTGAATACGATTAAAAAGAAAAATAAAACAGGTAGTAGATTCTTAGATTTAATAGAAGAAGAAATGGAGTAATAAAATGGAAAAAAACGAAGTTAAAAAAATAATGGCTATATTAGAAATTGCATATCCTAATTGGGTAACAAAACTAGATGATGAAAAATTAAAAGTTATGGTAAATTTATGGTATGAATCATTTCAAAACGACAATGCTGATTTAGTTGCAAACATAGTCAAAGCCATAATCCAAACAGACCCAAATCCATTCCCACCAAATATAGCAGTTATTAAACAAAAAATTTATGAATTGACGCATAAAGTAGAACTCACAGAACAAGAAGCATGGAATGTTCTTCATAAAGCGATATGTAATAGTGGTTATAATTCAGTTGAAGAATGGAATAATTTGCCTAGTCTATTAAAACAGCTTGTTACACCTGAATTATTGAGAGAATATTCTCAAATGGATAGTAGTCAAGTAAACACTGTTGTATCTAGTAATATTATGCGTTCATTTAGAGTTAGAAGTGAGCAACACAAAAGATATGAAATGTTGCCAGACAATTTGAAGTCTATTGGGACATCAGTAAAATCAATCGAATTAAACGAAAACGGAGATTAAAAAATGATAAATCTAACAATGCACTTAGGAAGATTAACAGACGATGTAAGGATTCATAAGACACAAGTTGGAGATAGCGTAGCTACCTTCTCTATCGCTGTAAACAACTATCAGGATAAAGAAGCAACTTTCCTGAGATGCGTAGATTGGAAGAAGACAGCAGAGTATCTTGAGCAGTATTCTCAAAAAGGGTCAAGAATTGCAATCATCGGAAGAATTGAAACAGGGAGCTATCTCAAAGATGGAATTAAAATAAACACAACCGAAATTGTGGTTAATCATTGTGAGATAATTGACTTCAAGGATAGAACAGTCAAAAGGGATTTGGAAGATATTGATGATGAATCTGAGCCTAGTCAAAAGATTGTTGCAAAGAGTGATGATGATTTTGAGACTGGAGAGCTTACAGATATAAACACAGATAACCTTCCGTTCTGAAATGATAAACCATGAAATGTGATAACTATGTAGAAAAAATTAAACAACTTAAAAAAAGATATGGAATGACTGACAAGAAAATTTCCATAGCTATTGATGTCAACTCAGCTCGGTTTAAAGAAATTGAAGATGGAGTTGAAATGACTAAATTTGAGAAGAAAAATATCGACACAGTTCTAGCAATTAGAAAAGCCATAAGCAGACCTATGGAAACACAAGAGATAATTGATGAGCAACAAAACATTGTAAACAGACTTGCAGAAAAAGCGACTTTCAAAGTAGGCTATGATGAAGTATGTGATTTGATTCTTGAATCCATGTATCTCGGAGTCATGATGTCAAGCAACTCAATGGAAGGAATCATTGTTTCTAAGGTCAAGGCAAGACGAAAATAAAAGATGGGTAATTCCATCTTTTTTTATTAAATAAGCTTGTAAAGGAAATCTAAATCGGTTTCGTTGATGAAATCCTTACGATACACAGCTTTATAATCGCTAAATACATTGAACGAGTAGGATTCATCGATGATGTCATGCTCAATAATGATGCAAAGATTATTCTTGATTAAATCGATTCTCATATCATTATACTTTTTAACGATGAAATGATGCTCAGATAAGTCATCACAAATCTTCTTGAGTTTACGCTTCATGTTAGCTACCTATTGATTCTTTTAATAGTTTCTTCATGAAATCTAAATAAGCTTTTGATTCATTATCTTCTATGTTCTCATCTTCTGTCCAAAATGATTCTACTAAAGTTGCTAGTTCAAATCCACTATGAACCTTAATCTTATTCAGCTCAAATTTGGATATTGTAGCATATTCAAATAGCTCTACATAATAGGTTGAGTTAAGGTAGCATCTTGATATTTCCCATTTAGCATATTCAGGGTCGTTTTGTGTAAACTCATTAGTAAATTGATTCCCAGTAATTAGTTCAATTAACATTTTCATTAAGTTATTCATTTCAGTTCTCCCTTTTTGATAAGCTTGTTTAAGAAGTATGAATGATTCAGTAGATTAGGATAATTCCCTATAAAGTCATCATATGTGAAATCAATATCGCCACCTTCTAACTCGCTTAGCAAATCATGTAGAGCATCGTATACATCAGACCACGCATCCTGAATCAGAACTTGTTTGCGCTCATCCACATGAGCCTGATGACCCATTTCGCAACAAGGCTTTGAACAATACTTGTAGACGATATTATTATCAGATTCATGAACGATATATCGGCTATTATCAAGCTCTCTACCACAATACATACACTTCTCTATTTTTGCTGTCATTCTACTTTTCTCGCTTTCTCGATTGTTCCTGAGAACATATCTAATTTATTGAAATTCCCACCGTATAAGTAGCCATTCTCATAAGTATCAAATCCTTCATAAGTTGTATCAATCACAAACTCAATCACTGAGCCATCAGTTTCATGTTGACATCCGTTCAGAGTGTGTTCATCAGCCTTTTCTTCAATTTTAATGACATTTAGTTGAAGACCTGAACTTAGAATGAAATCCCACTTTGAACCGACTTCTCCGAAAGCTGAACCTAGAGCAACGCCAATCCGTAAACCATCATATATCAGAAACCCATTGCTAATTGTCAACCGTTCCTGAATGATTTGATATTGCTTACTCGTAGGGGATGTGATTGTTCGATAATCCATGTATGTTTTAACACTTGAATTCGAACATGGTTCTGAGTACTGAAGTCCTATCAGCCCTTCAGGTTGCTCTTGCACAGCGTGAACTGATGAAGATGATGGTAAGTTAAGGAAGATATAAATCATTAGCCAAATCAAAGCAAATGCTAGGCAGACAAGCCATTGTTTAGCTTCGTTCTTTAGTTTCATTGTGAGTTCCTTTGTTTAAATTGAATGAAGGTTTTTATATGGTGGGGATATGGGATGACCTACAACCCTTGATTCAAATTAGTCTTGATTCCAGTTAAGCACGATGGCGTTAAAGCGAACAATCAAATCATAAATTTTGGTGTTAAGTTTGTCAGCATCTGAGTTCCCTACATAAGCAATGATAGCGTGGGTGTATTCATGATGAAGATGGATAGCCTTCTCGATTTGCTTTGGATTCAATTCTCCTTTAGCTATAGTTGCGTTTAGATTCAGTTGCATCTCTAGGGATGTTTCAAGCAAGGATTCTAAGCGTTCTTTTTGGATGTTCATTATTTCCACTCTCCTGTTACATCTGAGCATAGAGATTCAGTATCTCTTTGGATACCTTCCACAAACTCAATCTTTTGCTCAGGGATTCTTCCAAGCTCTTCAATAAGAGTGTTTACTTGATGCGCTGTTGTCTTCGTGTATTTAGTTGTGTTTACAATAATCTTTCCATAATCATATTGAGATACACAAGTATCATATGAGAAGAGCTTTCCGTTCTTGCTTTTCAAGCTTAGGTTACGAGCGTTTTTTTGATTAAGATATGATTGGATTACTTCGATGTTTGTCATTAGTTTCATTATCCTATCCTTTAGGCTTTCGCTTCATATAATTCATAAGTATAGTCAATCAAGGCAGATAATCCCATTCCACTTAAATCAAATTGTAGGCAAAGGTTATTGAAGTAGCAGATTGCATCAAGGATAGTAACAGCTGATAAGACTTTGATTTTGACATCTGAGCCTGACGCTAGGTTATAAAAGTGTTTGATTGTAAACTTAACATCTTTAATCCCATTAACTGTGTGCTTATTATATTCAACTTCAAATAGGAATGTAATATCATCAACTTCTATTGCGTTTAATTTTTTAAACATTATTTTTCTCCCAGCCCTTAGGCTTTCACTTTGCTATAGAACATCGTACTAACTTCAGTGTAATCGGATTCTAGCTCAGCAATCTTTTCTCGTGTAATATTTGCTAACCATTTTGTGAATGATACAGGATGCTCTTCATCCCATGTTTCATCTTCATAAACTTCTCGGTCATAGAATTGTTTGATTTGATTCTTTAATGATTTAAAGCAAGATTCTTTGGATTCAAATTCAGTAATCTCATCAGTATCAACTTGAGTAAGTATGTACTTCATTTTGAAACCTTCTCAACTTCTTTGATTACAACTAATTCAGGATTCAAATGGATGCTTTTATGATTAAGTAAAGTTCTTCTAGCACTCACAGCACCTTCATAAGTTTTACTGAAAGCCCATGCTCTACCATCTTTTTGATTAAGACCTACAACAGCAAATCCATACTCATGAGTTTCTGATGTTCTAGTGATAAGCGTTCCTACTACTCTAAATGTTTGTTTCATAACTGATTCCCCTTGAGATGTTCATCTCTTGCATCTCTACAATACCAAAGTGTTAAACATATGTCAAGCGAAAGTTAAACAAAAGTTAAACAAAATTTGCATGAATGTGAGATTCATCAATAGATTAAAGGGATTCAGAGCTAAAAGAAATTGTCAAATGTTTAAAAAACTCTATAATGAAAGTATGAATAAAGGTAACCCTAGAAGATTTTTGAATGGCGATGAACTCGTCAATGATATGAAGAGATTTTTGTCTGAATGCAGACACGAAGAAAAGATGCCATCTATTGCTGGATTCTGCGTTTTTTGCGATATTACTTACAGCACATTTTATGAACAACGAGCCTATTACTCGGAATCTTTTGATAAAATAAATGTAATGCTTGAGTCTGAAGTGCTGAATAATCATTCAAATGGAGATGCTTTCAGAATGTTTTATATGAAAAATAAGTTTGGGTATACAGATAAAATAGAACAATCAATCGTTACACCTGAGCCTATCAGAATCAGAAACATGGAAGCTTTAGATAAGGATGAACTACTTGCTCTGAAGGCTATCACTAAGAAGCTAGAAGTTAAGGGTTCAGATGACTGAGATTCCATCCTATAAATCAGTTATGGAACAGCTCTCGAAAATTGATTATGCAGAGTATGTTGAGTATGCTCATCAGATGCAAGATTTGGATGGCAACATTAACAATAGATATATACATGGAAAGTTTACACGATATATATCGCAGACAGTTCAGGAGTTCGTTGAGAAAGATACAGGGAACGCTTATGACATCCTTTGTCTGAGCGTACCACCACAACACTCAAAGTCTACAACGATAACAGAAACGCTTCCCAGCTGGATACTAGGAATGAATCCTGATGCAAGGATATTCCTAATCGCATACAACCTTGACCTAGCTAAACGCTTTCTCAGAAGAAACAGGGATAAGGTTGAGCTGTATGGAAAAGATGTGTTTGGAGTTGAAGTGGGCGATATAAACAATGCTGAAGAGATGACAATCAAAGACCATCAAGGGTCAATTAAATCTGCTGGTATCACAGGTGGAATCACAGGCTATCCAGCTGACTTCTTTATAATAGATGACCCTATCAAGAATCGTCAGGAAGCTGAATCAGAAGCTACACGAAACATGATATTTCAGGAATGGTTTGGTTCTATTAAATCAAGACTAGGAGTGGGAGCAAAGGTAATCATCATTCAGACTCGATGGCACAAAGAAGACTTAATAGGAAGAATCGTTGAAACAGAACCTACAGCAATATACATCAATTTCCCCATCGAGTGCGAAGATGAAACGGATGAACTAGGAAGATTCAAAGGAGAAACGCTCTTTCCTGAGATTAAGAAGGACAGGAAGTGGTGGGATAGCTTCAAGCAGTCGTATCTAACTAAAGAAGGTTCACGCTCTCTAAACTCTCTCTATTATGGAAGGCCATCCAATGATGAAGGTGGAATCTTCGAGCGTAAATGGTTCACTGACAATATGTATCAAGGAACAGTCAAAGTAAATTATACAGTTATAGAAGTGGATGCCACCTTCAAGGACACATCAAAGTCAGATTTCGTAGCTATTCAGGTATGGGGTAAAAGGAATCAGGATTACTACCTTATCGAGAAGGTAAAACGAAGAATGGGATTCATAGATACGGTTAGAGCTATCACAGAGATAGCGAACAAATACTCGAATTACAATGAGCTAGGGGTCGAAGACAAGGCAAACGGTTCAGCAATCATTGATGTACTGAAGAGAAAGTTTAGAGCTGTTGTTCCTATCGTTCCATATGGTTCAAAGGAAGCAAGAGCATCAGCTGTATCCCCTTTGATTGAAGCTGGGAATGTGCATCTGAAGGAAGAGCATTACAGTGTTATTGATGAAGCAGTTGACTTCCCAAACTCAGACCACGATGATGAAGTGGATGCGATGACTCAAGCATTAGATAGACTCAGGAATGTAGTTGCTAATGACCGATTCATCAAAGACCCTGACATACTGGATTATGATGACGAAGTCGAGAACATACTAGGGTATGGAGTTTAACCAAAAGGAGATTGAACTATGAATGAAGCATTGATTGTTGTAGGTATGATGGGAGCTTTCCTTCTAGGAGCGTTCATCAGACAACCATTCAAGATTGTGAAGATGGATAAGAAGCACATTGAGCAACCTGAACCAAGCAGAAACATCGTTACAGATGCTATCCTGAAGGAGAAGGGGTTGACTCTTGAAGAAGAGATGACTAACCTGATGAACTGGACAGGCAAAGACAGGAGAAAGAAGCTCTTCGTAGAGCAGGATGAACCAAATGAAGATTAACAAAACACCAGAAGCGATTTGGAAAGAGTATCAAACAGGCAGACAGTTTAATGACAAGCTGGAGCTATATGACATCGTCGAAACAAATCAGAACTTCTATAATGGCAAACAGTGGGAAGGTGTAAATGCACCAAACATTGAGAAGCCTATTATTAATATCATTAAGCCTTCTGTGAACTACTACACTTCCATGCTTGTATCAGATGATATATCAGTGAACTGTGAGCTTCCTGAAGGAATGGATAAGGATGTCAAGGATGCAATGGAGTACATCACGACCAATGAGATTGAAGCAGTCTTTGAGCGCACAAAATTCAGAACACACACAAGAGCGTTCATGAAAGATACAGCTCTTAATGGAGATGCTTATTTCCACTGGTGGTATAACACAGAAAAAGACAAAGGTGGGAAGTATATAGGAGCTATTGACTTAGAGATAATTGATAGCGTGAATGTTATGTTTGGGAATCCTATTGAACCAGTCGTTGAGAATCAGCCATTCATCTTAGTTGTTTATAAGAAGCTTACGGAAGAAGTAAGAGATATGGTTAATGATGCAGACAAGTCTTCCATCGTTCCTGATGATGAATATGGAAGTGTTTACACAGATAACAATGCGTCTTCTAACAATCAGTACACTACACTCATCATCAAGCTTTACAAAGAGAATGATTCAGTGTGGTTCACGAAGTCGACTAAGAACCTTATCATAACTAAACCGATAGACTTAGAGATAGCCATCTATCCAATCTCAAAGATGAACTGGGTTGATAACAAAGAATCCTATCATGGCACAAGTCCTATCACTGAAGTCATTCAGAACCAAATCATGATAAACAAGTTCTTTATGATGCTTAACGAGTTTGTTAAGAAGATGAGTTTTCCAAAGATTCTATTTGATTTGACGAAACTGGGAGCATGGTCGAACAAGGTTGAAGCTCTAGGAGTGAATGGGAATCCAAATGAAGTGGTTGCTGTTAGTTCACCTACTGCATCAATCGACCAACAAATTATTCAGTTTATCCAGTACTTGATTCAGATGACAAAGGAAACGCTAGGCGTCTATGATGGAGCATTAGGCAACATCAAGCCAGAGAATACATCAGCAATCGTTGCTGTTCAACAACTTGCTTCACAACCTTTAGAACTTCAAAGACTTGCGTACTATCAAGTCGTAGAAGATTCAGTTCGTATCATTGTTGAATTAATGCGTTCATTCTATGGGAAGCGAGAAGTTCCAATTAAGAGTACAGATGAAGAAAGCTCAACAATGATGTTTGATTATGCAGATGTTAAGTTTAATGACTTTGGGTTGAATGTAGAAGTAGGGGCGTCTTCTTACTGGAGTGAAGTTACACAAATCCAAACACTCGATAATATGTATCGAAACGGTATCATCCCTGATGCAATCACTTACCTAGAACAGCTACCAGCTGGAGTCGTTAAGAACCGTTCAGAAATCATTGATGCGATTAGAAGGATTCAGGATGGGATGATGGAACAACAACAAGCTCAGCAAGGGATGACTTCACAGCTCTCGCAACCAACAAATGAGATGAGTGGGATTCCTATCAGAGCTACACAAGGAGTTGAAAATGTCTGAAGAAAGAGGATGTAAAACAGGCTGAAATTGACAAGCCTGTAGTACAGGAATAGCGTTCATATTTTTGACTTATTCCTAGATATTGTTACTATTATTATGACGACAAACCATAGTCGAAGGAGATTGAATCATGCCTGAAAATACCAATCAAGCAGAAGCATCAACGAATACCGATTTAGCATTTAGTCCATCTGATTTTACAGCAGATGAAACGAGTGCAAACACCACTACTGATGAAGGGTCTAAAGAAACTGATACATCAACAGAAGCTGGAGATGCGAAAGCATCAGAGAAGTTTAAGATTAAGTACAACGGTAAAGAAGAAGAGTACAGCATCGATGAATTGACTACCCTTGCGCAAAAAGGTCGCAACTATGACCATGTTGTCCAAGAAAGAGATTCAATAAAGAACTCAGAACAAATGAAGTCGCTCGAAAGAATGGCTAAAGAAGCTGGGCTTAAAGATGTAAACGACCTTGTGAAGACCCTTGAAACTAATCTTGCAAATGCTCGTATTGAAGATAAACAAAGACAATATGAAGCAGAAGGAATGACACCTGAACACGCACGAAGAATGGCTGAGTTAGAAGCTAAGACTGAAAAGACAACAGAAGCACAAGCAGTTGCACCTGAAGTCAAAGAAGTTGAAGATGTAGCTAACCAATTCAAAGAGCTGTTTGATGCCTTCCCTGAAACAAAAGAATGGGGAAAAGTCGAAAACTTTCCTGAAGAGATGCAAAAATTCATGAGTGAAGGGTCAACGCCATTAGTTGCGTATACCAAGCATCTCAAGAATCTAGCAGATGAATCTAAACGAGTAGAAGAGCAGAACAAAAAAGCTCAAAGTCGTGATACAGGTTCATTCAAAGGTCAAACTAAGGAAGAAAAAGAAGACTCGTTCCTATCAGGTTTATTTGGCAAATAGCCACACAAGGAGATTAAATCATGGCAAGTATCAATTTAGCATTAAAGTATGAACCACAAATTCTTACTAAATGGAATCAAGAATCTTTTCTAGCTGGTAAAGCATCAACGAAATATGATTTCATAGGTGTTTCTACCATCAGAGTTTACACACCACAAACGGTAGCTCTTAGTGATTATACTAAGTCAGGTTCAAGTCGTTTCGGTACGCCTGTTGAAATGGGAGATTCTGTACAAGAACTTACATTATCGCAAGATAAGAGTTTTGCGATTACCATTGATAAAGGGAATACCACAGACCAAATGAATATCAAAGGTGCTGGGGATATGATGAATCTTCAAATCAAAGAACAACTCGTTCCTTATGAAGATAAATATGCTCTTAAACAATGGGCGTGGAAAGCTCACAAATCAGTTGTTGTTGCTGAACCTTCAAAATCTACAATCGTAGGTTTCCTTGAAGCTGGTTTAGCAGAACTTGATGAACATAATGTTCCAAGTGAAAATCGTTATATCGCTTTACCTGTAGATGAATACAGCAAACTACGCTTATCAAGCGAATATCTAGCATCTGACCCACTTTCGAGTCAAATCCTTCCTAAAGGGGTTGTTGGAACATTCATGATGGCTAAGATTGTTCGTGTACCTTCATCCTATATGCCTACTGGCGTACAATTCTTAATTTGGAATCCTGAAGGCGTTCTTTATCCTATGAAAATCAGCACACTTCGTATTCTTAATGAAGTTGCTGGAATCGATGGTAATGTGCTTGAAGGTCGTTCAAAATTTGACGCTTTCGTTTTAGGCGCTAAAGAAGGTTCAGTTTATGCTGGTGTTCTTACAGCTAATAAAACAGCTGACCCTGTTATCACACCTACTGGTGATTCTTATGCAGTCGGTGCAGTTTCAGGAGTAACATTCTATTACACTACAGATGGGACAGACCCACGCTATTCAATGAGTAAAACGATTTACTCAGGCGCTGTAACTCTAACCGATGGTGTTACCATCAAAGTGTTTGGAAGAACAGATGCTAAGTGCGATTCAGATGTAGTTTCAGCTACTTATACAGCATAGATTTATCACTAATTTAATAGGGTATGGTGTTATGCCATACCCTTCTTATTTATGAAAGGTAAACCATGAAAAAGAATATTGAAGGCAGTCGGAGCATGAAGCTTAAAGCTACACCTAAGAAAAATATTAGTTTTGGTGTAAAAAGAAAAGCATCAACAGTAAAGAAACCATCTAAAAAAGCTCGTTAGAACATTGAAAGGGGTGCATGATGACAGCACAGGAATTATTTACTTTAGTTGTAGGAAACATGGGGATAACATCAGCAAATGCTGGGTCTTATGTTGACACATACATCCCACAATTAAATACCATTTTATCTCAAACATTTAACTTAGAAAATAACAATCGGACAGCTTTAGGACTTACTCTTCTGACAGAGATTCCTACTGTAACAGCATTGAGTGATACATTAACATACCAAGATAATATCCTAAGAAAAGTCGTTGTATGGGGTGTTGCTGGTCTTTTTGCTTTATCTGATGATGATACGCTTAGAGCTGGATTCTTTGAAGATAGATTTGCAAGTTATCAACAATCAGAATCGAAGTATATTTCAAGCGATATTACAGATTACTTCTCTTTGGAGAGCGATGAATGAAGAAGCATGAGTTCCCTTCAGTAAACAACGCAAGACAGTTCACACTTAAAGACTTTTTAGGTGTTGATTTTACAACTCATGAATCAGAAGTTTCAGCCCAAAGAAGCCCTGATTCAATCAATCTTGTTACTGGTTATCAAGGGTCTATAGATAAGCGATATGGGACTAAAATAGAGAAGATATACACAGGTAAAATAAATTCTATCAGCAAGATTAGCTATGCTTATAGAAGATTTGAAGATTATTACTGGTATAACGAATCTACAGAGTCTTATAATCTACAAGAAAGATATTACGATGTTGCTAAAGAGTTTATAGTCGTTCATAACGGAACTGAATTAAACTTAGGCGAAATTGATGCAAATGGGGATTATCAACACATTGAGCTGATTAGAAAACTAACCACAGCAACAGGAAATTCAATGCCTTTCAATGCAGGGGATTACCCTTCTAAGCTTATGAGAATCAATCAGTACACTTATATGCTTACTGGAACAGGAATATCAGTCATTATTGATTTTGTTCGTGGTAGCAATAAAACAAGTGCAATCGGAAGTTTTGGATTAGAAGCAGACATGACAGATTCAAACGCATTTGGAGATGCGTATAGTGGTGGAACTAGCGATGTAGAATCAACACCTACATTTTGGTCGTATATGCTGGATATTAGATACATTCCTATGGCACAATCTAAGCTTAAAATGCCTGTAACATATATTGCTAAAAGCCCAGATGGGACATCAAAAACAGCATTTGAATCAAAGAGCTTACTTACAGCATTTGTGAGTGAAAAATTCATTTCTGATGGAACTTCAACTATTTATAAACTAGCAGATTCAACCGTTACAAGAAGCGTAGGAACAGACCAAAGGGGATTCACTCTTCCTTTTTACAACGAAACAACAGATGCTTGTATCAGAATTAGAATCAAAAACTCTAGTGGAGAATGGGTTGCTTATACTGGAACATATACACTATCAGCTGTTAATCAAGTTACTCTTTCAACAGCACCAGCAGTTCCTACAGTAGCTGGGGAAGACAATGTTGAAATAACATATCCCACATCTTTTCCTGATTACAGATTTGATAGCGATTGGGGAGCTGTTAGATTGCTTTCAAGACTGACTCAGTTTGAATACTTTGGATATAACGGAGCTTTCAACTATGCTTTTGTTGCTTATGGTTGGGATGGAGATTTTGGCAAAGTAAACAAGGATTATAGAATCACACTAGATGATGATTTAACTGAAGTTTATATGGATGAGAATGGATTCTCTGAACTAGGAAATAGTGATTCAGCCATTATCGGTTACTTCAGGAGTGGAAACGAACTTGTAACGGTTACTAAGAAAATAGCAGATAACCCTACTATATTTATCAGAAGTGCTTCACTTGATAACGATGGAGAAGTTATATTCCCTATCCGAGTAGGAGTTACAGGAGTAGGAGCTTTAAGTGGAACAAGTTTTGCTTCTTTAAGAGATGATAAATTATGGCTCAGTGAGTATGGAGTAAGCGCTTTGGTTACAAACGATATAACAGGAACACAAGCTATCCAAGATAGAAGTTTTTACATCAATAAAAGCTTATTGAGTGAAGTCTATATTGATAGTGCATATTCCTTTATATTTGATAACAAATACTTTCTTTGTGTAGGCGAAAATATTTATATCGCAGACCCAAGAAACAAATATGCAGAACCTTTGGCAGTAAGTGAATCATTTCAATATGACTGGTATTACTGGGAAGGATTAGAAATTACATCCCATCTCGTTTCAGATGGTACGCTTTATTATGGAACAGCAGATGGAAGATTGATGAGCTATAAGAATGATGCTGACCCATACCCTTATTATGACGAAGTTACAACGGTAGCTACTACATGGGCAGACGCAACAGCTTATGCTAAAAAAGCTATTGTTTCAGATGGAGCTGGGATACCTACTTACTATGTGTGCTTAAAAGCACATACAAGCGAAACAGGATTCCATGATTTAACAGATAGTTATTTATGGAACGAAGTTATTGCAGGAACAGGTAAATTCTATGTTCCAGTACTTGCTTACTGGACAACGCCTGTCATGAGTATGAATGACATAACGATTAAGAAAACACTGAAAAATTTATGGGTACGCCTTGCAAAGTATTCCATGACAAGCATCAGGATATACTACAACACACAAGGTATTGTAAAAGAGCGTTATGATGGGATATTTGATTTCTCAACAATAGATTTCTCTCGCTTCACATTTTCGACAGATACAGACCCTATGGTCGTTGTAACAAACCGTCAGGATAGGAAGTTTATGAGCATCCAGTTTAAAATCGAATCAAGAGAAGGCTATCCTATGGGATTGCTTGAAATAACAGGTAAGTACACTCAAAACAGTACTTATAAAGGGTAGGTAAACACATGGCAATTACAGATTACAAAGTATCAGAAATTTACTCAGGAAGGGATATTGCTTCACTTTCAGATAGACCTAACGAAGATGGTGTAACAGCTTCTCAGTTAAAAGCTCGTTTTGACCAGCTTGGCAAAGAAGTTATACCTAACTACAATGATTTAATTGACTTCATTGAAACTAATCTTTTTGCTGGTGGAGTTACTGATGGGCATAGCCATAATATCGATAACATTGAAGATGGAACTACAAACAAGCTATTCACAGCTGACGATAATACCAAACTTGATGGAATCGAAGTCGGTGCTGAAGTCAATCAAAATGCGTTCTCAAATGTAAAGGTAGGAGCAACTACCATAAGTGCTTCTACAAAAACAGACACATTTGAGCTTGTAGCAGGGCTAAACATCACGCTCATCGTTGATTCTCTGACTAAGAAGGTATCTTTGAGTGCTACAGGAGAACTTGCTTCTACAGCTGTACAAACACTTATTACGGATTTAGGAAATTACTATACATCGCTTGAAGTAGAAGGTGCTTTACAAGAAGTTGGTTTATCGTTAGAAGCTCACGAAGCATTTATTAACACACTTAAAGTAACAACAAAAGAACCTACAGGATTCACTAATAACGAAAATATAGATGTATCCTACGATTCAACTACTCGTAAAGTTACGCTTACAGGTACTTTTGAAGCTTATTTCAACGGTGTACTTATACCTGAATTAGTTACAGGATGGGAAAGTCCAGCACACGCTGATGTAGTTGGAGCATACTACCTTTACTACAATGGTACTTCATTTGTATTTGATACTACTGCATGGACTTTTGACATGTTGATGATTGCTTCTATTGCATATGGGGCTACACACAAGTTTGCTATTAGAGAAACTCATGGATTTATGCCTAACAGTGTTCATCAAGAATTACATGACACCATTGGAACTTATAAAAATTCAGGTGGCGATTTTAGCAATGTTACGCTCAACAGTACAACACTAAAACAACCATTCATTTCAGATACTTATATCAAAGATGAAGATTTAATAACACGATTGTTAGCTTTAGGAACAGCTTCTTATACACAAATGTATCTAAGTGGTAGTGTCGTTTCAACACGAGCATTAGCTCAGACGCAAATTGTTCCACAAACAACAGCACAAGCGAATTACAATCTAAATACAGCTGGGACATGGTCGCAACAACCTTTTGGGAACAACGATTACGGTGCTGTATTTGTTATTGCTGTGCCAGTTACAAGTGATATAGGAAGTCAATCTTTCAGGTATCAATTCATTCAACCACAACAAGTATCAACGAATTTAGCAATAATTCAAGCATTATCGCCTAGTAGTTTAAATCTAGGAACAGAAAGTGCTGTTTTCCAAGAGTATGTATTTATTGGGAAAATCATCATCAAAGCAAGTGTTTCAGATTGGGTTATCTATTCAATCGAGAAACTAGAAGGAACTAAGATTTCTAAAGTTGCTATACCTGTTTCAAGTGGATTAAGCGTTGTTTCTACAGATGCTACTTTAACTGGAGATGGTACTGTAACTACACCTATTAGTGTAGTAAATGATGGGCATACTCACGATGGTAGATATTACACCGAAACAGAAACAGATAATCTGCTAGATTTAAAAGCACCTCTATCAAGTCCTGCATTTACAGGAAATCAGCCTACTTCAAATGGCGATAAACTCATTCTCAACGAAGAAGATGATACGAATCCTATTTATAAAATTAGAAACATAACGCAAGTAGAATATGACGCACTCACACCAAATGCAAACACTGCTTATTTCATAGTAGGATAATTATGAGCAATTTAAAAATAGGTTCAAATTTAACGGATAATATAAAAATAGGTTCAAATCAAGTTGATAAATTATATTTAGGTTCAAACTTAGTTTGGGAAAATTGGAGCCCTATTATTGCTACTGGTGGGACAATCGTAGACAGTGGTAATTACAGGTATCATTATTTCAATTCAAGTGCTAATTTAGTCGTTAGTAGTTTAGGAACAACCGATGGAAGCGTTGATTATATAGTTGTAGCTGGTGGTGGCGGTGGTGCATATAGGGGAAGTTCTGGGGGTGGTGCAGGTGGAACAATTTATAGTTCAGGAACAATTATTCAAAATACATATTCAATAATTGTAGGCGCTGGTGGAGCTGGAACAAACACAACCGCAGGTGGGGAGGGTGGAAATTCGAGCGGATTAGGAATTTCATGTTCAGGAGGTGCAGGAAGCACAGGATATTCCGAAGCATATGGAAGAACAGGCGGCTCAGGCAGTGGTGGCTCAAATAATACAAGTGGTGCAGGAAGTGGTGGGGCAGGTACTACAGGGCAAGGTTCTAATGGCGGAAGTGGTTTTCGTCAATCGTCAACAACAAATGGAAATGGTGGCGGTGGTGGGAAATCTTCTGCAGGTTCTTCCGCTACATCTACAAAAGGTGGCAATGGCGGAAATGGTTACCAATGGTTAGACGGAAATTATTATGCAGGTGGTGGTGGTGGTCAGTGTATGGTTTATGAAATTAACATGACATCATCAAACATGGGTGTTGGTGGTTTAGGTGGAGGTGGTAATGGTTCAATAGATAATAATAGGGGAATATTTGCGGAGGGTACAAATGGTTCAAATAATACAGGTGGTGGGTCAGGTGGTGTTTCATCAGGTTTGGGAACAGGCAAAAATGGTGGTTCAGGTATTGTTATTATTAGATATCCAATCGTTAAATTAAGTTAGGAGATAACATGGCACATTACGCAAAAATAGAAAATAATATCGTTACGCAAGTAATTGTTGCAGAAAAAGAATTTATTGGTTCATTAGACGGTAAATGGGTACAAACATCATATAATACAACAGGTGGGGTACATGTATTAGGTGGTATACCATTAAGAAAAAACTATGCAGGGATTGGATACACATATGATGATGAGCGTGATGCTTTCATTCCACCTAAACCTTTTGACAGTTGGATATTAAACGAACTGACTTGTCAATGGGAAAGTCCTATACCCTATCCAGATGATGAAAATAATTATGTATGGAATGAAGAACAAAAAGATTGGGTTAAATGCAATTAGTGCATAGAAGTATACATTAGGGAACTACTAAGTAATTATTATGTGTTCATGTTCCCTAAGATACTTGAATTAGCAACAATATGCGTACCATTGTAAATACCGTTGTATTAGCGCAACGATTTAATTGTGTTTATTTGTAAATGAATTAAAATTAAACTAGGAGATTAAACATGGCAACAATGACTTTAGGTTCAAATAATACTGATTATCTTAAAAAGACAAATACAAACACCACAACATTACAAAATGCTATTTCAGCGATGGTTAAGACGAAAACGACACCGGCCATCCCTATCAGAAGTAATGTAACGACAACAAAGGTAACGCCTACGCCATATTTAGCACCTGTAAAAGTCGCACCGTCAGCACCTATTCCTACGCTTTCTGTTTCGAGTATGAATAAAACAACTAAAGGGTTATCATCAATACCAAGTCTTTCTGTTTCCAGTATGAACGCAACAACACGAAAACTGGATGCTAAACCTGATGAAGATACTGGAGATAAAGGTAGCCCAAGTGGAAGCACACAAACAACTAATAGCAATAATTCATCTCAAATAAATGCTGAATATCAAGCTATTACTAATCAATTAAGTGAAGAGTATCAGTTAATGATGAATCAGTTTGAAGTACAACGAAAACAGCTTGAAGAATCTTATGGTTTAGGGAGTCAACAATACACTCTTCAACTCAAGCAACTTCAACAAGATTTTGATTTAGCTACTAAGCAAATAAACGAGCAACAAGCTGAGCATGATGAAGCTAATACAACGGAAGCTCAATCTGCGTATGTTGCTAAAATGCAATCACAAAGAGTTGCTAAAAATGTACTTTCACAAGCTGGATTAGCTAACACTGGGTATGAGAACCTTTATGATGCAAAGGTTGAGAACACTTATAAAGGGAATCAAAAGCTTATCAAGGCTAATTATGCTACAGCCATGAGTGCAATTCAAAGAGCTAGAGAAGCTCAAAGTCTAGCCTATGGACAAAATGTAGAGAATGTTGGTTTAAATAAAGCTCAGTATGACCTTTCTTTTAAGCAAAATTTACAAAATGTTGGGATGGATAAGTCTAAATATGACTTATCTTATAAACAAAATATGCAAAATCTAGCGATAGATAAAGCTAAAGCTATTCAATCTCAAAATGCTAGTATAGCTGAACAAGCAAAAAACGAAACAACTAATAGAGTTACACTTTTTAACGATGTTACACAAGCTATAACATCAGGAACAAAGATAGGCTCTGTTAAAACTGCTGTTCAATCAGCTTTAGATAATGAATATATATCAAAACAGTCGGCAGATGATATTTATAGATATGCTTATGACTATTTAAAAAATCGTAGTGGAAGATAGGAGCATAAAGAATGATAAAGAACGAACTCGATTTAGAGAATAAGTATAAGAGTACGATTCAGACAGCCTTAGGTAAAACAGACGAATTAGCAATTAATAAAACTGTTCATAAACCGACTTTAAAAAGCAATCAGAACAGTATCTTTTCATCTGTTAAAAGCGTTGATACGACTAAGGTTATACAACAAAATACTTTTTCATATCTAAATAAGAACAGTTCTTTAGACTCTCTTAACAAGAGCTTCCTTGAAAAGTCAGGGAATCTTTATACTGATTTGTACACGACTGCAAAGCCTGAAACTTTCGACCCTTACAACCCTGAAAATTATGATAAAGGTGCTGAGTATTATGCTAAAGAATTTCAAACTGTAGCTGATAATATTTCCTTTACGAAGGATAACCTTATAAATACATTTGAAAGAGTCGCTCATCAGCCTAAACAAGCTTATTTTGGGGTTACATCGCAAGTGGCTCAACTCAGAAACTATGCTCAGAAGTTTGGTGGAGATTATATTGATTCTTTAATAATGCTTCCTGAGATGAAGGAAAATATAGATTCTGTATTTAATTTCATTCAAGATAACGGAAGAGAAATGCTTCGAAAAGACAGTGCATACTTAAACAAAGTTAAGTTGGATTTTGATAAAGAATATGCAAGTAAAGATATAAATAACATTGTGAAGTGGGGCAATTTAATCACTTCAGGAATGATAGACATGAGCACCATGATAGCAACTAATGCTGTTTTGGGTGGTGGTGGATTAGTTGTTATGTATGCGATTTCATCTTCAAGAGCTATTGGAGATGGGTTAAATGCTGGATTAACAGGAGACCAAGCAGGTGTTTATGGTGCTTTAATGGGTGGAATTGAAGTTGCTTCTGAAATGATGTTTGCTGGTATAGGAATGGTTGGTTCTAGTAAATGGGCTAAAGCATTTCAAGCAGGTAGAGATAAAAGAATAACAGATGCTTTTGCGAATGTAGCTAAAAAAGCTCTTGCTATAAAAGCTGTGAAACTAATTGCAGATGGAGTTGAAGAAGGTTTTGAAGAAATTGTTTCTGAAATAGCTGGGTATGGCGTTAGAAAGTTATATGACATTGAAGATAGAACTGGCAAAGAACTCGGTTCAGATGTTTTAGAATCGTTCATTATGGGAGCTTTAACAGCTGTATCTATGAATGTTACTCAAGCTGTAACGATGAAAACGATGGAGAGCATCGCAAATAGTTCAACTATTCATAATTTAGACCCTGAAGTAGCAACTGAAATTGCTAAAAAAATATCCAAAGATGTATATGGATATGAGTATGTTTCTATCGAAAATACTGATGAAGCTATTGCTAAGCTTTCAAGAGAATCTAACGAACCTGTAGAAAAGCTTAAAAAATCAAATGCTTTTGTAGATAATAAAAATAAAAAAATGTATGTCATTGAGCGAGATGGAAGAAATATACTAGCTCGGTCATTTGGACATGAAGTTACTCATATTATGGAGCGAACAGGAGAGTATAAAAAACTTACTGCTTTAGTTCAGTCCACAATGGGAGATGCTTTTTATAAAGAAGCAGAAGCTATTGCTACAAATCCTGAAACATACAACACTACAGCTACAGCAACTTATGCTAGTGGAGTTAATGTAGGTCAATCTGAATTTATTGCAGAAGAGATTGTCCAAAGGATTATTTTTGGTTCAAACGCTGGTCTTAGGGTATCTTATATTAAAAAACTAGCTGGTATGAATCCATCAGTAATGGAAAAACTTTCTGATGTTTTTGATGGCGTTGTGAAGAATATGAACGCTAAGTCAGCTAAACTTATGAAAGATGAAGCAAACGCACAAATATATCTTGCTAACATGAATTATTTGGAAAACTTAAACGGTATATTCAAACTTGCTGTAGAAGAATATAAAACGAATAAAGGGAATGTACTTAACCAAGCTCAAGGTATTGATACTCAATTTCAACAAATACAATTTCCACTTACTGAACGCATAAATAACATTTCAATAGGAGCTTATAAGAAAACTGATAATGAAGAGATGAATAAGATGCACTATGATAACTTTGTTATCGGTCAATCTATTAATAAGGCAAAGAATGATATTCAAAAAACTTTTAATCTAACTAATGAAGATATGGAAATAATGTACACAACCATCTCTAATTTTGATGACAGAACAGTAAACAGCAATGATATTTTGGGTATCATAAATAATGCTTTGAACAACAAGCTTACAGAAAGAAAAAATAACACTTCAAAACTTTCTACTTATCAACTAGGGGAGCTTTTGAACTTTGTTAGAAATACATACCGCTATTTAACGAACCAAATTGAAATCAATATGTATGAATCCGTTTACGGAGAAAAAATATCCGTAACTGAAGAAGTGGATGTTAGAAACTTTGCAGATTCAAAAAACCCTGATGAGATAGCTCTTTATAAGAAATACTTAGCATTAAGCGAAATCGTTAAAAATGGTGCGAACATCATCGGAATATCTGAAGGATTAGATAAAGATTTAGTTGTACTTCATAACACGACTGAAGAAAAGTTCCTTGCAACTTTGGGTCTAGGTGGGTTTGTTATGCCTTCTTTAGCTGTTACGAAGGCTGGGATAGCTCATGAAAATTTTGGGGAAATAACTGTTGTTTTTAATAAAGAAGTTCTTAATGGAACGCCTACATATCAAGCTGACGCTTACACAGCTAGATTCCCTAAAACCTTCCTTGCTATTGCAGATTCTAAATCATTGAAAAACTTTGAAGAAGATGTAAAAAAGTACAAGGATTTAGATGGGTTTAGAGAGATAGAATATTTCATTAATCAAACAAGAAACAGTGAATTTGACTATTATAATAATGTAGCAAATAAACTTTCAAGTACAAAAGCTGGGATGGCCATTTACAACGATATGACAGGGGGCAATTTTGACATAGATTTTGATGCTGAGAGAACTAAAATAAGAGAAAGATATGATAAAAAAGAGATTACACAAGATGAATACTATGCTCTTAGAGAAGAACAACAAAATAAGCTTGTAGAAATAAGACGGATAATAACTCAATACATCTCTAAATTTGGTGGAGAGTATATGAGAAACGACCTTGATTTATACACGAATAACGGTCGCAGAAAGCCTTCTCAACTTCTTATCCCTGTAACGCTTGAAAATGTTTATAAGAAGATGAAAGCTACCAAAGAAATGATTGGAGCTGAATTTGGTTCTTTTAGTTCTGTTAAAGAATATAAAGGATTTCTTACACCTACTTTAAAGAGTGTGGATGAAGTTATCAATAATAGAAATATGCTTGAGAAGAACGATGATTTTGATAGAATAATTAACTGGGCAGAAAATGATATGTCATCAATCAGAGTTGCTCTCGACCAAGATGTTCCTGATTTATCTGATGAATACAGTGAACTTTATGCAAAATATGAAGATAGAATGGATTCACATACAAAGTTAGCTGAATCAGCTGGGATGATTTTAGATGAATTTATTACTAAACGCACAGAGCTTTCTGTAGAAAATATCATTAAAGCATTTGAATCTTATGGTTACTTTAATATTAACGAACAAATTACTGAAGATGATGGGATTCAAGATTCAGAAGGGCTAACCTATGCTGAAGGGCTTTATAATTCCTTGAAGATGGTAAAAGATTTAACGGTTACTTACTTTGAGTCTAAACCTAAAACAATTATTGAATTTCCTGAAATATCTCATGTTCTAGTTCCAAACAACGCATCCGAAGATGTTAGAAATGAACTAGCTTTAAGAAATATTCCATTCTCTGAATATGAATATAATAATGACGAAAGAATTGCTAACGGTAGACAACCTATCATTGAATCGAATAAAGATTGGCAATTTCAGTTGATTACAGCACCTAAAATCGATTCTAATGGGGTAGAACTAAGCCTAGAGCAACAAACTTACTTTATGGGTACTAAAGTTCTTGACGATGAAAACTCTCTTAAAACGGTTAGAAAAGGTGGGAAATCAGGGTATTTACTTATTAAAAATCCTTTTGATACACGAGATAGACTGAACCAAGACATTCTAAATGCGTATAACAGTGAGAATTTTGACTTCATCGAGCTTAATGAAGATGGGCTTTTGAATGAAGAAGATGCTTCTAAACTTTTAGGGTATCTAAATTTAAACGGTTATCAAAATGATGGCGTTATTTTTGATAATAACGGTGTTGAAGATTATGTTTATTTATCGAACAACCAGTTCAAAGATGTAAACGATATGAATCCATCCTTCAAGAGTGATATTCAATTTCAATACAGAGATGTAATGAACAAAATTGATGACATTACAAAAGTTGATATAGATGTTTTAGATATGTTAAGCACAAAAACCATAAAAAATTATATTGAAATGGATGATGTCAACTACTTAATCGATTTTATCAAAGAAGCTAAGACTAAATATAAAGACCATAACACTAAAGGGTATGTTGAATGGGCTGAGAAGTTTATAAAAGAATTTGATTCAACGCTTAGACACGATTCAGCTGGGAATGTAATTTCAACAACTCAAGAAGATTTCTTTTCTAAATCAGCTACAAAAGACGAGAGTGGATTGATTCAAACTTTATATCACACTACTTTTGAAGACTTTGATTCATTTGATTTTAGAAACGCTTCTCGAAGGGGGGGTATAGATGGTTTTGGAATTTATACATCATCAGGATTAACAGCAATTTTCAGATACATACACTCTACCGACCAAATTGTCAAAGAGCTTTATGCTGACATAAGGAATCCTATTTACACAAGTGGAATTTATGGGATGGAAAAGTACTCAACTCAATTTGCCACTAGAGAAGTTGTGCTTGATTACATTAACAAGATGAAAGAAGTAAACGCTAAGTATGGAAACATCACAGGGAAACTTGATAATTTAATAAACGATTTACACGCATGGGATTACACTTACAAGGATAAGTTCAAACTTATTAATGTTAAGAAAACAGCCGAATCTGCTGTGTATGATTTATTTGAAGATAATATAGACCCTGATATTTTCAACTCAGTCATTTTAGATTATCAACAAGCTTTCATCGATGCTACAGGATTTGATGGAATCATCACTGATGTTGCTGAAATAGGGTTCCTTCCTTCACAATTCAAAGACATTAATAATAGGAATCCACAAGTGTCTAATTCACTGATGGATGGCGATTCTCAATTTCAATTATCACCTGAAGAAGAAGTTAAACTTTATAATTCAAAATTTAGAGATGAAAATGGCAATTTAATACGGATGTATCATGGCACTACTAGGGATTTTGATATTTTTGATATGGGTAAAAATAGAACAGTTTTAAATAATGAATTTCAAGGAGATGGTATTTTCTTTACAGCTTCAAAAGAAGTTGCTGATAAGTATGCCTACGCTAATAGAAACCAAAATATAGATAAGGAAACATTTTTAGGAGAAGTAGAAACTAAATATCCTAAGATAAGCGACTTTGCTAATGATTTAGTAAATGTTGGATATTCAAAAGCATGGGATAATTTCTTTAATAAATATTCTTATGAAATGTTTCAAGATGTTGAAAAAGAAGCAGGAATAGACCTAAATGAATTATCTTATATAACTAAATATGTTGATGGTGCGTATATCGAAAGAGATACAGATTTAAGCATAGATGATGTATTTGGATTTTTGAATCCTACAAGCTTTATGAGTGTTCCTGGTGATGTTATTGATTTGATGAATAAGTATGGCTTCACAACACCACGAAAAAATATTAAAGAAGTTTATTTAAACGCTGAAAATATCTTAGAAACAAGTGATAAAGAACTAGCTAAAAACGCATACAAAAATGGTTATGATGGAGTTATTTATACAGGGGAAGGTACTGTTGACGGAGAACCTGAGTATACTGTTTTTAATAGTAACCAAATAGTTCCTATCAATGATGGAAAAGACATACAATTCCAAACTATCAAGTCAACAAGTTATATTGATGGGCTAAAAGAAAAGATAAATGTTAAAAAAGATGATTATGATATTTATCAAAGAAGACAAGCCTTGAATCTAGGGAATATGAACAAGCATTATGAGTTTAACGAGTTCATAAAATCTTTAGATAGACCCGTTTCATTCAAAGAGATTAAAGATACTTTACTGAATGAGTACAAGAATCAAAAAGATACAGTAAGAACAAATGCTATTGAATATCAAAGAGATAGTGGATTACTTGCAGAAGAGATGAACAAGCTTGACTTTGCTAACAAGATTCTTAAAGGAATCCCTTTCAGAAACATCACAACTTCAGGTTCATCATCATCAATCTATCTTGAAATAGGGATTGAAAATTATGCAGATATAATCAGCAAGTATGGAGATAAATCCATCGTTGAAATATCGCCTTTTATGCCTGAATCAAAAACATTCACAATGAGAATCTCAGACCATGACAGAATGAGTGAAAACTTTGATAAACCTGATATTGCTATCGACATCAGAGATTTTGGTTATATCAGACCTTCACTTGCATATAATATTGCTGACTCAGAAGATTCAGATTCCAAAGGTAACACGCTTTCTATCGGACAAAAAAATAGATTCAAAGAGAGTTCTGTAAGAGATTCAAACAAAAACTTACAAGTCCTTTATGGAAGTAGAACTTTAGAGCAAGGAGCAATTCTCAGAGCTGGAACTTTCCTTTATACAGATGAATCTATGGCAAGTAAGTATGATGGAAGCCTTGAGTCAAGTGAGTACCTTCAATCAATAGGAATGAAAAAGATAACTTCTGCTATGTACTTAGATGGAAGAAAGATTTTCGATACACGAAACGAAGCTGACAAAGTTATTTATAACGAAGAGTTCCTTCCTAGATATAGTTCAGTAGCTGATGAGCTTTCAGAAGCTGGAGTTCCTTCAAGATTAGAAGGGTCAGCTCTAAAAGAGTTCTTAATTAAAAATGGTTATGATTATGATGCAATTCTACTTCAAGAAAATGGTTCTGATATTTATCTAACCATGAAGGATGGATTGGGCAAGTCAATCGAAAATAAGAATCCATCAAGCAATCCTAAGAGTAAATACTTTGGAGCGAATGAAAGTGCATCGATTCAACATCAACTAACGGATTCTATTTATGGTTCAGCTTTGAGTTTGAAAGAGCAAGAACGCTTGAGAACGCTTGAATGGTTGATTGAAGATGGAAGAGTTGGGTTGACATCTGCTGAAGTAAAAGAGCTGGATGATTTAAGAGAGAAGAACAAGAGAAAAGTTCTTTTCGGAGATTTAAAACAATTTGAAACATGGGAAGGGATTAAAAAGGAATATACAAAAGCTAAGAAGAAATATAGTGAACAACCTTTAAATCCACTTTTTAATGGGTATTTAGATGCAGTCAAAGGGTATGCTAAATCTCAACGAAGAACGGTAGACCAATGGAAGTACATCGCTCGAACCTTTGGGATGGAGTACAAGCCCACAAGTCAACTTGATTTATTACAACAAGCTCTTTATTCATGGTTTAGATTAGCACCAAACCAAAAGAATATGCTTAACCGTCAAGGCAAGAAGTATATTTCTTTCAAGGTTAATGACTGGGTAAATGAAATCCTTAAAGGAGCAAATGCTGGGGTAGAGATAAGTGCTGAAACAGTTGCTAAACTATCGCCTACAGAGCTAAAAACGCCTGTTAATCAAGAAATAGTTCAACCTGTAGCTGAAGTTGAAGCTGTTAAACCTGCTATAGAGAATTATGAAGAAGATTCAGAGTTCTATCCTGATTTTGACGAAGCAAATATTCCACCTGAAATGGAAGACCAGTACATACCATCGCTTGATGATATGAACGACTTTTATACACAAGTTTATGTGAAAGATGTTATTACTAAGCCTGTTATTCAAGGAGATGGAGCTTTAAGAACAAGGAAGCATCCACGAACAATTATAGCTAGTGGAAATGTTTCTGACGCTGTTGCTGGAGAAGTCGAAGATATGATTTCTAGGGGCGAACTAGATTATAATCAAGTATCAGATAAACAAGCTGTCATCGATGCACAAAACAGAATACAAACAGATGAAGACTTAGAAAACCAAAGAATAACTTTAATCAATAACTATGAAGAAGGTAAGATTTTCACTAAAGCTGATATTGCTACAGCTGAAGCTATTATTGTTAAATATTCTAATTCTAAACAAGTAGAAAAAGCTGTTGATATGATAGGGATTTTGTCTTCCGTAGGAACGCTTCTAGGTCAAGCTGTTCAGGCTTTAAGTTTGGTTAAAAAACTTTCTGCTAGTGGACAGTTAATGATACTAGAAAGAATGACGAAGAGAATAAATAGCGAATATACAGAAAAAAAGAAAAAATATAATGGAGAAATTTTACAATTATACATTGATGAATCTTTAAAGGTTAAGCTTTTACAGCAAACAGATAAAGCTGATATTCAAAAAGTTGTTGATGAAATATCTCAAGATTTAGCAAATCAAGTTCCTAGAACTCTGATGGATAAACTTAATGCTTGGAGATATTTATCGATGCTTGGGAACTTTGCAACACATATCCGTAATATCTTAGGGAATACAGCCATGATGCCTACTCGATTAGTTAAAGACACAGGCGTAACAATGTTACAAATGGCGTTCCCACAAGTAGAAAAAACAAAAGATATAAGATACTTATTTAATAAAAAACTAAAAGCTTATGCAAAAGCTGATTTTGATTCAATCGTTGAAGAAATGACATCAGGAAGTAAGTATGATGAAAGAACTAAGATTGAACGAAAGAGAAACATCTTTAAGAGTGATATTTTAAATAAAGCATCTAAATTCAACTTTTGGGCGTTAGAAAAAGAAGATATTATCTTCAGACGCTCAGCTTATGTTGCTTCCCTATCACAGTATATGATGACTAAGGGATGGACAGCTGAAAGTATTACAACAAAACAACTTGCAGAAGCTCGTATCTTTGCTGATATGGAATCAAAGAAAATGGTATTTCAACAAGCATCTAAGTTTGCTAATTTATTAAATCAATTTAAGCGTAATAATAAAGGTGGAGCGTTAGCTTTGGATGCAATTATTCCATTCACTCAAACGCCTATAAATATTGCTAAGATTGAAGCAGAATACTCACCTATAGGATTTTTGGTCAATGTTCCTAAAGGGTTGTATGAAATTG
>Ga0100403_1000955_pt1 | contig 27470 bp, 33 predicted proteins | sample CryGeymet201501t_FD_83663 | JGI IMG/M metagenome (GOLD analysis project Ga0100403, IMG submission 83663) | Groundwater microbial communities from Crystal Geyser aquifers in Utah, USA - Crystal Geyser metaG 2015-01t | ecosystem: Environmental > Aquatic > Deep subsurface > Groundwater | place... | reverse complement strand
TGAAGTACTAACAGCAATTTCCGCAAGCTTTTCTACGCTTGGGTATGCCTCTTGACTGTTATTTGTAAAAGAGGCAATGGCTAAATAAACAAGTTTGTCAGACTTACTTAACCTTTTATCCCGTAGAATGTGTGTGTGAACCCACACCCAACTTCCGTTCCTCAAATCCCGTATCTCAATTGGTTTCTTGAAGTTCACGCCCATATTTTAAGTTACCATATTTTGTAGACCTGTCAAGTATGTCTTGTCATTTTTTTATCTGGTTTTATGTTGTTATATTTATGTCATATAAAATTTGACTCTATATCTGAAGTGCGACTACAATGGAGCAGACCCTCTGGTTGACCTATCTTTGCAGGAAGCGATACGAGAGGGTTTTCTTTTTTTTAAACTGGTAACTTATACACAAGACTGTCATAGTCCTTGTTTCCGTAAGTTTCCCTATACCATTTGGCTGTTGCTTTTAATCCTGCTAATACACTTGCAACAAGAATGGACTTCAACCACGCCGAAACATCTTGTGACCCCGCACCAGTAGAAAGTTGTATTGTTACAACCCCTAAAAAAGATGGGAGAAATGTTCTCCATGCTTCCCATAACGCTTTTTTAATTGCTGGATAATCAATTTTTTTAGTCATAGCTTTTCACCCCCTCAGTTCAATTCATTGAACTACTACTTTTCTTCTTCTTGAGCTAGTTTATTATATAAAACTGCTTTTGGTTTTGTGAAATTTTGCCCTGGATTTTGCTTCAGTTTTTCATTTTCTTCTTTTAATTCTTTATTATTTTTTCTTAAATCAAGAAGTTGTGAACGGATAGCCTGTACTTCCATTGGATTACCTGAGTCGTCAATAATCTGTGGTATTTTTGTTTGATCTGTTATCATTTCATCGTCACCACCTTCCTTAAATTCTTTTAATTCGTCAAAAAACTGCTGTGGGTCAACTGCCCCGAAATAACCATTACTGTAGTCTTTGACTGAACTATCGGTATTTAAACGTTTTGTTGTAAGGTGTAGATGCGACCCAGTTGAGTTACCTGTGTTATCAGACAAAGCCATCATTGTATCTGCATTAACCTCAACAAAGTTATTTATAGATTTACAATGTGCATATGTTAATTTCCACAAACTTTTGAGTTGCACTAAAACTTCAAAATATATCCCATAACCACCTGAACCTTCGTTACCTTGCTTGTAAAATCTAGACTTAAAAGAAGAGAGTATGTTTCTTACTCCATCGGGTGTATCAGTATATTTAGTTCTTACATCAATTCCATTATGTGCCTTTAGGCCAAACTGCGAGTAATTCTGTGGATTTACTCCAAATCCCTGAGTTATATATAGAGGTGATATTGGGTAAATTAATTTAGCCATAATTTATGTTATCACTTTTTTGGCATCCTGAAAACAGTGACTCCCAAGACTAAGCCAAGTAAGTAAAAAAGGGTAACTAGGAGAATGGTTGTTAAGCTTGCAAATGCTTGTGGAATGTTTTTTTCTGCAACTCTTGGCAAAACAGGAAGTATTCTTGAAAAGATTGTAATAAATATAAAAAATGAATAGGTGAAGATAGTGATGACCCCTTTTTTTAAGTCATAAGAACGACCATCATAAAGTAAAGCTCCTATTATCATGGCTGTGGCAGTAGCAAAGCCCATAGAACCCCAAAAACCACTTCCGTTAGATACATAAGCCACTATTTCCCAAATATTCATTTTATTTTTTTAACTAATTTATTCATCTCTTTAGCTAAGTTTTTGGTAACTTCTGTATTTGAATTTATTGTGTTTATCAACCCAAATTTACCCTCGCTTGGTTTACCTTCAATAGCATCTGAAAATTTATCCATCTTTGTACTAAACCTTTCAATTTTATTCTCAAATCTAAAAAGTAAATATCCAGCCAAAACTATTGGAAAGCCGAAATTTGATACTGCTGAAAAGAAGTCTGTCATGGTCACATAAACATAATATTATTGCTATCACCACCACTTTCCACTAAAGATGTATCTTCTACATCTTCAAAAGTTGGTGTTGTTGTTCCTGTAACTGTACCTAAATGATGAATTGCTATTCTACCGACTGAACCATTACCCCCATCATATTGTCCTGAATTTCCACCTGTACCTGCTGATGCTGTAATCTTATTAGTTCCTAAAACTGCTGTTTGGCAAACTACTAAACACGCACCTCCAGATCCTCCACCTCCACCTGTAGCTCCCCCACTTGGAACTCCACCATTTCCACCATTTAGATTTATTAAAGTCATTGAGGAAATATCAATTGCTTTGGAAATAAGAACTATAGCTGCTGCACCTGACCCTCCTGAAGCAGTTGGATTAGTTTGTTGTTTGTATGCACCTCCACCGCCTCCACCAAGGACCATTGTTACCAAGTCAACACTTCCTACAGCTTCTCCACCAGCAGCAACTTGGGTTGAACCTGTACTTACTGAACCTGCAGCACCATTACCTCCTCCACCTCCTCCAGAACCGTCAGATGGAGTAGTTATTCCACCACCTCCACCATTTCCATTAGCTGAATTTGTAGCTGATCCTGCACCAGCAGAACCCTCTCCCTGATCTCCAGCAGAGGCATTTCTTCCAATACCACCTCTAAATCCTCCACCTGTTCCACCTGCTACAGTTTGACCACTTCCACCTGCTGAAGCAGCACCATTACCTCCTGCAAAAGTTAAAGTTCCAGTACCACCTATTGAAGTTTTACCAACAATAAAAGTAATTCCGTTTTTCTCACCATCCCAAGCTCCGACTGTGAAATTACTTAAAGTTACTTCGTCGTATTGTGGAATTTTAATTACCTGAGCCACATTAGCTCCTGTAGTTGAATATGAATACTGTAAGGCTTTGCTGCAAACTATTGATGTGCTTCCACCACCCGATGCAACTTTGTTTATTTCCCATTGACCAACACCTGTTCCCCTTGCCTGATAAAGAGCAAAAACATCACCATTAGATAAAATGGCTGTTCCTATTGTAATTGCTGTTTCTCCAGAAGCTACGGTTGTTAAAGAAGCACGTGTAGCAGGGTCTGAAGATATTGTAGCGTTTCCACTACTTCCGTCTCCAAATGGTTTACCTGATAAAACTCTGTCTAGTTTTTGCCACGAGTTTAAAACTGTCATATTATGCCTCCACCATGTTTAAGATAATTAAAATTCTAAATTTAATCCTTTTAAAACTGACCACAAAAAAACTTCATTTGAAAATTCATTATTAATAATTCTCGTATTCTAATCTTATAACCAGTCCAGTTGTGCCAGTCCCAGCAACATCAACGTCAAACCTTAGTCTCTGGTTTTCTGTTGCAGTATTTCTTGTTTCGTCAATAACAGCAGGTGCAGCAGCAGTTTCAGAACCGTCTTCGTTGGCATCAACTGTTAACCTAGTAAGAAGTAAATCAACTCCATTGGTCAAGTCGTGTATTTGAACAGTAACCGCACCAGATGATGACTGCGTGTCTCCTATGCCAGCATGAACCCTTGCCAACCTTAATCCTGCAAACTTTTTAGGTAATGTTAGTATCTTTTTACTGTCGCCTGTTGCAACTGCTGTGGCAGGAGCAAAAAGTTCAACTTCAACAACTCCCGAACCCACGACTGTTCCAAGCTTACCCCCACCTGGCTTTAAAATAATTTTATTATTAACCTGGTCAATTGAAACTGAGGCTAAATTTCTCTGACCTTTAATAATAACCTTACCAGTAGAGTCTTCATAAATTTGAGTATCAAGGCTTCCAGATGTATCTTTTAACCTATATCCATGTGCGTAAGGAAGCTGTAGACCTATAAAAGTTCTTGAGTCTGTTATTTGACCTGAAGATATTGTTGTATCGCTTGCTGGGACTGAAATCTCTGCTATTTTCAAATGATTGTTAGGAACAGCAGGTGCAGTTGGTGATCCAGCAGGAGTTCCTTCAACCGCCACTAACGTTGCAATGTTTGTAGCACCTGCATTAGGAGAAGCACCAGTGTCAATCTTTACGCAAATTAAGTCAATCCTGTCATTTGAAATGTCTGCTGTAGGAATAGTTACGTTCGTAATAGCGTCAACAATGACGTTCCAATATCTTAGAGTATTATCATTATCTGCGTTAGCATCTCTCAAAACGAAACAGCTCCCAGGACTTACCTTAACGGTCATGTCTGGTGATGCTTGTGCTTCAACTAAAAGGTCATTACCTGTAATACCAACAACCCCCTCTTGAGAAAGAAATTGTGTTTCTAGTTGAGTGACATCAGCAGCGTCGTGTGATGTCATTCCATCAACTGCCCTAACGTGTATTGTCATATTATTTGTTTATACTATTATTTTCAGAAATTTTCTTGCCCTTTTTGTCAAAGACCTCTACTTTTATTGTAACACCTTTTGAAGTATTTATTTTTTTATTCCTTTTCATATATCCTGAGTCAAGGCATAAGCCTTACTTCTTAATCTAATAGTTATTTGGTTTGCTGTCAAATTGTTAATTATAAAGTAATATATTCGTATTCCGTTAGCGTCGTCTGATGTGGCCCAGTCACAAAACCAGTTAAAAGAAATCTTGTTATTAATTACATTATACCAACTATCACTAGACGCTTGGTCAAGATCAACAAAAGTAGCACTCTCGTCAGAGTTTCCATTATCTTCCAAAACAAACGCCATGGCGTTACCACTTACCCACGAAGCCTGACTAACAATTTCTTGAACAATGTTGGTTATATCGGGTGAAGTTTGCTGTACGTTTATTAATCTGTCAGCAATTGACCAGTTAACCACCTCTGTTGTCTTTGATCTTTGTGAAGGTCTTGAACTAGAAGAAAATGCGTTAGCATTAGTTTCTTTAATACCTTTTACTATTACATCAATAATCTTTCCAGACGAATTTTCATTTCCATAAAATTTTAAATAAGCCGTATTTATTGTTGCACCTTGAGGAATTGTTATATTTTGGAACCTTACTCCTAAATCCCAACTATTAGTACCAGCAGGATCTTCACCACATTTTGACTCACTATCATCCCATGTAGTATTATCCTCTTCAAAACCGTCGTCTTCGTTTGTCAAAACGTCAAATTCAATATCGTCAGCGTGTGAGTCATATTGTCTGGCAAACCTAACTTGATCAACGCCAGACCCAGGACTTTGTTCGCGGGCAAAAGTAGCAAAAGAAAAGTTTTCTGAAACAATGTTAACTGGCGTAGACACAGTATCTCTTGAAGGAGTTGGACTTCCTGAATCTACTATATCAGCCAAACTAGCACCTAGGTTTGTAATCTTTTTACGTATCAAAGACTCTGCTGTATCTACTAAGTTTGACTTTGACCAAAATGCTATAGCAGTATTACCACTTTTTGTTAACGCTGGCATACCATCCTTTGAGCCTTCAGAAATATTTGTTGAGCTTGTCCAACCCACACCATTAAAATATCTCCATTCAATTAAAAAACTAGATTCGTTTGTATTTTGTATCAAACAATGAATCTCGTTATTATCTAAAGTTACTATTGAAAAATTATGTATTACCGTAGCAGATGTCCAAAAACTATCAACCACAGAACCCCAGTTTTGAGTAGAAGAATTCCAGTCACATGTATATACATGGCTGTTATAACCAAAGTACCAAATAGCTTTAACACTACCTGCATATTCAACGATTCTTCCAGTTTTTAGCCCCTTTTGACCGTTGGTTGGACCTGGAAACGACTCGCCTGTCCAGCTTCCACTTGGTGAATCTTTATACTTTGATTTATATTGATACTCTGAACTACCTGTGTATTTTGTCCAACCTGCAAAGAGCTTGTTTAATGTTGCTGAGTAACAAATTGAGGGCCAAATAGATATTCCGTTATCAAGTGTCTCTTCGCTACCTATGGTCCATGATCCTGCATTATAAGTTAATAATTTATAATATATATACATATCACTAGAAACCAACCTATTGTAAACAACATGAATATTATCGTTATCGTCAATTGCAACATCGTATCTGTACATTGAACCCACATAGTTAGGGTTTAAACTCGCAACAAGTTGTCCTTCCGACCAGGTCTCACCTTGATCTGTGCTTGTACTCATATACAAAGACGGAGCTGTAGGGTCATCAATCCAAAACACTGCAATTATTCCTGTTGAGGTCTCAACTGAGGAGTGATTAATGGGGTAACAAAAACTAGCTTCACCTGCTACTAAAGTATCAACAGTCTTTGATTCAAAAATATTATTCGCTTCGTAATTTATTGCAAGCTTAGTATTTCCTTTGTCTATAACCTCTAAGCTCCAAAGAAGTCTAATCAAGTAAAGAACGTTGTCGGTTGATGACACATTTCTTGTTATAATTTTTTCACTATTGCCTTCAACAACAAAGTCTTCACTGTTTAATGCACTTGACGATACACCAACAATATCAGCACCAATATTTTGAGTTACCGACTCAAGTTTTTGTAATCTTTCGCTAACTTCCTTTAATTTTGAAAATAGATTGGCATTTTTGTCTAAAGTACCCCTCATCATATCGTTTGTTTTGGACCATACCATTTGCTATATAAAAAGTATTCATGTGGTGAAGAGTCGTTGTTTACTATCGTAATTATTGCTATCCTCTTTCCTACTGAGTCGTCTGACAAAGCCCAATCAACAGAAAATTGTAAATCTAAGTTTTTGTCTCCTGCCGAAAGACTTGACCCGTTTGGATATAGGTAGTCAGTATCAAAATCTTCATCTATAAAGATTGAAAACAGTAAATCCCATATAGTAAGTATTTGTGCAGAAGGTGTGAGAGTAATAGTATAAATAACCTTTCCACCTGCTGAGACTGAACCTGAAGCAGCAGAAGATATGTTTGAACTTGTGACTTGAATAACATCAGCACCTAATTTTTGACTCACAAATTCAAGCTTTTGTAGTCTCTGTACTAAATTATCAATATTTCCATAAAAGTTTTGTCTATATGCCATTAAATTAGTCCAACTGTCAAATACACTGTTTCTAAGTCATTGTCGTCAATATTGATACTAATCTCAAATACTCTTAGGGATTGATCTACTTGGTAGTAGTCAAGCTCAATGATAAGTTTTATGTAATCTCCCAACCCAAAATCTGAAAGTTTTGGTGTAAAGCTATCAGAATTAATAAATTCTATTTTATAAAACGGTATAATTTGACCGTATTGATTAACGTATTCATCAGCCATGTCACCCAAAACCGTCGCATTGTTCATGTCTTTAATGGGTAATATTTTTTCTCGTTTAACGTATATTTCCTGAGATGATACGGCATCTCTTGCTGCTGATATCTCTTCTAAGCCAAAACCAGAACCTATCGCAAGTACAGAGTTGGCTAAGTCTGCTGCATCCCTTATTTCTTGAACTTCAATAACGTGATTACTTGGATATCTAAAAATTACAGAGTTACTTTTATCACTCCCTTTTATCGGGTAAAAGACATTAAAAACCTTATTTTCTGTTATTTCAAAATCAAAACCATTATCCGTAACTGCAAGTTCCTCAATGGCTTCCTTAACTGTTTTTCTATTAAATCCTATTGTTCTGTTTACAGATGTTTGAATGGAACCTTGGGTTATACCAAAGTCACCGTAAGTTTCTGACTGAACAACGTTTATTAAGCTCCAGGCAATACTCCCTGCGTCTGTAGTTACATAATTAAGCTCTTCTGTTAAACCAACTATACGAGTACCTAAAAGCCAAAAGTAACCCATTGCTTTAATTTCTACCTCTGTTGAGTCGGCGTTGAGAAGTTTGGTCATTGATATAATCTGACCAGCAAAGTATGTCTCTTCATCTGCACCGTGACCCCTAACACAAACTAAAGAATTTCTACCTAAACCTATTAGTGAATCCACGGTTAAACTTAATTTGTCAGCTAAGTTATCAAGCTCTTCAAGGTTGTAAGTAAAAGAAGCCTCACCAGATTTATTTAGTCCCAACTTGATTGACTTTTTTCCTGCATTAATTAGATTTGCAATAGTGTTACCGCTTGCATCCTTTATTCTAAACGACCAGTTAGATAGTTCTGTACTCATATTCCTGCATAAGCTGAACGCCATTGCAACCTTACATACGAAGAAGGATTGTTGACGTCTGAATTAAATTGTATTGAGTTGTTGCCTGGCTCTAACCACCACCAATCACCGTCAAAGTATTGGAGATAGTTTGTCACACCGTTTAGTAAAACTGTCTGGTTAAGAGGGTCAACATCAACAAATTGAGAAGCTGTAATGTCTGTCGTTATATTGAACTGAACTCCCAAAGTTGAGTTTCTGACGTGTGCATTTGATGATGGTCCATAAATTCTTATTAATGGGTAAGAAACACCACTGCCAGCGTTGTTAACTGTTGCTGAACCCCCACTTGACGCAAGTGCAAATGGCACTACCGTTGGGAGTGTTACTCCACCTGCAATCGGAGGTGTTATGTTTTGTTCATTTAATGTTTGGCCGTAAATAGCAGGGTCGCCAGCTATAAGTTCTGTTCTTATTTTTCCAATAGTTAACTCACCTGGACTAAACCCACCATCAAGAATGTTTGATAGGTTGACAGTAAGCTGTAAATTCTTACCATCACTTGTCGTAATATACATTAGAGTATTTCCATCTCTAGGTAAGTCAAACGCTTCTATGAAGTTCTTTCTTAACTCTGCATAGGCTAAATTTGTTGAGGCTCTTAATCCAAATTCTAATCTCAAAATTCTCTCACGCCATAACGACCTATGTACAGTTACTCCATGTCTTCCTGCCAACGGACTTTTAACAACTACTACATTGGGGCTTTCAAAACCTCTTGCACTCAGTATTGTATAGTCTGTATTTTTACCTAAAACGAGTGATTGTAAATTTATTGTGTCTATCATATAAGTCCTTGCTTATTCATCTCAAACGCCATTCTCTCAATTAAAATTTGCATGTCAAGTTCAGAATTAACTACGGTAATAGGTGCGTTAATATTTACACTCTTTTCGTTTGTAAGACCTGCACTATCCATTATTCTTTTTGCCCTGTTAGAGTTATTTAAAGGAACTATAGCTTCAGGTCCAGATTCACCTACTAAACCTATCGTTGGCTTTGTCACAATTCCTCCTTTTTCAAACCTAGCACCTGTATATTTTCCTGCACCATGACCTGACTTATAATCTGCCAGTGCTTCTGCATCTTGCCATCCTGCATAACCACCGTATCCCATATCTAACAGGTCATTTTTTGACTGAGGGTCTTTTTTGGTTGATTGAGTATTTCCCGACCTTGCATCAGATTCGGCCTGAGCTTGGTTCTTGATATCATTTAACCTTTCCTGATGATCCTGCAACATCAAAGCTCTTTCTTCAGCAAATTTTCTTTTTAATCTAGTGATATCGTCTTCAACCTGAGCATCAGCGAATTTTGCAAATTCCTCAGCAAACTTAACCTGTAAGTCCATTTCTTCGTTTAAGTCTTTTTGAAGTTCTGAAAGTGCTTCTTCGTAATCTTCTCTAGCCTTTTGAGCTTCTTCAGTTTGTAGTTCTTCTTTCAACTTTAGTTGTTCCTCAAGAGAAGACTTCTCACGTCTAAGCATATCTTCTAAGTTTTTTACTTTCTCAAGATTTGAATTTTTACCTCTTGCTAGTTCGGTATCTAGTTGTCTTTTTAACGATGTCAACCTTTCTTCAATGGCAATTTTAAACTGTGTAAGTTCGTCTTTTTGGTTGTTTTTAATAGTTTCAAGTGCTTCAGCAAAAGATTTCTTCTCGTCTTCAATTTGCTCTTTTATTGTTTTGACTCTTTCTTTGTGGCTAACAACGGCATCACGCATACTTTCTTCATACGATCTTTCTTGATCGCGGATAGCTTTTGCAAAACGCCTCATTTCATCAGCAATTTGATCTGCAAGTTTTTTGGCAGCATCGCTCATTGTTGTTGATATGTTTTCAATAGCCTCTTTCGCAACTGCCTGATAACCCTCAAGGTGGGTTTGTTCTATACGAAAAAGGGAAGTTCCTACATCGTCTTGTAATTGACCAAAATCTGCTGATGCTTTTTCAACCATTCTTGTAATTTCATCAATGCCATCCTTTGTATTGTCAACAACTGCCTTTCCAGTATTTTTAAGCTGTTGCCATGCACCTTTTAAGTCACCCTCATGCAACACTTTGTCTTTAATTTCCCACAGGTTAACCATAGACATAGCAACGTTTTCAATCGCAGTTCTAGCAACTTCAGCAGCAGTTGCAAGAACGGTTTTAAAAGCCAGTGCCAAACCCTTTACTGCAGCTACGCCTAATACTGCACCTTTTGCAGATTTTTCTAACGCTGGTTGTAGTCCAGCTCTAAAAGAGTTTGTAGCATCAGTAGCCGAACTTGTAAGAAAAAGAACAGCAGGAGCTAACGCCGACCCAATATCTTTTCTGAGCATGTTTACAGATGTATTTAACGCGCTCTGTGCGCCCTGAAGAGTATCCGATGCAAGTGCTGCATCACCTGCAAACACAGCAGTTTCTCTTAAAAGAGCGTTATATAACTTTTGTCTTACTGAAGCATCTGAAGTTATTTTTCCTAGATCATCAACTGACAAACCAGCTTCTTTCATAATAACTGACAAGTTCTTGGTGACACCTACGTTGTCAACCATTATTGAGTTTTGATTTTTTAGTCCCTGTGTTGCACCTACTATTGCCTGACCAAACTCAAGAGTACCCTGCCTATTAAAAGCAGCAGCATCTTTAAATCCAACCATCAAATTAATTGCTTGATCCAAACCGAAACCTGTAGCCAATAAGTTTTTAAGTCCATCTCCAGCATCGGTTACTGACATAAGACCGTCCTGTGCAAGTGACATCGCCGCGTCTTTTGCCTCAATCTGATTTTGACCAAATGCAGCAGCAACAGAGGATAGACCTATCATTGCAGATTGATATTCATTGAACGAATCTAGTGAAGATTTAAGTTCGCCTGTTAGACCCAAGACAACTTTTCTTAAGGCCATTGTTGCAATATTACCTACTGCTATGCCTGTCGCGAAACGAAGAATTCCGCCTGTTGCAGAGTTAACCTTTGGGGCTGTTTCTTCAAAGTCCTTAGCCAAATTCTTTACACTTTTGGCAAAGTCCTTCATAGGACCAGAAGCCTCGTCCTTTAAAGCAACTTTAGTAATTAAATCAGCCTCAGCCATTCTTCTGTTTTTCCTTTTCTATGTCTGCCATTCTTTCGGCATTAATAAATGATAACACTAAATCTAAGAAGTCGTCAGGCTGATTCTGATAGGTTAAGTAATCCCAACCCATTTCTCGCATAATAACGAAGTCAATATATTCATCAGGGATTTTTCTCTCGTCGTCTTCAAGATGAACTTTATTTGAGCCTAGTTTATATAAGTAAACCTGATCTGCCAACTCTACTATACCGTTTTTTTTTCCTCAGTTGCAGCCATGACTTTATTAATTTCTATAATAAGAACATTTACGTCATCGTTAGGTAAGCTGTTAAGCGTTTCTGTATTTACATCCAAAGATTTTCCTTCTTTGTCAACAAGAGATTTAACACACTGGTTAACTTTCTCGTCGTCATATCTTTCTTGATGATCTATGGGAATGTTCTTCATGTGAACCTGGTCGTCCACAAACTCAACAGAAGCACCTTCGTACCTTTTATTTCTAATAGACTTAGATTCCGACCTGGTAATATAAGTAACAATTTTTGCTATATATCCACTTTTCGGAAGCTTTACGTCTTTTAATGGTCTATCCATAACTTTATTGACCTTTAACAAGCCCTTAAGGGCAAATATTGCAAAGATTAGTAAGCTGCGTTAACTGCGTTCTGTAAGATTGCTCTAAACATTCGTGCATTACTTTGACTATAATGACCAACGAAATTTGCAGTTAATATAGCAACGTTTTCGTTAGCTTCATCAATATCAAAATCCTCAAAGTCAACTTCGTCTAATATAAATTGAACGTTAGGATTTGTTGCTGTACCCACAACTGCTCCTGCGTTAGTTAGTGTTACAGACAAAGCCTTAAGTTGATTCAAAAGCGTGTAATCTTTGTATGTGTCGTTTTCAAACGCTAGTTCAAAACTTCCAGTAACCTGAAAATCCTTATTGACAAAATCAACAGGATCAACACTACCTAAGCCTTGATAATCTTCAACATTTTTCTCTACATTTAGGGTCAACGACCTTACTGTTGTAAGTGCATTTGCAGCAGCTAAACTGCTTGCGTTATCAGCAATTTTAATTGATACATCTTGAGGTCTAAACTTGTTTTCAGCAACATAAGCAACTGTTTCAGTATCATTACCAAAAACTTTACTAATAAGACCTACTGTTGCTCTCACATATTGATCCAAAACTACATTTAGCGAGAATGACTTTATCATTGCATTTGCAGCAGCAAGTGTTTCAACTGGATTTTTCTTGTAGACAGTTAATGCTTGATGCTGGTTAGTTTGTGCAATGGTAAACGTGTGCTGGCCAACTCCTGTTGCAGGAGTATCAACTGAAAAAGCTTCTGTTCCGAATAAAGCAAGTAAAATAAGACCTAATGATCTATCTCGTAGATTAAATTCAAGCTCGCCTTCATTCCAACGTTTTATAAGATCAGATGAACGTGGAGTTTCAAGAGTACCTAAACCTGTGTCATCACGGGCTTTAACTACCTTTTCGTTGAAAGAATACGCAGCATAGGGAAGCCAATACTCAGCAGATGTAGCAGTTGTTCCCCTTGTTCCTTCTTTAGCAATACCAATATCTGCTCTTCGCCCTGTAAAGGGTGCTGTTAGTGTCATTTATTTCTCACCTCCCGTCGTTTTTAACAATACTTCTAATTTTTCAAATGCTTTTTCTTTACTTATCGCAGAAATCGTAACTCCGTGTTCGGGAAAGTTAAATTCAATCATGGGTTCTGATGTTTTAGTAAATTTTTCAGTCATTTTAATTTGTTTTGCCACCTTATTTCACCACCTTTTCAAACATTACTTTAATCACTTCTTTTGCCTCTTTTTCATCTTTTGCTTCAATTAAAACACCATATTTTCTAAAAAAATACTTGTTAAGTACTCTTTTGGGTTCGTACTCGTGTACAACACGACCTTTTCCAAGAATTTCTCCGTAGTCAAATTTTGTCATACTCTAAGTTGTGTAAAATAAACAGATATTGATAAATTAGCCTCTTGTGACCAAGATTTTTGCCCCCTTTTACCAACTGTAAAACCATAACTTACGTTCATGGGTACGCTTAAATCAATATGTGCATTATTACCCAATTCCTCGTTACTTCTCAATATATCAATAATTGACGTACTTTTCAAAGTAAAGTCTGCGTTACGTCCTTCAAATATATCATACAACTTTTGGTCTCCTGCGTGTACATTGACAGGAGTATCTAAAACATAGTCTCGGATGTCTACAACTAAAGTAATGACAATATTCATTCTGTGGTAGTCTTCTGCATTTGAAGAATCTCCTATTTCTGTATTGTCTTTAATCAAAAGAAGTGCTGGGAGGTCAGATTTAGGCATCATTAATGGATCACCTTTATAAAACGTAGTTATTGCGTCACCATCTGAAGCATCAATAAGTGTTTGGAGCTTATCAAGTATTGTGTCTTCGTATTTAGCCATACTTATACTGTAGTCTGTAAACCTCTTTTTTGCAACGTATCTTCAATAGATTTTTGGAATATTTTTACTATTAACTGCTTCCTTTTTTCGTCAATCTTCATCATTATTCTGCGAGGTATATGTGTTCTCGCCTGTCGTGATTGATGGTACTGAAAGTAATCCATAGGGTTAAAAACAATGACCTGTTTGTTACCAGGGTCACTCTGGAAAGAACGTCTCATTAATCCAGACCTGATTAATGGTGTCAGTGGATAACCCAAACGTTTTTTTTCTGCGATAGTTGACTCAGACAATGGTTGCCACATAACACCGAGTTCTTTCCCTTGAGTATCAAAATTGTCACGGAATGTCTTTAAAAGAAGCTCACCTGTTTTTCTAAATTCTGGATACCAGTTCTTTAAGTCTTCCGATACACCCACCAGCTTTCTTGCCAACTCTGTTTCCCCTTCAATTTCAAAGGTTAACTCTAAAGCCATATTAGAACGTCTGACCCATTTCAAACTTGGGTGGATCGTCTTTGTCAGATTGTGAAGTTCTGTCGGTTCCAGTAGTCGCATCAGGAAATCCTTTCATCCCGATTCTTTCAGACTTAGCTAGAATAACTCCATCAGTACCTACAAGTTGGATAATTCCATCCTCAATCATTTGTAATTGATTTTCAGCCCACTTTACTTTTGAATTCCCATCTTTATCAGTTCCTTCAGCATCAACTCCATATTCTTCTAACATCAAGTGACCTGCTGCAAGTTTTCTTTCAATAAGTTCAATAATAGAAGGAGTTGTACTTAAGGGGAGTGTATATATCTTTGACAAGACACCATCTATCTGAGAAGTCGCAGCAGATTGAAAACCTGTAACAGTAGCATCTAGGACGTTACTATTACTTGAGAATCCAGCTTCTTGTCTAATTTTTGTACCAGTAGAATAACTCATTTTAATTTTAAGTGTTCACTACTGCATAGCTTTTAACCTACGCAGAATGTGAATACTCAACTATGCCAACGCATTCGTCAATATATATCCTGATATGTTTGATGTCAAAACCTCGTCCTGAATAACTGAAATTTCAATTGCTTCAGACTTGAATTTTGGCTCCCTCCATGTATTGACCATCCATTCTTCTGCCCTAAATATCTTTACAGCAGTAGGTGAATCAATAACAGGTTGTGGGTCAACATACAGCATTACAACTGTATCTCCCCAAACGTCAGAATAAGTGACCGAAGACGCACCCTCTTTACTACTTGAATAAGTAGAACCAGGGATAATAACGTCCATGTTCCACAGTCTAGGTGGAAGATCACCGTTTACTAACAAATCCGCATGTGTATATTTAATGAGGTCACGAATAGTCGAATCTCTCTTCATCCATTTTGCAACAGCAGCAGGGATAATGATTGTGTTAGGTTCAACCCCAATGGCTTTCCTAACAGCCTCTTTACCTGTGTCAATGTCCTTCTCTATTGTAGGATTAGATTCATTCCAATTTGGATTAGGTTCTGCATAATGACCTGATGCCCAGTTTGCCTGAGTAACCAGAAGTGTTGACACTCTGATTTCTTGCTCTAACATCAAGATGTCTTGCAACCTTCGCCTCTTAGAATCTCTAAGCCTAAGTATAGAATCAGAATTCTTCTTTTCTCTGTCGGATACTAAAATCTTCAAAGCATATTCCTCAGCAGTGTAAGTTGAAGTTGAAAGTCCAAAATCAATAGTTTTTGATTCTGTTTTATCAGCTCTTAAAGAAGTTGTACCATCAGCGTCAGGTCCGACTTGGAAAGCCGACTGACGATCCCAGATATAATATTTATCTGATTCATTGTTTACTTTAACAGGAGGAGCAATTCTTTCTGCTACAAACCCTGTGGGATGATAACCAATAGCAAAATTGGTTAAAGCAGCATCTTGATGCACGTCTCTTACTGTAATTTTACTCATAGGTTAAGCCCAAGGATAGTAGAATGGTCTGATTAACATAGGCACTATTTCTCCAGCAGCATCAGCAGCTTCTAAAGCTATACCGATTGGCTTTTGTGCAGCACCAGCTTCAGGATTGAAAGATGAGTCAAGGCCCGATACTGTATCAACGCGACCTGTGGTCGCAGCTACTGCTAATTGATCACCTTTGGAAAAAGCTCCATTGGCAACAACCTTAGTAATACCTGATAACATCACGGGGACTGAATCGCCGACTGCTGCTGCCGTATCCTGAACAACACCCAAAGGTGTGGCAGTTACTGCACTAGGCAAGTCAACCTCATCCTCATTTGTTCCTAATTCAACTACAACATAAGCTTCTGCCATTATGTTTTCAGCCTTGAAAGGAGCAACTAAACCTCTTATTTCGTATGCCATACTATCTTGTTTTTATTTTTTCACCCCCAATCTTAGAACTTTAAAAGTCCAAGGGGTAAAATGACATGCCCGAGTCACCTTACCCCTTGGAATCTCAAATGAGAATCCAAGAAAAGAGTATTACTCTGCGATAATACCTTCTTTTTTAAGTGCTTCTTCAGCATCAAACAAAGCATCTGTCTGATTTTTATACTTGTCTGGATTTTCTTCAGACATTTTCTTCGCCCTTTGAGTAAGTTGCCAAGAATACTTATTAACTCCAGCAGGTGTTTTAGCTGGGTCTTTTTCACTATAATCACTACCTAACTCAGTAAATATTTTTACTTTGGGTAGAGATTTAAGGAACTCTGAAAAGAGTAGCCTTTGTTTTGGACCAAGAGTAAACACCAACTTTTTTGCAATTTCTGCAGACATTTTGGTAATAACTCCGTCCGAGTTTTTACTTGAAAACTTGAAAGAATTAATTTCTTTCTCAATTTTCATCTTGCGAATCTCTCGCATAGCTTTTACTCCGTCATTGGCAGCAGTTTCTAGTTTATTAAGTTGATCTTCGGACAAAGTAACTGTCCCTTTAGTAGGTTCGTTACCTTTAATAAGTTCGCTTTTCTTACTTTCTGCTGTAACAACTTCTTTGTACGCTTCTGCAAAAGTTTTCATATCAACTTTGTCCTGTTCACTAGGCACAAAACTAATATTTTCACTAAGTTTTTTCTTTAACTCTTCTTTAGTCATAGGTTCACCTCCTTTCTTTTTTTGATCATCATCGGTTTTATGTTTCGCCATGTGATCTTTCATTTTGTCAGGAGATACCATTTTTTCACATATTGCACATTTCTTTTTCTCCATTTTTTTCTCACCTCCCATCGCAAACTTTTCTGATAATACTATCTCAGAAAGTTCTTGAAAAAAGGGTCTATTGGTTATAGCACCACCAATCAACACGTCTTTATAGACTGCACCCGTAGCTGGATTTTCGTACTCATCATTAAACTCAGGTGAGAAGAATCTATATTTCTTTTTCCCAAGTAACTGTACACCTTCGTCTGTCCACTCAACCTCAGCCATTAACGAAACACCTTCGTCAGAAATAAAAAGCCTCTTCACCCAACCCACTGCACCCTCGTCTGACTTATGTTCAATGTCAATAGCAACAGCCTTTCTTACCTTGTTTTCAAAGTTATCTCTGAATCTTTCAAGCCTATCAAAAGTTATATCTATTTCTCCATACACAGGGTGATCCCATGAACCTACCTTAAGTATCTCAATAGAAGAAGTTTTGTTTTGAGAGTCAACACTACCTAACTCGTGCAAGTCGGTTATTGAACCTCTGAATGTTTTTGGTTTTGTGACTATTTTGGTCATAGAGTTTACTTTACTTTAGTATTACCGCGTGTTGTTGTCAAGAAAATTAAAATTCAGCCCTAACATTAAAACCTATTAGTTGAGATGTTTGGACCTGACCACCACTAAAAGTAACTTCTACCTCTCCCTCGTAATCACCCACCTCATCCAAATCTCCAGCAATCCAATCAACGTAGCAAACACCATTAGTGGGGTCAGACAATGTGCATGTTCTACTGAAGATATTTGTACTTGCACCAATCTTCCTGAATTTAAACTTAACCGTAGCACCTGTAATATTTACTGCTACGCCATTTTGCTTAACAGTATATGTGAGTCTTGGCCTTGTGTCATTTTGAATAAGCTGAATGATCATTAACTTAAATATACTTTTATTTTACATTTGCGTCAATTGATCCGTATCCTAACACTACATCAACGTTTCCAGATTCCAATATTACGTCGGCTTCACCCAGTCTTACACTAATATCGTTGGACCCACTGATGATATTTGCATCCAAATTTCCAGACTGAAGGTAAACATCTATAGAAATCTCTCTTGCATCCCATTTTGTAATTAAACTATTCCACTTACTAACTAGAGAATCCCATCTCTTCTTCATAAGTTAATTATAATAAGATTATACTTGTTTTTCCAGAAGCTCGTTTACTCTGCCGTAGATTATTGGGGTAAATATTAAACCAACTCGTTCTTTAATTAAAACTAAATCTTCTACATTTAAGTCAACTTCGTCTGCCTCATATATTTTGACTGATAAAGAGAACATTTTAAACTTTTGTTCAGGTTTTAGTTCTTCACTTTTAATTTGTGCGTTTAAGGCTGTAATGAAGATTGACCTATATGTTATTGGTTTCTTTTCCTCATCTAAAATGGGTTTATTATCGTAGTTTAGTATTTCTGAAGTTAGTTTAATTTTCATGCGTAGTATGTCTTTTTACAGGTTTTACACTTATACTTTCCCATACTCCAAATAAAAAGTCTAGTCCCATCTTCAGGACAGTGGCCAAAAAATTCTACCAACCTTTTAACTAACCTAGTTTTAGGTAAAGATAATGTAATTACCATGCCTATAGTATACTACTTTGATATAGTTAATTCAAACCTAAGTGACGTGTTTCCATCTTTTACCATCAATAATTGGTCTAATATTTGCCCTGTTAACTCCATAATCTTCTGCTAATTGTGTCAATGTAATTCCACCTTTCTTAAACCGTTCTCTTATTTCCTTGACTTTCATATCAGTTAATTTAGCATTGTAACGCCCCTCACCGTGGGACATTAAACCTTTTTCTCCCGCATGAGCTAAATTCCCTGCATGAGAAATCCATTCTAAATTGCTTAGATAAGTATTTCCTTTGTTTCCGTTTTTATGATTTACCTCTGGTAAGTTATCAGGGTTAGGGATGAAGTGGATTGCTAATAATCTATGTATATAAACTAATTGTGATTTTCCGTTTTTCCATAACCTCGTACATTTATATCCTATTTTTCCCAGACAAATATTCTTTTCTTTACCGAGAATATTTAGCATTGTCTTACCATTCCATTTTTTCCTTGGTAAACTTATAACTCTACCCGTATTTGAAATCCTGTATTTGCCCTCATAACCTTGTATATCTTTCCATATTTCCATGGTCTAATTGTACCATATGTAAAGTATAGTATCAGGTCCACGCAGGCAAATAATATACAGTACCGCCACTGTCTTTAACTGTAAACCATTTTGAGATTGTTGCTGTTCCAACTCCTGCAGGAGCTACATTGGATATGGTAACATTTGCCGTTCCGTTTGCTGTCCAATTTGTTGCGTTGATAAACTTCAATACGCCTGTGCCAACCAACGCTGAGTTTATCACTAAATCTGTGCCATCAAAATAAATTGAAGAATCGGCACCTGCTCCAAAAACTGCGGAAACATTATCAGCTACATACTGACCAAAGTGAATACCATAAGAAGTTCTTAAATCAGTAGTGAAGTACATTGTTGTACCAGAGTATTCAAGTTCACCGTAATCAGCAAAACCAAACTCTCCATAAGAAAGACTCTCTTCTGTACCATAACCGTATATTCTTAATACAGGTACTTCGCCTATGGCTGCACCCTCAAATAGGTAGACCCCACCACCAGCACCCTTGTTTATACTCATATGATCGGTGGTGTACTCTATAGTTGAAATAGCGTTGCCAAATTGAACCTGACCCCCAAAGTAGTTTTTAGCCGTAGTATCTTCTATATAAACCCCCCATTTATTCGTGATGGTCAAGTTGGTTGCCGAAATCGTAGGCATGTGGAACTGATACCAGTTAGTTATGGTAACAGCATTTGCACTTCCATCTTGTCTGGTTATACCGCTAAATCCATACGGAATATAGCTCTCAATAGACTGCCCTGCTTCATCCCAAAAATTTAATTCCTGTGAAAAACCATAGCCGTTGGTGATTGTGCTTGCACCGCTTATGTGGTTTGAAACCCAGTTAGCAACTAACTGTGAAGCGTTGTGTCCAGAACCCTGCCACCAACCAAAATCCAAACCAATCATAATGTTGGTTCTATCTCCAGAGTAATAAGTATTTGTAATCAAACCTCGTAAAGCTGCCTGATATTTGTTGTATGGACTATTTGGAGCAGCAATAAAAGCAGTACCGCCAGTTTCCCAAGCATAAGCATCGGCTAAGTTATTTGAAGAATACACTTGCCCTGTAACAATAATTCTTCCTGCGGTTGCTCCATCTAGACTGGCTGTGGAATTAAGTGTTAATTTATCTAAAAAGATATTCCTCGCATAAACCGAAGTTGTACCTATGTCGTAGGTACTGTCAGCTGAAAATGTCATTGAGTGGGTCGTGTGAGTTCCCGTAAAAGATACCGCTCCTGATGTGGAAATCGGGAAAGCTGTACCAGCCGCTCTTAGTCCCAAATTTGATAGTACAGTTCCGAGAGTAGTCGTAGCAGTGGGTTGAACAACTGGTGTAGCGTTGAAGAACCCAAGTTTTTGTGTTGTCCCTGTACCTATCTTTAAACCAGTGGTTGTATCGGTAATGATTGAGGTAGCTAATGCCGTAAGAGTTCCAGTAAGTGTTACAGTCCCGGCTCCGCTTCCATCCAAACTTGCTGTACTATTCAAATAAATCTTGTCACTAAATATATTTGCCACATAGTGAGTTGTATCTCCAATGTCGTAAATACTGTCTGTATCAAATAAAAGAGAGGAGTTAATGGCAACTGAAGCAAGGTTGTCTAAAGCGAGAGAGGCTTTACCTGTAATGTCTGTTGTTTGAACATCTGCGGAAAGTACCCCATTGGCAATTGACAACCGAGCACCTACTTTAATTCCTCCCAAAATAAGGTCAGTAGCTGTTGGCAAAGAGTAATCGTTTGCACCCTCCTCAATACCTGATAACTTCAACTGTTCAGAATCAGTAAAATCATTAGAAGACAATCCCATACCAAGCACTTCATCAACCTTGTCGTCTAGTGCGGTTTGCATAGCCGTAGAAACTGGTTTGTTTGAGTCAGAAGTATTATCTACATTTCCTAACCCAACATGAGTTGCGGTAACTGCATGGGGGTTTGCCAAATCCGCAAGGTGTGAAACCAAAGTGGCCAACGTACTTGAAATTGGGGTGTACCAATGAGTGCCACCAATTATTGCTTTTAGTTGTGTTGCCACCATGTCCAAATATTCGGCAACACTTGTCGGGGTTGCAGTGGGGGTTGTTGCTTCAGTTATTGTCTTTGTATTAACGCCTAACTCGGTTTGTATTGCAACAATTTCTTCTTCCTGTTTGCCTTCTAGTTGTGTATGTGTAGGATTTGTTTCTCCTAAATTAGAATTTGCAAATTCACTGGTATCAGTGGGACTGTGTATATTTTCTGGAAAGTCAGCAGTAGTATTTGGCATTAGATAAATTATACATCAATAACTGGCTAGTCAAGTCAACATTATCTAACCTTGCGTCCAGTTACATAAATTCCTGTTCCTATGAAGACCTCCTCATGATCAAAGCTTCCTTTTTCTTGTAGTCTCTTCTTTTCTTCTTCTAAACCTCCTGCAACATAAGTTTCACCACGGTTAACTCTTTGTTCCATTTTGTTGACAAATTCTGTTTCTTTCTGTACAACAAAATCAGTTGCCTTGTTAATCGTTTTATCTTGACTAAATCGTTCCATTAATATGTTTACTTTCTCTTTATTACAGTAACTACATTCCAAACCTTACATTTGCGACACTTTAGCTGGATTTCTCCTTCTTTGATATCTTCTTTTCCTAAAAATCTCTTGCAGTTACAACAACGTATTATGTTCACTTTGTTTTAATAAACTCATCGGCTAATGATCCTGGTAGGGGGTTGGGATTAGATAACTGACTAAATTCATCTAGTGTCCCTATTTTTTCTCTCAAATCGCTTGGCACTCCAGAGATTTCAGGTTTCTCGGTTTCCTCTTTAAGTATTTCAACCCAAATTCCACGGCACATGTGATGAAACGGACCGTGTTTTAACAAGATATCTTCTTTCTGCACAACTCTTCCATCCATAGACAGACAATAATTACATACCCTACTATCTAGTATTTCACTTCTTTGGACTGCATATATTTTTTCGGGGTACTCTTCAAACACTGATATTCTACCCTGATTAATACCTCCGACTGTTACATTTGATGCCAGGTATCCAGTGTGACGTATAACTTCGTTAGTTAATAAACCCTGTAAAGAAGATGTGGCATCGTCAACTGGAGTTGCTTTCTCAATATGCTCTAATGTATTTAGTTTTACCTTATTTAACAAATCTTGAGTAACTTTAGACGCTATTGAATCAGCCTTTACGGTTAATAAATCAATGATGTCGTCATAAGTGCGTGGGGCATTAACATCCATTTCATTACTTGCTGACAGCTTACCTATTTCGTAGGCTGAACGCATCTTGTCCAATATAAACTGTCTTAACTCAGCCTTAAACTTAATGGTAATGTCATTAACTCTCTTGGCATCCCTTGATTGTATAGCTAAACGTGCATCATTAAGTAAGTTTGATACTTCAGAAGTTAGTTGTTCAGGAAGTTCTTTTTTTATTTCTTTCTCAAGTAAGTCAATCTGTTTAGTGAGTGAGGGAAGGTTAACCTTGTCTTCTGCGAAGGTTAGGTCTCTCCAAAAAGTATTTTTTTTTACTAAATCTTGAAATTTCTTCATCTCTGACGCAGTCTTTACTTCTAATTCATCCTCGTCATCATCACTATCAATTTTCTCTTTTTCTGGTTTTATAATATCTCTAGTTATTGCATCTTCAGACTTTTTGGGAAGATGTAACTGACTTCTTACAAAGTCTTCAAGTTCATTGTCAGGAGTAATAACTTGTGAATTTACGAGGTTTGTAAGGCCTGTTGAGAACTTTTCAATATCAGTCTCTTGTATTCCTGTCGCTACCAATCTAGGATAGTTATCAACTTCACCAAAATTAAGATTAACTAACTGGGGGATTACTTCATCATTAAAAACACTTGCCACGTAGTCAGCTATGCCTTGAAGTGACTTATAAAAAGCATCTGACTGATCAACTGAAAGTGCCTTACTACCAGTTGAACCCGAACCAAGATCAAGAAACTGGACAAGAACATTCATAAGCATATCTCTGTTTAGTCTTCTTATTGTTTGATCGGCAGCTTTCCCATCATATTTTGAAGTTGTAATTTCAAATTCCCAACCATTAGGTAATATTAAGTACGCCTTCTCATTTGACCTTATGTTTTCACCAAGCTCTTCGGCTTTACTAACATCTTCTGGAGTTGGGTTCATGGGCATCCTAAAGACAGGAATACCTACAGATGCACGTTCAAAACCTATTGCATCAATCTTTTCTATGTTTTCTTTAAGATACCAAGGCTTGTATGCAGAACGAAGAATTGATACCCCTCTATAGTTGTCACCTTCCCTTTCATTTGTAAAAAGAACCATCCTCTCACGAGGTATTGATACAGTACCACTTTTGTCAGCTTTCTTTAAATCTCCAACCAAAGATTGAGTTACTCCATCCTTACCGTCTTCAGTAACAAACTTAACAATAGATTTCTGAGTTCTTAGTGCAATCTTTTTTAATAAAATTTCGTCGCCTTCCACCTTAAAAACCTTTTCACCTACAAAGAAACCAAAATCAAGGTATGTGAGTATGTCTTCAAGTGTCTTCTTCCAGTCAACATTCATCTTCTCAAGTAATGCTTTCTCAACAAAGTCACGTATCTCCATATCCTTAGAATCATCTGAGGCTGGCTCAAACGTCCACTCAGCTTGCATTATTCCCATTTTAATAATACGAAGTGAAGCCTTAATAACAGGATCACTTTTACGCATCCTGTCAAATATCATTAACCCATTACCAGAGTACTCAGTATCTAATTCGGAGTTATACTCAACGTCTGAAACAACACCATTATATACAGTTGTTCCACTTCCACCCATCTCAACAGTTTCCACTTTTTTGGGTAACTTTTTACTAGCCATATAATTATATTAACATAAACTAAAATTGCTGAGAACGCATGTCTCCAACCATTGTATCGCTTTTGTTTACAGAGGATAACCTAGAAAAAACTGGAGTAGATTCAATGGGTGATTCGTTAATGTAATAATATCTAAGCATGTCAGGTCCGTTGTCGTTTACTTTAGCTGGCTCGTCAAGTATTGTTCCGTCAGAGCGTATCTTATTAGAATATACACTTAATTCTCCAAGTGTACCAGAACACTTAGGGTCAATCTGAAGCATGGGTTCACCATTGGAATCTCTGTCTGCAAGGGCCTTCCTGACCAAAGAAATTCCGTTATTAACACGTCTCATTTTTGCATCTTCTTGGTAAACTACTCTGTAACCCCGACTTTGACGTATGGCTATCTTTGAAGGCTCTTCAGGAGGACAATACCATATTTCAACTGACTGATTTAGTAAACGCTTCAAGTCGTGATTATTTCTAGGTAAATTTTTATATCTGTCAGGTATGAAACCCATTTCAATAATCTTGTCTTCAACCATATCTATGATTTCATCATCTTGTTTACCCTCCACCCATATCTCATCTATCAACTTCCTTTTTCCAGCAAAGTCTTGGAAAAAACCAACAACATCAGCATGTCCTTCTGCAAACCCGAAGTCCTCTGATAACTTTAATTTCTTTCCTAAGTCAGGTTTATTTGAAACAACATGTACTCTTTCGTTAAATTGAGGGTATATGAGAGCTGTAAGCATAGGTCTCTGACTACGCCACTGAGAAGTCCATGTATCAGGATCAAGGGACCTCTTGATGGAAATGACATCGTCTAGGTGAAGGTATCCAGAACATTGCTCACATCTGCCTTGACAATCTTCATTAAAGACTGAATTCTTGCACACTTCAGGATCATGTTTAGCTATAGTTTCCATTACACACCATTTATAAACCTTGAAACCCCTCGTATCCGCCTCTTTTAACATTCTTTCCATAGGACCAAAAGCAAATTTCCTTGATGAAGTTAATATTGTTTGTCCTATGATGTCACCTTCTGATTTAGACATAGACATAGATTCCATTAATATGTTCCATGCCATTAATTCAATCTCATCCAGTGAAGCCTTGTGTGGATGTGGGGAATTAACACCACTCATTGTACCTGTCAATATTTGTACTACAGAACCGTTGTGTCCTTCTGTTTTACTCATTAATGAATTTGAGAGATTTTCATTAATAACATGCTTATTAGTAACCCAATCTTGTACATACTGGTAGCATTTGAAGGCTTGTTGTTCTATGGCTCCTATTGTTGCAATCTCGCAATTATTCCAAAAGTACCAATTGAGAGTATCTATAATTGCTATATTTGAAGTTTTACCACCAGTTCTGTTTGCAACAGCTATGGCATTTTTGACTCTTTGAAAGAATATATCTCTGACAAAATCAAAGGGTGCATCGTGGTCTTCACATACCTTAGCCCTTGGGATTTCAACCCCTAATACGTCTTTAATAAACATCCAAAGACCATCTTCGTCTTTGGTATCATATATTAACTGAAGAACTTGTTTGATATCCTCATTAGTTCGTAATAGTTTTGACATCTTTGATTTTATCTTCAAACCATTTCTCTAGTCCAGTAAATTCATGTTTGACAGTCTTAACATTTTTATTGACAATCTCCTGCTCATTCTTCCACTTAAATCTATTCCTCATGTTCATATACCACAAAGTAGAATTAAACTCTCTGTTCTGCAAATTTAACCTACCTTGTTTTTCCCACCATGCCTCACACAATAAGTCACCTTTTTTTATGGTCTCTGCAAATTCAGGTTCATCATCCAAAAACCTTGCAAATAAGTCATTAGACATATCAAGCTTAGCTTTTATTTCCTGACGGCTTGCTCCCTTTTTCATAAACTTAATAACTACTTCTTTCCAGTTTATTGGAAGAGCCTCTTCAAGTGTTTTTTTAGGTCTACCCATATAGTTATTTTTCTACTTATCCCCTACTCTGGTAAGTGTAGCATGTTTTTAATTTTCAAGGCTAAAAACAGACTCCCCTACCCTACTTATAATTACCGCATTATTATCCGTAAAATTACACTTGCGGTTTATTTGCATCATATTTCCTCTGAGCTATATGTCTTTTTAGACTTAAAATTTTGTCTTCTGCCATAGCCATGTAATCACCATAGCTTATTATCTTTTCTACAATATGACCTGCTACCACTGATGTATCACAAAATATTTCAAATCCAATTTCTTTTGCCCTTGTACAAAAATTCAAGTCCTCACCTGGCAAGGGGAAGTGTGTAAAAAATCCATATATTTGATTCCTAAATTGAGATATCTTTTTCATCTTAATAAACACATCAGACTTTATTAAAGTAAATGCCATTCCCAAAGCATCAATGTCAATCAAACTATTGGGTTTCCACATAATAACAGTGTCATAGGTTTCGCCATCTGAATTTTTTGTATAAATAGAAGGTTCGTGTGGTTCTCTCCTTAAAAAGGTTAATGCTCCTGTAATATCTTTTTTGTTGTCCAATAACTTAATTAAAGCATCTGGTTCAAACACCATGTCGTCATCTATAAATAACAAGTAATCAGCCTTTCTTTCTAATGCAATTGATGAGATTTTATTTCTTGCAAAGACAATGTTGTCTCTGAAAGTATTTATCCTCTCAATTTCTAAACCCTGTCCCAAAGAATAATTAACCATACCGATTAAACTGTCAGCAAATCTTGTATGCACTCTCTCAGAAATATGTGGTAAGCCTACAGAAATTTTCATTTTAGTTAGCACTACTTATTAACGACTGCCAAAAGTAGATATACACAGTATTAAACCGATAATTTGACATATTTTTAAATATTTCAGGTGTCATTGGTTTGTAAACTTCCTAATAATATCAATCATTTTATAGTTATAATGTTTTACTAATCCACCTGCCCTCCATGATGTTATCCTACTTCTAGCCATCAAGCTTTCAACAACTTTTTCAGGTTTTCTAAAAACACAAACAAGATATGTATCGTCTTCAAAAAAAGGCTCATACATCTCGTAAGTAAGAATAGTCCTTGGGTCTTTAAATCCCCAAAACTTTTTCTTTTTACTTCTTACTAAATTTTTGGCATCGGAAGAATATTTTTTCATAGATTTTTTTAACTCTTTTTCATCAGGAATATCATCCCAACCTCCACCAGCATCACTTAACACCTTGTCATTTAATAAACTAAAGTCTGTATCCTCGTAAAAGTTGGGTATTTTTGAAGTAAACTTACCCATTATAATACCTACTTTATGTAAAGCCTTTGCAACAATTGAAGTACCTGACCTGTGCATACCCAAAACAACAAATGTCTTGTTGCTCCCATCCCTTATTGGAATACCTCTACTCATACTTTTTTTAAGTTTTCCCTTCTCTTCCAGGGGTCAAAACCCCATTTGTCTATAAAAACCTGTCTGTTGGTTTCTAATAATTGGTCATAGTTAATACCATGCTCTATAAAAGTTGAGTTGTGATAGTGGTGTATATACACATCTTTCCTGTGAACTATCTTGTACCCCATTTTTAAAGTTCTCAAACAATAATCGTCATCATCAAAAAGACCCAGGAAAAATCTTTTTTCAAGATACCCTATTTCCCTTGCTGCTGA
>Ga0100403_1000950_pt1 | contig 27620 bp, 48 predicted proteins | sample CryGeymet201501t_FD_83663 | JGI IMG/M metagenome (GOLD analysis project Ga0100403, IMG submission 83663) | Groundwater microbial communities from Crystal Geyser aquifers in Utah, USA - Crystal Geyser metaG 2015-01t | ecosystem: Environmental > Aquatic > Deep subsurface > Groundwater | place... | reverse complement strand
TTTTGCTTTTGGAACGCCCCCGCCATAATTAAATTTACATTTCTATAACTCATAAACATAGCCCTGTGTAAATGACCAAATAAAAGAATATCTGGTTTACTTCCACCTTCTAATTCATTAATGTAACGCTGTGGAGAATAACTAACCGCGTAAGCAAAACCATAATCTGGATGAACTAAATCTATATTCATTTCATTCCATTTAACACGTGCATAATATCTACCTAAATATTTAATATCTTTTCTTCCTTTTATTTCAAATTGTTCGGTTCCATCTTCTACATAACCGCCATGAGTAATTAAACTACATACATCTATCCCAGTTCTTTTAAATGACTTTAAATCATGGTTTCCGCCTATAATTAAATTTTCAATTCCTTTTCTTATTGGGTAGTGGTCTATTGTATATTTTGCTTGTTTTGCTACTCCTGTTACTTTAAGAGAATTTTCCTGACCAAGATAAACCCCAAATCCATCTGTTATATCCCCCGCGTGTAGAACTATGTTAATTCCTTCTTTTTGAAAGATATCAAACATTAAATTAAGTGAATTTAAATCTTCACTATCAGAACAAAGATGTGTATCAGATACAACTCCAAATCTTATCTCTTTATTATTTATCTTATGATGTATCACTTTTTTCTCCGTAATGTTTCGTCAAGTAATCTAAACTTTTCCATTTCTTTGAAAACAACAATTAACCATTTAGGCATTTGTTTTACAATCGTCTTTACAGCCCAAATAATTAATATAAACCAAAAAAGGTTTTTAACTAATCCACTTAATGTTTCTATTAATATTGAACTAAATACGCCCATTATAATATGATTTGTTTTTTATTATAACATTTTTTACATAATAATTTTTCTCTTTTTCCATCAAAATATTTGTATAATTCATTATATTTGATTTTACAATTATCACATTTCTTCTTTACTTGTTTCATTTTTTACTTGGATGTATATGTTCCTAACAATTTGTATAAAAAATTAGCCACGAAAGGCAAGGTAGTTGCTAATATTGTTTGATAACTTCCGAAGTCCGCTACTCCAGTTAAATCAGCAATAAATCCTATTACTGCACCTGCTACAGTTATCAAAAAAGACTTTCCTATGCTCTTCCAACCAGCTATGTCTAATTTTCCAAATCCAACTTTTGTTTTTTCTGTCATTTTTTAAAATTTATATTTAAAATTATTCCAAAAATTATTAAAATAAATCCTAACCATTCATGTCCAAAGAAATCAAAAAAAGTAAATTCTCCCCAATTAAAAATATGTTCAATTAATAAAAATGTTCCAGCTAAGATGCTTAATATTCCGTATAAATTCTTTAAATATGTTTTTTTATCTCTACTTCTTATATCTGTCATATTAAACTCCTTCCAACTAAACCTATTGTGAAAGCAAGAATTAAACTAAGTGCTGTAGTTGCTATCCATTTGCTTAATCTTACTTTTCCATTTGTTTCTATTTGATGGTTTATTATTAAATTATGCTGTCTTGAGTTTTCTTCTTTTAATTCGTTAATTGTGTTATATATATCCATGTTTGTAATCTTTATAAATGTTTTTCTCATGCGTCCCAACTCTCATCTATTTTTAATATTAAATAAGTGCCAGCTTTTAATAAAAATTTATTTGTATCATATTCAACTAATTGCGATTTGGCGTCTTCATTTGTAAACATAGTAGTTCTATACATCATATCTAATATTGGAATTGTGCTTACAGCCCAAGTAACCCCAGAATCAGAAGATTTATATAAAGTAATATTTGAAATTAAGTCGTTTATCTCTGCTTTATCTCTGAAACTATACAAAACAAAATATAAATTTCCATTTGATGCTTTAATTAAATTAGATGTATAAGCTGGAAAGTTACCTCCAAAAACTTGTTGTATTCTTGTTACTCCATCAGTGCTTGTGGTTCCAGTTTGGACCATATCATTAGAAGCCTGAATAAAAACATAAGTAGAAGAGGTTAAACATTTAATAGAACTTTGACTGGCAGCACCAACTACCGCGTAAGTAGTGTCAGACCAGTTAATACCTCCATCAGAAGATGTCCAAACATTACCACTTACATCTACAGCAATCCCATTTGTAGCATCAAACATATCAATAGCAACTGTATCAACTGCTGGTCCAGTAGCACAAATCGTCCAATTATTTCCTCCATCTGTTGAATAAAATATACTTCTTGCTGCGGTTCCAATATCACAAGCAACTACCGCCACACCGGTAGTAATAAAACTTAAATCGAAAACCCTTGTAATTAATGCCGGGTCTGTTGTAGCACTTGTCCAATTATTTCCTGAGTCAGTTGAATAAGAAACATTACCTGAATCATGGTCGCAACTTATTGCTTTGGTTTTATCTGCTGTGCAAACTTTACTAACACCAGTCATATCACCTATATCTGCCGCTGCTGCTGCCCAAGTAACTCCGGCGTCTGTTGTTCTAAAGGTTGAAGAATCTTGTATTGCTGTCCAAGTAGTAGCTGAATGTGCTAACAATGCATAACAAGCGTTTTTTGTATAAGAAAGACTATAATATTTAAGACTTCCTACATCATATACTTCTGCTAAATATCCAGTTGCAAATGTCATATTACTTTATCTTTTATTTTAATTATTTGATTTTCAGAGATAACTAATCTTCTTTTAGCTGCAATTTTATATTTTTCTCTGGTTTCTTTTTCAACATTTAATTTTTTCATTTTAAGATATATGGTCACGTTCAATATAACTAACCTGTATTGAACTTGTTTTACTTATTGAGGTATGAACTGCTCTACTAAAGCATTTTTTAGTTGCGTCGTTGTTGAATATTCCAAATTCTGTTAAACTATTTCCATTTGCTTCTGTTGTAAGAAGTAAACAACGTATAGTTGAATTTAAGTTTGTCTCATCTAACACTGGGTATCCAGTCAAAAAAGATTTAGTTGTGCTTCCTCCACTTATTACAACTGGAGTAACTAAATCGGTATCGGAAACTGAAGGTGTTGTAGTTCCAGTCCCTACTTTAAATAAAGAAGGTTCTAAATAATCTGGCGTTGTTTTAAATGTTCTATTAAAAGCAATTAATTTCCCTTTGGTTGTTAAAACTAACCCAGTTGCCATAAATATTTATTTACTTTTTGTTATTTAAATTTTCACTTTTGTTTAATGATATGAATTTATTACTATTTGAGTTATCTTTCCTGTACTTGCTGCGTTTTCTGTTATTTTCCAACGAAGGTCTGTTCCAGTATTTGAAAAAGTATGTGCAACTCCGTTTGTTACATTCTCCCAATTAGTTCCTCCGTTTGCTGTCATTTGGTAGGTAAAACTACCACTTGATACCGTCGCTGTTAACGTCGCTGTGGTAATTGTTGAGTTATTAAAATCAATACTTAAACTCTGACCAATTTGTCCCGATGTAAAACTTAGCCATTTATCTGCGTTTGACCAAGTAGCAGTACTACTTCCAGATTTAAAATCATCATCAAAAAAGGTTTCAGTATAAGAGTTATTATATTGTTGAATAAAATGATTTACTTCTGCTGGACCCGCACCACTTGACCATTTAAAACTCCCCCAAGTTCCATAGTCTGCATTATTCCAAATTAATTCATCAGTCCCTGTAAAGTCTTGTTTTATTATTTTATAATATCTTGGAACTGGTTGAATTTGATTGCTTACGGTATTATCAAAAGTAAGAATTTCATTTATTAAATCTTGATTTGCTAATTCATTTTCATTTAAACGTTTTAATCTTTCTTCTACTGAACTTTGCCATTCTGCTAATCTAAATGCTTTATCTCCTACTACTATTTCGTCATAATCACTTGGGTATCTAATTCTCAATCTTGTAATAACTAAATTTTTATCTACATTTGGCGTTGAAACACTATCAACTACTCTTATTATATTTCCTTCTCTTAAATTATAAGTGCTTACATTTTTTACTTTAAGAGTTGCATAAATAAAAGGTGTAGAATACTTAATTAAATAATTAGTTGCTCTTTGTTCGGCGTCGGAAACGCTTCTTATATCATTATAAGTAAGAGTTTTTTTAAACTGACCATAATCATCTATACTAATTTGATTATACATATGCACTGGAATTGGCACTGCGTGAGAATAACGAATTTCTGCAAAATGATTAGTTGTAAAACTTGTTCCAGTTGCTGGAATTATTTTTTTGTTTGGTTTATCTACATAATAAAAATAAGTTCCAGTACTATCTGGCAAACCTCCAACTTTTAAAGTGGTGGGTGGATTTGCCGCATCCATATAAAGTTTAACACTAATTGGTTCAAAACTAAGGAGTATACTTGATGTTGTATAATTAGCAGTTACATCTATTTGACCGCTTTCTGTTGTTTCTATTTCCTGAAATGCACCTACAACAGTTAAATCATTAACCATTTCAGTATTATCATAAGTCCATTTAGGAACGTTTATTATATTATCTCCAATAGTTAAGATAGTAGAATTATTTACAAAACCTCTTGGTTCAAAGTAAACCTTATCGGTGTTTGAATTATAATAAAATTGCCAATCAAGTAATTTAGCAAGTTCTTTGCATCTTTCAAAAATATCAGTATGATTACAAACAAATTTATCTAATAAAATAGTTGTTCCGCTGTCTTGTATACTTGTTGCGTCAGCAGTAAGTAAACCATACGTAATTACTAAATCGCTGAATATTTCGCTTATTACTCCAGCACTTGCATCTATGGTTTTGTCATATACATGAGTGACTTCTTTTCTTATTAAATCCCATAATTTGTCTTTTGCAATTACTTTAATAATTCCCCCTTCTGGTTCATAACTTTCAATATAACCATCAAATATTTTTTCTTCTGTTGATACAGACCATCCTCTCCACACTTCAACAGTTTGACCTGTTTCTATTGTTAATAAAGTAGATACTGTTTTAACTAATTTAATTTCTATCTGAGAAATAGCATCTCCAAAAGTTTTTTCTAATTCCCAGTTTATTATTTTACTACTTACATCTATATTATTAATTTCTGTTTTTTGAAGCATCATGCCGAACCCTCTACCATATTAATTGTATAATCAAGTTTATTTACTCCTGCTTCTTCACTTGACCATTTTACTGATTGAACTAAAACTGTATAAGGTACTCCAGATTTATCACTCACAAAACTAATTGGTGTTTGAGTTCCATTTACTAAACCATCTAACCAAGTTATGAAAGTAGAAATAGTCCCATCTCCAGCAGTCCAAATACCTGTTATTGTAATTGTTCTACTTGCCCCAAATAAATCTAACATAATAGTATCTCTACTATCAGACATTGGAATTGGCATTTGAAATAATTGTGCATCTTTTGTACTTTCTTCACTTGTTACTGTTCCAAGTGCATGAGCATTTAATGTGTATGTAATTGTAATCTTCCTCCTTTCAAAATTCCTTTATGTAGTTTTTTTGAATTTATATGAAATTCCTTGCAATAAGTAATTCCATTATTTACATCGAATGCTAATTTTGGATATAAACTTATTGGTTTAATATGATGCGGATGCAACATATTTCCAATTTTGTTACGACAATATTCACAATTTGGATTTTGGCAAATGAAATTATCTCTTAAAAAAACCAATTCTCTCCAAATTTTCCATTTAGAACTACATCTTAATTTTCTGTTAAATGGAGTAATGCCCCCTTTCCAATTATAATGTTCTGAACCAGATTTGAAACCAATTAATCCTTTATTCCATGCCGATTTAAAATTATATTTTGGGTGTCCTATATTTTTACCTTTATGACTTTCACTAAGTTTTTCTCTTGTTTCTTTAGACATTTTTTTACCTTTATTCCAAGGTATTTTACCAAACATAAAATTTTTTTCTCCTTTTTGAAATGTCATTTTTTTACCTCCGATTTAATTAATTTAATTTCATTTTTTATTTCATTTAATTGCTCAAGAATTTTATATAAAAAATTATTATTCATAGTCATTAATCTTTCTAAAGTGGTTAAATTAAATTCAGGCATATGAAACACGTCTCCTCATCTCTGATTTAATTCTGTTTTCTATTTCTCGAACTAATAATTTAATATCATCTTGATTTCTAAATGTTGGACTATCTATATTAATATTTAAAGTCATTCCACCTGAACTTTGTTTCCCTCTTTCTGTTGCACTTAAAACTCTTTCCCCTTTATGCAATTTATACATTCCTTGGGCCGGAACATATGCGAGTCCAAGTTGATGACCTTCATCTTCTCCGCCTCCAAAAAAGGAAGTTATTTTATTCCATATCCATGAACCAATCCCTTTTATTACTTCAAATGCAGTAGTAAAAATACTAACTAAAGTATTCCATATCCAAGTTCCGAATTCTTTTAATTTATCAAACCAAATCGGTATTCTTTCTGCAAGCCATTTTGCTACTAAAACAATTAAACCAACCAACGCCAAAGATAATGCTATTGCCCATCCCCCTACAGCAACCCCTAATGCAATTAAAATACCAGCAACAAGCCCAACTAATAAAACCCCTATAAAAACTAATACATAAGTTCCTGTATTTGATTTAATATCTTCCCAAACTGTTTTTAATCCTTCTAAAAGTCCTTTCCATGCTGCACTTAAAATATCTGGAATATTTTTAAATAATTCAAATGTAAATTGAATAAATCCAGATACTAAAATTGGTATAATAATTTGGATAAACTCTTCTATAAATGTTGTAAATCCTTTCATAAGGGGGTCTTTTAAATCTTCCCATAATTTTTCTAATACTGGTCCTAATATCTTTTTACCTTCTTCGAAAAGAAGGGTAATCATTTCACCAAAACCCGCTCCTCCAGAAGCCGCCATAGCAAGTTTCTTCGCTAATTGACCTAATGCAATTAAAACTGGTTTTAAAATTGGTATAAGAGGTAAAAATAATAACGTTAATATTAATTTAAATATTTTAAAAATAGAAGTAATCATAGGTATTCCTTCTAAAAGATTTGCTGTTTTTTTAACTGATTGAAGTATTAAATCTGATATTACATTCCCTTTAACAAAACTTGAAAGTAATCCAGAGATACTTCCTTTTGTTTTTTCACTTCCTCCTTTATCTTCTAATAAAATTGTTAAATCAGCCATTTTTTATACTTTGATTTTCTCTTTCTTTAATTCTGCCTAATCCACTTAAAATTCCTTCAAGCAAAAGATTGTCTATTTTATCTGTTTGGTCTGGTGTCCAACCAAATTCTCTCGCACAAATTAAATAAGTTATTATTTTATTTATTTCATTATCACTTATTATAATTCCATCTATTGCTTGATTAATTAATCTTTTTTTTTTGGACTTTGTTGATTTAATTCTGAAAATTCATTCGTTAAAAGGTCTCCTATTTCTTGGTCTAAATTTTGTATCGTTTTAAGGTCTATTGTAAACGGTGCATCTACTATGGATTTAAGAAGACCAAGTTCTATTAGATTTTTTTGACTTACTTTAGCAATTGCTTGTCCATTTACTATTTTTATATCAACTGCTTCTTCAGTTAATTGATTTCTTTCTCCGAATGTAAGTCTTTTCATTCTTACGACTTTATTTTCTCCATTCCAAATTATTTCTATATCTTTTTGCATTTATTTAACCTCCTTGTTTTAGTTAAATTATGACAATCTTTACATAGAGTTCTTCCATTATTAAGATTCCATAATTCTTCACAATTAATTGCTTTTTCAATTGTATTTATATTGTTCTCCTCTATAATTTGTGCAAATGATTTTATATGATGGTCTGCTTCAAGATAACATCCTCTAACCCCACAATATTGACAAGTAAAATTATCTCTTGTAAATACATCTGAACGCCATTGCCTATATTCAAAAAGATGTCTTATTACATCTCTTAAAGGAGTAATTCCCCCTTTCCAATTCCAATGTTTTTCTTTTATAGGTTTTGAATTTGGATTATATCCCTTTTTTTTATACTTGTTTTTCTTATTCTTACGATTGTATAATCCCATATCATATCTTTTTTTTGATTTTTCTCTTTCTTTTTCTTTCCTATGATATTTGGCATAAGCCATCTTTATTCCTCCTGCGTTTAATTGTGATGTTGGTGTCCCTTAAGGAATGTCATCATCTGACGCTACATTATTGGAATAAACTACACTTGTTCCACTTAATGCCCAACCACTTACATCTTCTTTGAGTACTTCATTTACATCCTTTGGTAAACTATCTTCATCCAAATAAATATTCGCTAAGGTCATTACGAAACTCCTTTGAGCACTTCCTGTTTCCCCATTTGTAAATGTAAGGATTAACGTTGCTTGTGCTGCTGGAGTTCCTGCAACTGGTGCTCCACTTGCCCCAAGGAATTTAGTCAATAAAGTAGTTACATCATTAAATGCAACTGTCATTTTAATGTTATATTCTCTTATTTTTTCTACTTGTGCAGTTTTTACTCTACTTCCTAATCCCCAAAGTCCTTCTATTGAATTATTAATAGTTAATTCAATAGACTGAACAGCTCCGATTGTGCTTCCACTTGGTAATTGAAGTGTGCCTTGTGCGAATGTAAATGGACTTTCAGTTTCCGCAACTTGACTGCCTATTCCACTTGTTGTAAGTGTTTCTGTCTTATAAGGACATTCAAGTCTTACTTTTGCTACTTCATCAATTGCTGCTGTAAGTGTCAAACTTGCTACTTTACATCCTTGAAGTTCTACTACTTCGTCGTTTGTGCCTAATTCTGTTCCTGTATCTATTGCAAAACTTGGTATGGTATTGGCTTCTGTGTAAGTATGAGTGTAAGGTGATGCTCCTCCATCTGTTACAGTTCCTAAAACAGCTCTAAAAAAACTACCATTACTTAAAACAAATTCAACACTTGCCGAACCTTCATATTTTTTTGCTATTGTAGTAGTTGCATTTCTTGCACCAAGCCCATACAATCTTTCCATATTATTTCTTCTGGTATGGGTTATTTTAGTTCCGTGACCGAATGTTCTTGCACTTACTGCTCCTGCTCCATAAGTCAATTCATATCCATAGTTTACATAACTTGCATAACCACTAACATAATTTTGTGCCATAATTTTTTACCTCCTATGATTTAATTGAGTATCTAAAAAATTGATGTTATTAATATTTTTATAATCCATGCAAAAAACAATACTGCACTTATTCCAACTAAAACTTGTATTGTTTTTTCCCAAACTTTTTTAAAATTCATTTTATCCCCCATTTATTTAATTCTCCCGAATTTATCTTTATAATCTATTAGTTCATTTAATATTTTCATAAGTCTTTCTTTTTCTTTAAAAGACCATTCTTCTCCTTCTATTACTAAGTGAAAACTTCCATCTTGTTTGTTCATTTTTATTATTATCATTTATTCTACGAGGAATTTAATATTAAAATCTTGTGATGCTTGAATTATTTTTTGATTTGTGCCTACTGTAATTGGATTTACTCCAGTTGGTGTAATATACTTAAACGAATAAAATGATTTTGCATTTGTTCTCATAGTACTTCTTACATCAGACATATAATCATTTAAATCTTTAGTCCCGCCTAATCCACCTGAAATATTGCTATCTTTATTAACTGGCATCCAAAGAAATATAGTTATTATTAAATCAGATATATGAGTAGTTCCACCCAATCCAAAGGGTGTTGTTGTTCCACTTACTAAACTAATTCCTATTCTTGGATAACTCGTTAATGTTAAATCACTTCTTGGATAATCTGGATATATTTTATCTCCAGTTCCATAATCATAATTTATTATTACTTCTTCTCCAACTCCAGCTCCAACTAAAAGTGTTACTACTCCAGTAGACCAATTAACTGTGTAATCATTTATATAATATTTACTAACAGAAGCAACAGATAAACTTCTTATATTTTTTACTGTGCTGTTGGTCAAAGTAAAAATTGTTTGTCCTGCCGTCGCTGTAATAGTATCGGTAGTAGTAGTTACTCCTCTTATGGTAATAGTAAATATATCTGCATTTCTAAGTGTATTACATATTTCTTCCCTTATATTTTGAAATTCAATTGTTGTCATCTTAATTTCCTAATTCATTTTTTATAATTTTTTTAATATTTGGTAGCGACTGAAAAAGTGCCGGTCTTAAAAATGGACGATAACCAGATGGAGTTTTAAGCGGTTGTTCTACTGTTCCAACTTTAATTCCTTCTCGTTCTATTTTTTTAATTACTGAATATGCTGGTAAATTATGTCTTTCACTCCATTTAGTTAAATCTCCTTTTTCACTTTCACTTAAAATCTCTGGGGGTTTGCCATATTCTATATCATCTGCGTAAGGAAGATTAGTAAATATTCTAACTACATTTCCATTTACTTCGTGGGTTATACTTGCTCTTAAAGGTCCTAAATCAACAGGACAATTCATTTTTGCTCTCATTTCAATTAATGCCCCTATTTTTTCAAGTATTATTTGTTGTCTTTTTTTATCTATCATGCTTTATCTTTTAATATTTTAACGTGTTCTTTTAATATTTCAAACTGGAGTATTAATTCGTTTAATTTAACTTGTAAATCATGTACTGCTTCTTCTAAACTAATAGGCGGGGGGTTTAATCCTAAATGGGCTGTTACTATTGTTGTAAATATTGTTTCATCTGGTTGTGTCATTATTGAACCTTGAAACACACAGCGTAATCACACATAGCAGTTCCAAGAACATATCTATGTATTACGTTTTGTATGTAATAAGTCTCCCCCGAAAGTGTAAATTGGTCGTATCTTTTAATTCCAACTGAAGTTTTAGCAATAATATATGCGTCTCCAACCTCAGTCAATCCTTCTTTATCAAAAATATATCTATTTTCTTCAAGAAAAAATACCAAATCTACATTAGTTGCAGCTGCAAAAGTAGAAGTTTCATTCCCCATTCCATCAACTGATTTAGTTAAAACTTGATAACTTACTGTTCTCTTGAAATCTGTGTGTATTGCTGTGAAATCAGCGTTTGTTATTCCTGTGTTCATTTGTCCTCTTGGATGTGTTTATTTTGCGTTTATAACCTCTTGGTTGCATTATTTTGGTATTGGTTAAGATATTTATCGGTCTTGACCACTTGCGTAATAGAGTATTCTTGGTCTTCTTCCTATTCTATCTAAAATTCTATTAGCTTCATCTGTTAAATTTTGAATGTTGTTTTGCCCTCTTTGGTAAAAATCTCCTTTGTTTACGTTTTGTTGAGGTATTGAATAAGAATTTAAATAATTATAAGAACCACCTAAAAATCTAATCCAAGCCCTTATTCCAGCAAGACAAGTTGCTAAATCTCTTATTGCTACTGGAACTGTACCATATCCATATGTATAACTTACTTTAATATTTCTGTTTCCTACTGGGAATTCTTCTTCTTTTAGAATTATTTTTCCATTAGCAATAATGGTGTGAGTAAGTGGGTCTTCTATTGTTTCAAGCCAATAATCATCTGACTCAAAGGTTCCTGCAATTATTTCTGCTGCACTTACTGTATCATAGGTAGTATTTGCAGTTCCATCTGTATTAAGAGTTTTACATTCTGTTATACTCTGAACGGGATATTCTGTTAAATTAATTGTAATTGATTTTTGACCAGCATAACCTAATATATCTTTTTTTGCTCCACTTAGAATTTCTGTTTTTGTGGCACCATCCGTAAATTTTCTTCCTGTTAAATATTCAACTTCATTTTCACTATCTTCAATAATCTTACTATTCTCTTCTGTGCTTAAATCAACTTCTGTAGAACTTAAACCTGTCTTCGCATAAATATAATTTACAGAAGTGTAAATAGGTAAATATGCTGTCATATAATCTTCCCCTGAAAATGATTTATCCAGTTCTGCCTATTGAAATTAGTTTGTGAATGACATTCTAAACACAAAGGAATTAAATTATCTTCCTGATTATTTTTTTTGTTGAAATCTATATGATGCACTATCAAACTATATTTACTTCCTTTTCTATAAAGTTCATTCTGATGCCTGAAACACTCTTGACATCTATAATTATATTTCTTTCTTACTTTTTCCTTTAATTCCTTATTAAATTCCTGTCCATAAGGTTCATTACTTATACCACCTTTCCAATTAGGGTGCTTTTCTCCTTTTTGGTAAGTCACCTTTGGAACTTTTCCCTTATTCGCTTTACTTATCTTATCCTTAACTGTTTGGGGCAATATTTTTCCTTTCAAAGATATAGAATTAGCTCTACCTATTTTATCTTTAGTCTCCTGATTTAACTTCCAGTGCTTTCCTAAAGTATAAGAAGGATGTCCTTTATTATATCCTTTTACTCCCTTATTCCAAGGAATACAATTTTTCTTAAAACTGCCTTTGTTTGTCTGCCCTTGCTTCATTTTTTCCCTCTTGGGTTTATGATTTATTGAATATACTTTGATATTTAAACTTAACTAAGCACACATATGCCTCCCAAATGTGGTTTCGGGATTGTTATCAGAATTAGAACCTCTTATTTGTTCATCTCTTGTTTTTGTTGTTTTTTCTTCTACTTCAATTTTATCAAAATCTGGTTTACTATGTAACCAAATTATTGTTTCTCCATAATGGTTTCTTCGTAATTCAGTACCTTCATCATCAAAAGGGTTGCTTGGGTGTTCTGAATTAAGACCTATTCCACATTCCCTAATAGGTACTGGTTCTATTAAGCCATGAGGTCCTTGTTTGTCCAAAACAATTGCTCCTTGGTTCATCAATTTTTCTTCTGTCATTTTATTTTCTGTTTTTATTATGTAAACCAGTATGCTCTCCTTTATTTAATAAATGTTTTTATCTTCATTTCCGCTTTGGAACTGGACTTATTCTTCCGCTTGGAACGTTTGCTTTTTCTTCTGCTATTACTCCAATTATCTTCGGTTGTAGTTCCATTTTCAAATTTTATTTTTCTCATCTACTTCTACTTCTTCTGCATTTAGAATTCTTTTTACTAATTCAACATCATTTTTACTAAATACATCTAAAATATCTGTTGCTTCTTTTATTACTAAATATTCATTAAATTCTAATAAAATAAATTTTTCTTTACAATTAATAATTTTAGAAGCTATTTCCTGATTTCTTAAAAGTTTTACTCCATTTAATTTAAGTGGTTGGGATAAAATAATATCTGCTATAGAAGTTTTTACGTCGTAAGGAAACTTAACTATATTACCTTCTTGATTTCTTAATTCAATCTCGTATGGTTCTAAGTTTATTTTCTTAGCCTTCATAATAATATAATAAATCTACACTATTTAAATGTTTATATAAAATAAAAAAAATAAAAAAAATAAAATGTTTTTATGGACCTGTTGGTGCTGCTGTTGCTAACCAAATATATCTCGCAGTTGTTCCTACATACACTTTAAATTTGTTCCAGCATTTGAAATTCTAATTGCTGAACCTATCGGTATACTATTTCTTCTGTTTCACAAGCTAAACCTTGCTTTCTTAATGAATATGTTTTTAATGGATGTAATAAACTCTCAACTAAGACGATTGTTTCTTCGTCATTACTTATAACTTCTTCTTTAAAACATTCTGGTTCTTCTTCTATTTGTTCAATTGCTTCTATGTATTCTTTCATCTGTCTTTTGAGAGATATATTTCTTTTATCTCATTTGTATTTAAATTTCTATTATAAACTTGAACCTCTTGTATACTTCCTTTAAAGAATTCAAGTAAATCTGCTCCTTGACGATGACCTATCCTAACGTTATGTGCAGTATTTTCACTTAAAATTCCATTGCCTAAATCTGTTTGAGAAGAGGATAAAACTCCGTTTGTATAAAATTGTATGGTTGTCCCATCAAAATTTACTGCTACATGGTATGAAACATTTGCTGATAAAGCGGTTCCTGTATCTGTTTTAATTTTTAATGTCCCAACTGTATCATAAAAAGAAAAATACATTTTGCCACTTGCATTTATAGAATATTTAAACCCACTTGTTCCTATAAAACGAATATTACCAATTATACATTGGTCTACATTTACTCTGGTTGTAAATATCCAAGCAGAAATAGTAAATTTAGTTGTTCCAGAAGGCAAAATACTTGTTGAATTTAAATTAATGTAATCATCTATTCCATCAAAATACATTGCTGTTTTTGAATATCCTCTACGCCCTATAAAAGCAATAGGACCGTTTAAAGTTCCATCTCTAAATAAAGATAAATCTTTTGCTGTTGGACTTGCTGAGCCCATAAAATCATCTAATCTCCAATATCCAATTAGTCCATTATCTATATTTCTTCCAAGTCTTTCATAAAGAACCATTATGACCTCGCTGTTATTGTAGTCGTAACTGTAGAATTTGACTGAGTGGATGTAGCTGTTCTTATATAAGGAAAGTAAGAATTGTAACTAAATACATCTGTTCCTGTAGTTGCTGTGTAAGTTTTACTATCTAAAGTAAACCAAGTAGAATTATTTGGACTTGCACTTATAGTTACTGTTACTGCTCCTGTATTTACTGAAACATTAACAAATACTGTTTTCTTACTAAACTTTTGTATATCTGCTCCGCTTCCAGTGGTTGCAGTTGTTACTGCACTTAAATCAGTTACACTTAAAGTTGTAATCTGTGGGTTCGCTAATTTTGTTTCTGTCATTTTACTTTCCTATCACTAAAAGTGAATAAGTATGGTTTGTTGTTCCACCTGCTGCATCAATAGTAATTGTAGTAGTTGAAACTGTTGCTGTAACTATATCTCCGCTTGTCACATCCCATGCAACTACCCAATCAACTGAACTTGTTAATACTTCTCCGCCTGTTACTGTAGTACTTGATACATCAATTGTATCTGCACTATCTGCTGTTGCTGGAGTTTTAACTAACAAAATCTTTCTTCCTAATGTTGGAACTTCTCCATATGTCGTGCATCCTGTTATTTCTGCCATTATTTCCTCCTATTTAATTTAATTGCCTTTTATGGCTACTGACTAAAAAATAACATTCAGTAAAAAAAATAATTTAATAATTAAGCACCTATATCAATCACAACGTGATTAAAACTTGGTGCCTTTACAACTAATGCTTCATAGCACTTAAGCATGAACTTAATTGAGTCATTTGTCTTTGCAAGTTCTTCGTAAGACACATCTTGTAATACTCTCATTTCAATTACATTAGTATCTAATACAAACAAACTTCTACCTGTTGACGGAACCATAGCTCCTGTACCTGCTGTAGTAGATAAAAACCTACTTGCTATAATTGGCAATCCTTCAAAAGATACTGTTGTAATTCCCCAAGCAATTGACTGAGTAGACAAATATCTAAGCTGGTCTTGTATTAAACTCTTAATAACATCATATGTTGCATAATCTGTTACAATTAAGTTTGGTTCTCCACCTGCTGTTCTACAAGTTCTAATTGCTGTTCTAATACTTGAGATTGAAAGAGATGCTCCTGCCATATCTGTCATATAACTTGAACTTCCACCTAACCCAACTGAATTTGCATTTGTTATGATATTATATAATCCATCATAAGACAATGCTGCTGTTTGTGTAGTTGAATTGACTGGCTCTGTCCAATCAGCTTGGCTATCTCCTAAAAGTATTGATGCTTCTTCAAGTCTTTTCAATGCAAGTGTTCTGTTTTTTACTTCAAAACTAACTGCATCTACGTAACCTCCACTTGAAAGATATTGCTTACTTGCTGCAAACATAAGTCCAGTAACTCTACCAATTGCCCTAAGTATTTTAATACTTACACTTCTTCTGACAATTGTGTCGTCTTGTTCAGTTTCTGCTGCATCCTCTGACTCCATATTTGCTGAAGCTATTGCGGTTATCTGATTATAATCACAGGTCTTACCGTAGTTTGTAACTCTTGGAATTAACTCAACTAAAGGTGTTGCCCTTCTTGTTAAATCAACAATCTCTGGGTCTACATAGACTGGAATTAACACTGGCAATGTTCCTGCCGAATAAGTAGATAACGTTGTACTTAACGCTTTTTCAAAGTTCTTATTGAAAGTATTAACTAATGGATATTTATCGGTTCCTAATTCGTGTTCAACTGTTTCAAATCCTAAATCTGCTGCAATTGATTTTCTTAGGTCGTAACCACCGTATTTAATACCTCCAGTATACATAGCATTTTCTGGCAATACTTGTGCTGGAAAGCATGCTTTTTTAAAATCTTTTTCCATTTTACCTCCTTACATCTATATGAATTTAACTATACCTTACTTGTTTATTTTTAATTTGAGTTTCAATTGTTTCTTTCATAATTGATTCTGGGGAAACATTTTCATCAATTGCTTTATAAAATGGTTTTTTGTAAAACTCTTCTATTTGACTAATTGCTTTTTGTATGTTTACCATTCTATCAGATACTGATTTTTCTACTGCTTCTATTTTTTTAGAAACTGCTTTTTGAAATTCATCTATCTGACCACTCAATTCAACAAACAAAGGACTTTTCATTAAATCAGGATTAACTGACTTGCCTGAATAACTTGCTTCAGAAGGGGAACTCCCTGATGCAAACCTATCTCCACTTACTTGTGTCTGTGGGACAAATACATTCTGTGGATTTCCGATTACTGAACTTGGGGTTGTGGTATTGTTTGGCTTAGTTGAATCAGATGCACTTTCTGCTTGGTTCTGTCCACCCATTTCTCCTTTCTCGGTTTCATCTTCATCTTCATCTTCGTCTTCTTCTTTTTCCATGTCTTCCTCATCTTCGTCTTCTTCATCTTCTTCCTCTTCTTTCATTCTAAGTTTTTTCTTTTTCTTTTTTGTTTTTTCCTTCTTGGATTTGATTAATTCAGACTCCTCTATTTTTTCTTCTTTCATATTAACCTCCTATTATTTAATTGTTTGACTTGCAAATTCGTTGTATCTAAATCTATGTTCACAAGAATTGCAATAATATAAATCATCAAATTTATCATTTTCTACTTCTTCTATTTTTTCACTATGACAAAAAGGGCATTCTTTATATTCCATCTTTACTCCATAAACAAACTGGACATTTATTTTCTATTTTGCTATAACAACAATTACACCTTTTGTTATTTAAAGTTAACGATTTAGAAATTGCTTGAGGTAATGATAAAAAACTATCGGCATTACTTGGTATTCCAACAACACTTACTTCATATAATTTAACTCCATCAATTACTTTTACTTTAGTGTGGAGTTCTTTATTGTATTCTTCTCTTACTTTTGTAACTGAACCACCAACGCTTAAACCCAATTTAATCCCTCTTTTTAATTTTTCTTTTAACATTTTTACTTTATTATTTGTTTCCTCACTATCAAGAAATATTTTAATACCTAATTGATTATTATTTAAACTTGCTTCTTTAATAACTCCGAGAGTATTTTCCCAATCGTGTTGGTGATTTCCAAATAAATTAACTCCGCTTGTTATTATTTGATTACGCATATCTGTTAATGCGTTTTCTGACATTCTTTCAGTATCTCTATCCACACTTAAAGTTGATGCTATTCCAACAAGCCAATCTTCTGCTTCTTTTTGTAGAGGCAAGAAAAATTTAAAATCGTCCATAAAAATAAATTGCTCTATTGTTATTTAAACTTAATGAATAAAATAATTTAACGGTTCTCCTTTACATCCTTTTTTTTTAATTTCTTTTATTGAATTTATTATTTTAACAAAAGAATGAAATCCTCTTATTCTTTCTTCGTGAATTATGTTTGGATAGTTATGTCTAATTTCTTCATATACTTCTCTTGCTTTTAATTCTTTTCCTTCGAGTAGAATGAACACAAGTTTTTTAAATTGTTCCCTATCTCTCATAATTTGTTTTTTATTTCCTTTAATTCTTCGTGAATTAATTTAAGCATATAAAGTAATTCTGCATTTTCCCAACTAACCCATTCAAGTCTTCTTTTTGGTCTTTCTTCAATTGGATGTCCTCCTTGTTCCCCTACTGGAACAACTTGAATATCATTAATTGGTTGCATTTGCCTTGCTGGATTAACTATTACATTTTTTGTTCTTCTCATTTTATTGTGCTATTTTTGCTAATTCAAGTTCTTCGTTTACTTTATTTAATGCTGAAGTTATTTGTTCTATTTTATTTTCTATTTCTTTTTGAGTTGTTATTTTTCCAGTTGCTACTGGTTCTTCCCAACCTTTTATCCATTCTTCAAGTAATTCTTCTCCTTTTGCATTAAATCCTCCCGTCTTAACAAATTTTATGATTTCTGTCATTATGCTACATTAACTCCTATCCAACTTCCGTCATATACATATATTTTATTGTTTGTGGTATCATAAACAAATGCTACCTTTCCAGTGTAGGAACTTGGTGTTCCTGTTGGCGTTCCTGCACAAGTTGGAATATACAAAAATCCAGTTGTTGCATTTGTTGCTAAAGCTACTTTACTTCCTGAAATTACTGAACTATCTAATCTTACATTAAATATTTCAACTCCGCTTGTATCTGTAAAAGTATATCTATTTCCTCCAGATGTTAAAAATCCGATGTGTGCACTCGTTGCAGCATCTGCAGTTACAAACCAACCAACTGCTCCTGCGGTAACCATAACTCCATTTATACTATCTAAACTTTTTGTGTTTATTCCATTTGAAACTGAAACTCTTGCATTAGTTCCTGTTAAAATAGAAATTGTATCTGTTCCATCGGTGACTATTACAGAACTTGCAACTGTTAAATCTCCGTCTGCATCAAATCTAAATTTTTGAGTTCCATTTACTGCTATACCAAGTAATGTATAATTAGCGGTTGCACTTGCGGGGTTTATATAAATTGAACCTTGATTTACTCCTGTTCCTGTTGGAACTAAAGTATAAGTATTAAGTGCAGACCAACTTTGTGGTGAACCGATTATCCCTATTGTTCCTCCAGTTGCTGGAATTGTCAAAGTAGAATTTGTAAGAGGTTCCCAACTTATTGTTCCTTTTACTCCTCCCCTTGTATATACAACATTAACTCCAGTACCAGAAACTGATAAATTATCTGTAAGAGTTAATCCAGTAAAAGAAGGAGTTGAAGTTGTTTTAACACTTTGATTTTGTCCATCTAAATAAGCCCATTCAGTTGCGTTTAGTGTATTTGCACCTATTATAAAATTAGTTGCTGTTACATCAGTAGCAGTTAAATCATAAATTCCTAAACTAACATCACTTGTTGCACCAGTATAGGGAACGTATCCAGATAAATCTACAATAGCGTCCATCTTACCAGAAAAAGGATTAAAAATAAATTTAACCATTAGGTTTTCGTGATAGAAACTAAATCACTACCAGAATAAGCAAGAGTTAATGTAGATATTGTAGTTCCTCCAGAACCTCCTGATTTAAATATTACAGAAGTTAAATTACTCCCCGTATAACCTAAACTAATAAAATCATAAACAGAGGGAACTAAACTATTTATTGTTTGTAAATTAGAAATAATTGTATCTTGATTTGCACTTGTACTTGCTCCTGTTGGAATTGGTTGGGTATTTTGAACAACAACTAAAGCATTATTTGTTCCGTCTGATTTTACTACTGCTCTTGTATCATCTGTTGAATTTTTTATTTCAACTGCCCCAATTTCAATATCTCCAGTAGTTATTGTAGCTGTTGTAGGTAATGGATTTAAACTACTTATTTCTGTTCCTGTTCCATCTACGAGAATTGATTTTTTTGCTTTTGCAGTAGGATTATGTTCATCCTGAAAAATATCACGATAATCAGTTGTCATTTTATACCTCTATATATTCTGAAACCGAACACCTACAACGACAATGAAGAGGAATTTTTCCTTTTATATTTTTTGTTAAAAATATTTTTCTGTCTAATTTTTTACATTTATTACATAATCTCCCATCTTCTGGTGCTGAAAGCCAAATAACTTTTTCAACGCCTTTTTCTTCAAACTTTTTAATTTGTCCTTCATTAGCAACTCTTATTACTTCGGTTCTGCTTATTAATTCACTTCTTTCTTCGTCTTTTATTATTTTATTTATTCTATTTGAAATTTCTCTGATTGTTAAGCCATCTTTCATTCCTAAATAAATTATTTCTTTTATTTTATCTCTTTTTTTTTTAGTTAAATCACTTAAATATTTATCGAGTAATTTTTCATATTCTTTTGAGTTTATATAAGCACTTATTTGTTCATAACTCTTTGAATAATCAAAACCACAAAAATCCTTTGTTTCCATATCAACGTCTCCTTTATTTAGTGGTTTTTGCTCATTAGAACAATTCTGACAAGACTTCGGGCTCCAAGTTGGGTTGGTCACTGGCTCTGTTGAATTATTAGCCATAAGAGTATTACTAAGAGAATTTAGAACTTCTTTATCTAATTCTTCTTGTGTGAAGTAACTATTGCAATTTATACATCTATACCTTTTTGCTTCTCCTACTAAACTGTCTAAATCTACTTCAAGGTTTAAAGTATTTTTACCACAATGAGGACAAGTATTTTCATTTTGCGGTTGAGTTATTTTTCCACGATTTTCTATTTCATAACTTGGTTCTCTATAATATTGACCGTCGTCTATTCCTTTTTCTGCTTGTCTTTTATAATCATTTAATTCATTTTTTTGATGTTTTGCTTCTTCTTTTAATTCATTTGGATTTCCTTGCTCTAATATTCTTACTAATTTCTCGTGTTCAGAGATTAAATCATCTGTGTCCATAATTAATTTTTTTCCTTTTTCTACTGGTTTTTCTTCATTTTTTCCTTCTTCTCTCTTTTGATTGATTTGGTATTTTTCTTCTTGTTTTGGATTATTTTCTTCAATAGGGGAACTAACTATTCTACCTAAACTACTCATTGGTAATTCTCCCCATTCAACTGGTTCAAGCCCCATTTCATTTCTTATTTCATTGACAGTTTTAACTCCCATATCTATTTCAAGTTTCCAATTAGTTAATCTTTGGTTTTTTTCACTTGGGTCATCATAAATAAATGTAAATTCAATTCCTTCATATCCAAATTCACTTATTATTTCTTCATTAAAATATTTTTCAAGTATCTTAAGCAAAGGTCTTATTCCTTTTCTACGACTTAGTTCTGATTGATTGTTACTCGTTGCACGATTAACATCTTCTGTAATACCTAATTCAGTTGGAGTTAAACCAAAAGCACTTATAACCATTTTATAATACCAACTTTGTGTTTCAAGAAATTCTAATTCTCTTTGAGTTATTGTAAAAGGTTGCCATTGAATAGCTTTATTCAACACCGCAAATTTATGAGGTTGTGCTTTAAAATCTCTTTGCCAATTTGAAATGAAATTTTTTAATTCTGTTTCATTTGTATCTAATACACTAAGAACACCATCTGGTATTGAATTTTCTTCAAAAAATCGTTTATTATACAAAAGTGAATAATGAAGAGATTTCACTATATCAAGTATTGACTGTGTGGGTGCAAATCCATAACAACTCATACTTCTTTGATTTCTACTAATATAACAAACCTCATCTTTATTAAACCACATTGGATGTGCGGGTATTTGATAACTATATTGCCAATATCCTATTTCAAATCCAAATTTATCAACCTCTTTTAAAAAACTATTACTAACCAATAATCCTTGAGCAAAGAAATTATGATTGTCTTGAACTTCAATATCATATCTTGCATCATATTCATTTAATTCTTCTCTGGAATATATTTTTACTGGGTATATCTTTATTGAATAATCTTTGTTTATCTCTTTTATTTTGTTTTCTCCTTCACCTATTTTGTAGGACATAGATGTGTGAATGTAGGGTTTTATTAACTCCTTTAATTTTCTTCCGTCCTCTCTTCCAACTTCTAATAAATTCTCTTTATTTCCTTCTCTTACTTTAAAGATTATTCCAAATTTAGAATACAATGTTGTTGCTATTTCATACAATGTATCTAATGGTGTCTTTCCACAAGAAATAGAATAACTATCTTGATTATAATATCCATCATCCTGTACCCAAATAGCCAAACCAAGTTCATTTAATTGCTCAATCATTTCTATTTTTAATTCTGGGTATTTTAAATTATAAAAATCTTCAAAAATAATTTCTGCGTTTGAATAAATCCTTATCTTTTCTGTTGGTTGATGTTTTTTATCATATCTTGACAAAAATTCTTCTGTTCTCCAATCTAAGAAATTGAGATTATCTCTTTTCCAAAGTAAATATTCTTTTTGCTTTATTGAATGGGTTTCAGAATATTTGTATTTTGCTTGTTGCGAGTCTCCTTTAGTTAAACTACCATCACCCAATAAACTACCTAAAATAATCTGTTTTTGGTCTTCTGTAATATCATAACTTTGTGTGAATATTGTATCTCCACAATAAATATCTTTTGCTTGTTTATATCCTTCAAGAGTTAAAATATTATGATTTGGTGTAGCAGTCAAACTTCTGAATTTTCTATTAGTCTTTGCTTTCAATCTTATCCAATCGGTAGTAACTCCGTTATTGAACCAATTGATAATGGGTTTCCATTCTATTTCTTTTGTTTCTAAATTATATGATTTGACATTACATTGTATTTTTTCATTGACTATTCTGCCTATTGGTATAAATCCCAAATCAGTTTCTATCATTTCACCAAATCTTATACAAGCTCCATCACGAGCGTATAATTCAACCATTTTTCTTTGACCTTTTGGTTTAAGTAATGGCGAACCAGATTTGGGTTCAATATTATCAAAATCATAAGAATTAATATCAAATACTTTTACTAAAACACCAGCATCTAATTCAAGAATATCTTTAAGTAATGCTCTTATTATTGTAGTTAAACTTTCTCTGTTTTTATTTGGATATTCAAAAAAGGTTTTAACTTCATTTATTTGTTTTTTAACCCAATCGTGATTATATCCTTCTTTTTCAATTATATCCCAATCTACTCCGCTTATTTCATCTAAATAAGTATTAACACAGGAATTAATCCAAAATGTTTGAGAGAACTGTCTAAGTTCATTGGTATCTACCCGTCTCGGTTGTCCTCTGATGGGTTGCTTGTTCTTTTATTTAGTTTCCCTAATAAAATCAAAACCACTCCGTGAGAACCGCCTTCCTTCCAGAACTTGAAACCCAAGGCATCCCTGTTTGTGTCCAATAGTTACCTGTTACAAGCCCTGTAAATGGGTTAGTCTCTTTTTGTAAGTTCTTATCTTTTGATAACTTTCTTACTTCACTTCTTAGTCTGGCAATTTCTTTTTTTAAGTTTGGTTCAGACATAATATTTTAATTTCTTTTTGTTATTTAAATCTTTGGATGTTTTTGGATTTATTTAATTCTTTTCTTATTTTCCATTCTTCTATTGTATGACAACTCCTACATAATGAAACTAAATTATTGTCGCTGTTATTTTTACTTATTTGATAGGGTATCTTATGATGGCAATTATAACTATATTTATTTATTGATTTATGGCATCTCATACAATGATGTCCATCTCTAAAAAGTATTTCTTTAGATTTTTTTTTCCAATTTGCTCTTCCAATGCCATACCAATTAGTTATTAATCTATTTTCGAATGCTAATTTATTCAATTTTTTTAGGGGGTGTAAACCAAGTTCATATCTTTCTGTTTGTATTAAAGAATTTGCTTGTTTTTGCCATTCTGGTATTTTTCTACCTTTCTCAAAATAACCTTTTCCATTATTTATTTGGGTATGTCCTTTAAGAAAAGTGCCTTTTTTATTTTTATTCCAAGGATGGGGGCATTTTCCAGAAGTCATCATTATGGCAATCAATTAGTCTTTATAAATTTTTATTTTTTAAAATCTAAAAACTGAAATGTAAGCACTTCTCTCTTTCCCGAATAACAAAAATAACACAAACTATCTGCAAAATCAGGGGATTTTTCTTCACTGGTGTCTTCTTTAGCAATACCGGGGTCTAAAACTCTAATCTTTTCATTTCCCGTAAGTATCCATTTCATTTTAGTTAATTGGTCTATCAATTTTGGATTATTGGGAATTATAATTCTTCCCTCCTCAAATATACTCCTTAATTTAAAATACGCTTCTGCTTTTGTATTTAAAAATCTTGATTTAACCACTTTCTTTTCCGTAGTTATTTTCTTAATTTCTGGACCTGGTTGTCTTCCCCCAAAGAATTCAATTATTTCACAATTTAATTGACCATCCCTTTTTAATTGATTTAATCTATCTGCTACACCAGCACCAAGCCCATTTGTATCCACAATAATTCTATTAAACTTTTCTTTATAATGCAATGTTAAAATTCTATCCACCGTACGCATAGTATCCTCTTGATTATGCTCTTGTATTCCTTTTACTATATAAAAATCATTAGAAACTACTCCATAAGTTAATACTGTGCTATCTTTTCCTGTTCTTGCTACATCTACCCCGAGTGTTTTAATTCCCGAAATTTCTACAAAGGGTTTAATGGCATCTCTTATCCAAGAAAAATGAATTAATTGGTCTTCACTTTCTTCTGGGAATTCTGCTTCATATAATATTTTAAATTCCCTATTGGTTAATTGATTTCTTTGTTCTTCTAAAAAATTTTCACTAATTCTTCCTTCTTTTAAAGCAGTTTTCCAATCTACGTGTATCTTAAACCAATTTGGGTTAATCCAATGCATCCACATATGATTATCTCTATGCCACGGGTTTCCTATCTCAACGTAGGTGGCATTTGGACTATCTCCTAACATTCTTGTTATTCTTGACCTAAATACTTCAAATTTAATATCACAAGTTTCGTCTACAACTACTTTATCAAAACCAAAACCCATAAGTTGTTCTCCATGACCTTCTGCTGAGAGGGTTCTCATTTCTATACCATTTCTCCATGTCATTCTTCGTTTACTTACTTCTTTTTTAATTCTATCTGTTCCTTTTTTATCTAAATCCAATAAATCCATTAAGTCTGGGCACATAGTAATAAAATTAGACATATAATTTCTTAGGATTGATGTTTTTTCATTTGTTGGGGCAATTATACCCAATCTTTTTCTTTCATTCATCATAATCCATAAAAGTAAACCCAAACTTACACAAAATGATTTTCCATATCTTGTCATACAAGAAATAACCACTCGTTTATGTTCATCAAAAGCTACAGTCCTTACTATTTCTTCTTGAGTTGTTGTTAAATTAACTCCAAAGAATTTTTGATTAAAAATCCTAACATCTCTTTTTTCAATTAGTTTCTTTATCGCTTCCGCTTTTGTTATCAATATTATCTAATTCTTTCCTTGCGTCCCTCATAAGTTCTACGATGCTTTTTTCATTTTTAATGATTATCTCATTTTGGGGAACCGTTAATTTTTGATATGTTTCAATATATTTGGCATAATTATTGGCTACTCTATCTACCGCCCTATCTAACAAACCTTCTGTTTGTTCTTCTCCTATTAAACCCGATACATATCGCTTTCCTGTGAAGTTTATTAATTTGAGCATTTTCTTCTTCATATCCTCTAAATCTTTAACCTCTAAAATCTTTAGATTTTTTGTATGGACACATTTTCCTGTATTCATAAACACATCGCATTTCTTTGGACATTTAATATGTTCTAATGCTTCCGGGTGTCTTGCATATAATCCTGTTTTTACTGCATTAAACTTTGAATTATCATATCCGTTTTTGATTTTTATTCCATCGGAATTTTTAGACTCGTTTTCTAAGTAATCTGAAAAGATTTTCCAATTATAAGTATTAAATTTTCTTACTTCTCTTCCATCATCTTTTATCAATTTTTCAAAATCTACCCCTATCTTTTCACATAATTCTTTAAACTTTAATCTAATATTTTTATCCTCTTGACTATATTCTCTTAATTGTTTTCCATCAAAATAATAGGTTTCAGTTTGCCCAAATTTATTACCTCCTAACCAAGATGTGGAATCAACGGAATAAAATTTTAATTTGTTTAATAAATCCAATCTTGTAAATCCAAATCCATGTACTTTTGTTTTGTATTTATTTGCTATGTTTAATAAAGAGGCTATTTTTCCTATGTTTAACTGCTCACCTTGAGCAATACTTCCCATTGCCACTATTTTATTATTTTTGCATGCTTCTTCCCACATTTCATCTGTTCTTGTTTCAAAATGGTGAACTAATACTGGATTTAATCCTTCATCTATCATATTTTGTCTTAATTTTAAAGTATTTTCTAATCCAATTACTTTATCCACATCTAATTCAACATATATTTCTAAATAATCCTTGTATTTTTTTAAGAAAAGTATATATTCTTTTACATAATCTTCTAATACTTCAAAAGATGGTTTTTCACTACTTGAATACATAAAAGAGAATGCCCCACTATCTAAAAAAATGTTTATATTTTCTTTTTTTAATTCATCAAACATTTCTTTTATTTTTTCATCATTTTTATCCTTTAAATAATAAAAAGTTAATAAAATATTTTTTACTCCAATTTCTAATAATGATTTTCTATGTTCATTTGATTCTGCTCCAGCAAAAAATATTTTCATTTTAATGATTTACAGGCTTTACATTTTCCACAGGGTTCTTTTTTCCCTTTATAACAACTATAAGTATTAATGTTTCTTTCCCTTATATTCATCTGTATCAACAGCAAATACTAATTTATCTGTTTTATTTGTTATAATTACTTGATTGATTTTTGTTTTCATTTTAAATTTTTCAGTATCACCTATTCTACAACATTTATATAACCCACTTGATAAATAAAATTTGTAATCTTCTGGTTCAGGTTTATTTAAGATTTTATCCTCATTTAAGATTTCTCTCCAGTCTACTTCTTCCATTATTTAAGAACTCTCCCTTTTTTATCTTTGAATTTTCCCATTGAGATATTTATTAAATCAACTAATGTTCCAATCCCAAAGAAACCAATTGTGAAAAGAAATAATCTATGTATACCAGCAATTCCTATAAAACCTATACATGATAAAATTAATGCTGTTGTTTTGTTTTCCATATATATACGAAGCTGATTTTATTTATAAATGTTTCTTAAATCTTTTGGGTTTTTCAAATTTTATTATTTCAGCACCACCTACAATTAAAACTCTTTTTTTGCTTTCAAAAAATTCTTCAATTTTTTTCTTAAAAAGTTCTATTTTTTTAATATTATCTGTATCAACAACAAATACTAATTTATCTGTTTTATTTGTTATAATTACTTGATTGATTTTTGTTTTCATTTTAAATGCCTAAATTTAAATCCAAATATTCTTTTCATCCAAAATCTATTCCACCAATTTGGCATATATATTAAATTTATAATAACTCCGTTAACCACTTCCATTTCACATACAAATTTAGGTATATCTAAAGTAATTTCTCCTTTTGGATTAAATAAGGTTAAGATGCAATTAGATTTATCAACTTTCATTTTAAAATTCCTTTTTCCAAATCTTTTTTTAATGTTTCTCCAATTTCAAAGTCTGTATATTCATCAAACGGAAAATTCTTAATTGTTAAAATAACTTCTTTAATAGTTTGTTCACAACAAGGCAATTTTCTTCTTTTTAAAGTAATTAAATTTGGGTTTTCTCCTATTGAATTAATGGTATTAGTTTCTTCTCGTTTTACAACATCAGAATTTTTAAAAGTTTCAATTTGGAAGTTTATAATTTGTTCGTTTCCTTCGTCTATTTCTTTAATTACATTAAGAAGCTTTCTCATTGTTTCTCCAGTGTATTTTATTGTTCTATA
>Ga0100403_1000948_pt1 | contig 27649 bp, 21 predicted proteins | sample CryGeymet201501t_FD_83663 | JGI IMG/M metagenome (GOLD analysis project Ga0100403, IMG submission 83663) | Groundwater microbial communities from Crystal Geyser aquifers in Utah, USA - Crystal Geyser metaG 2015-01t | ecosystem: Environmental > Aquatic > Deep subsurface > Groundwater | place... | reverse complement strand
TTCCTGGTAGTACGGGCTCGTAGAGCTATAATTGAAAACCTTATTGTCGATCCACATGTTTTTTGGAACAAGCCACGCAACAGAGGCTCTCTCAATATAGTCAAACGCTCCATAGTCGGTTTTAAGGCCTCTATAGTAAACGTTCGTAGGATTTCCGCTAGTATCATAACAATTACCCGATGAGTTCGGTCGGCATTCTATATAAGCCGTACCATTATAGAGCAAACTGTTATAAATATCCTGAACGAAATTGTCTTCGATATGATACGCGTAGTAGTACGGCAATGTTACGTAATCGGGAGTAGTTCCACCCCAGTCTCTACTAATATCTCCACCTTCTGCGGAGATTACCGCATCTCCGTTGCTAACCGGAGCCGGAAGGCCGGTAACACCGGGAATATTCGCTAAATGGAACTCCTCATCGTCTCCGTAATGGAAGCGACGATAAGTTTTTGCCTGGTTCCATATTCTTTCCGAGCCGGTTGTTATCGTCGGAACAGCAGCATCGAATGTAGTAGAGAAGAACCTCGCAGTATAAGGGGAGGTGCCGCTATACGTCGGCGAAGTTTCAACGACCGAATCATTGGTATATGGTGCAGTCGTATTTGAAACTAAAGAGTGAATCTTCCGGCGCTGACCTACAACATTTACATAAGCTTTGACGAATGTATTCGTCTTAAGACTGTTTATCGCATCGGCCACATCGAAGTTTGTGTCATCTGCCGTAACAGTGATCGACAAACTCCCCAAGCCCATACTATCTGGCCTGGTGATCGTAACGGTTCCCGCTCCATCCGCAATGCTGGTCGTAACAAGCATTGTCGCCGTACTCTGTATTCCGTTATAATACGTATTGTATTTGGAGCCGGGATACAGAGACTTCAGGCGAATCGAATAGGGCCAATAAGAACCATTCAAGATAATACTTCCGTTGTCGGATGTAGTATCAAGTCCGTCATCAATCGGCGGATATGCAAACTCAATATATCCACTGTGATAATTTATCCAATACTCCTGACCCTCCACCCATTGAGACGCGGGAATCGTTTCGGTACCATTGTCGATCACAGCCGTAGAAGACGGATCGATCTCAACAGTAGCCAGCCATTCAACCTGGGTATCTTGAGATGTAAGGACAAAAACCGTCTGAGTATTGGTTTCAGGAACAAACAGTGCATCAAGCTTATAATCATGTCCAACGGCTTCGTCGTCATCAACATCCAGATCCATAACGGTAGCGCTGGTTGATTCGAGAAGAATGGTTTCCGAATATCTTCCCGTAATACGAGCAGCTACAACATTATCCGCTCCGGATGCCGACAACTGCGCTAAGCCCTTAAGAACATTATAATCTCCCTTGGTAACATTCCCATAAGTCAGTGAACCGGAATCCGCTCTATGAAGATAATTGGGCCAGTACAAGGGCCCGTCTTGAGCGGTTCCGATCATGGCTATTGGGTCGGCACGCGTAACAGTATTGGAGTAGTAGTTGCCATCGATCAGGTGAGCCCTGACACCCGGCAAGTATGGATAATATCTACTTCCTTCTCCTGCCATTATTAGTCACCTTCAGTTAAAGAATTCTTAGGTAAAACAACATGAATAGAGCCTATCTCACTAATGTATTCGGCATCAAGATGAGGCATTTCAAATGCGTACTGAGCCGAACGTACTGAATAAGGTAGGCCTAATCTGACGATCTCGATATCGGTGAGATCTTCCATCCATGTGCAAGAAACTGCCATATCCTGGATCGAGTCCAAGTTGCGCTCGAAAAAGTCATGCAGTTTAAAAACGGTCCAGTCGGCATCGGCTTCATTTTCCGCCCAACAGTTAAATTGAACAAGATAATGAACATCCCTTCCCCAGGTCCGCAATTGGGCTCCGGGGACATTAGGCGACGCCGGTTCTATTCTACGAATCCTCTTTCTATCGGACCCGATCGGACGAGCACGTACTATAGAGTAAGTTATGGCAGGCAAAGTCTCGATCCCCTGCTGAATCATGTAGAGGTTACTTGACATAATAGCCACAGCGCTGATGTGGTGCGTCATCAGCTTGAAGAGAGCTTCTTTAAACACGATCCAACTACCGGGAACGGGGCCGGTCAATAACTTTGTCGGTCGATCGTTCTCGGGAAATTCATAATTGGTAACCCCGGATCCTCCAAGGAGAACTCCGGTACTCATGTTCTTCCCAACAAGATCTTCCTCTCTATCGTAGCCCGTCATCCATTCGGGCAATTCCGATGTTAAATGAGTTTCGTCAGAAGTCATTTTATATTACTTATAGAGGCTGTCGTCTTTATGGACGAGACCTCATTCATTACCCATAAGTTAATAATCACGTCGATTTGGTCTATTGCAACATCTATTATAGAATAATCGTATTTAACTACCGGTTTCGTCGTCATGACCTGAGCCAAGGCCTTAGGTATAGTCTTCACAACAACCTGCCGTCCCTTTCCGATATATTGATCCATCTCCAAGCAAAGCTCCTTTGCTATATTGTGGGCGAGTATTACGTTGTGCATTCGAGTTAAAGGATAGGCCGGATGCTTCACATCCTCCTTGGTATCAGCTCCGTAAAAAGAATGATTCCCGGCTAAAGTGATGCCGTTCCTTATAGTAGCGCGAACGGGATTGATCCAGTATGATTTCAAAATTTCTATGTCGTATTCCTCTAAAGGAGACCATACTCCCGGATGCCCCAAATCTTTATTTATAAACGGACGATATCCAAGCACGTCTTGGGCGGTTGTGAAAAGACCGGAGGCGGCGGGGGCAACCTGAATATACGAGAAGGCTTCTACAAAGTCGCCTATATACAGATCACCATATGTTAAAAACAAATGCGGATTTTCGCAATTGTAATAGTCTTCATAGTGCTCTACAGTAGCCTTTACCGCATCCATATTCGTCTCATACAGCAATTGCAGGTCGGTGCCATCAATAACTCCGTCACCATTTACGTCTCTTGCTATCGGTTTGTATTGAGATCTCCAATGGATAGACTCATGCAACAATGCAGGCATAATGACCTTACAGTCAGTCTCGTCGCATATCGAATATAAATCCAAGCTTCTATTCGTAGAACTCACCATTATGGTATCCATACCGCCTATATCTTGAATTCCTACCGTATTCGAATAAACCATCCCACCAAGTCCGCCTTCCAAAGTAGGGCAAATCGCTCCAGCGCCCCTGACGTAATTAAAATCCCGATTAACAAATGCAACTACGTCGGGCTCAATTGCTCGAATATGCTCGAACAAAGTATCCATCGATGAGCGGACTATCGATCTACCGGTTGTGTTATTGTAATGAATCTCCGGTCCACAGATACTTATCCATATATCTTCCCCGCCAGCCAGTTGACAAGACAGAATAGCGGTAGTTATCATCATGTAAAAAGTAGTCCGCTTCTCGGCTTGGGTGCCGATACCATCCTGTAACAAATATTCATTATCAAGCTCCGCTTGCCATGATTTCATTCTCCGTGTGACCCAGTTTAGACTATATACAAAAAGGGGATCCATACTCTGGGATATAGCGATATCTTCCGATAACGTCGTACTGGTCAACTGATCCTCTCCCACGAAAAAAGCCAACAGGACTCTTTTCCCGGGTCTTATCGGAGGCCTTGGTGTCGCGAATTCGTAATAATTTGTAACTTGCTCATCAACCATTTTAATCTCTTTATAAACCCCCTATGATCCCTTTCTCCGTAATACTTTGCAGATACCTCAATCTCTTAGCTGTTGTGGTCAACCTAACCTGTATAGTCGATGCCATACTGTATACTCTGTCTTCATCCCAGAATTTTAATATCGTGTCTCGTACTTCGTATTCGCTAATAACTGCACTCACATTGTGATTGTTATCTAATTCGATTTCTATTATATGGTCTTCTCTCTTCACATCAACCGTCTGTTTTATAAAAAATTCATAGAAGATAAAGTCAGGAGCATTATATCGAGCATCCATGTTCAGCGATTTATACATCTTATGAGATTCATACTGAAAAACATATCCTTCGCCGAGACATATTGGGCAAGCCAAAGAACATGATCCTTCCGCATATCTATAGTTAGGACACCTGAAACGCTTATTGGCCCGCATCAGTATGTAATATCTTCCATGTCTTTCGATCTCCTGATCGAATCTGGTCGCACCGATAGTCGACTTATTATTCCATATTCGTCTAAAGCCCACTTACTATCCTCCTAATCTTATCTTGGTCGATTTGGCTTCCGGAGAATATGATGCTTCCTTCGGTTATTTGCGGAATCTCTTTCATTGTAAGACCATAATTGCTCTTGAAAGAGTTTATCCATTCCTCCGCAGGCCATGCCTCTATTCCCCAAATTCCATGCTGCAATATACGATAATAATAATGCATTTCCTCTCCGGGATAAATCCCCGAAGGCACCCCGCCCTGCTCGATACTTTCAGTATTTCTTACACCAAGCGGGTCGAAATCTTCGTACCGTCCTGTGCTTCGATCCGTAAAAGTAAGTGTACGCGTACTGCCTCTGCTTACAAAGCCTTCTTGAAAAACGGCGCCGACTGTTATGAATGTTAGAGGATAATTGCCTGTATATATCAATCCCTCCTCAAGCTCGTTTAAACCGAGATTCTCTGTTAATTCGGACTTTCCATTAATTACTAAACCCGGCTGGAGAGCATGATTTCTAAAACCACCCCATCTCAAGACGAAGTATACCGGTTTAAAATAATCAAGTCCTACGGGCTGCGGCGGAGCGAGAAAATTGACCACATTCCAGGAAAGCGTATTGGAATAGGAGGCAACAAGATCGTGTATATCGTCGACCATCCTTACCCCATTCCATCTTTGATACTCATATACTTCAGTAGTAAGTGGAACCGGAGAGGAGGCGAAGATTCGGGTATTTAACGCATCGTCTTCCTCTACTTCCTTTCCGGTTTGATAAATCTCCAGCGATGGCGCGTAGGAATCGTCGAAATAGGTTTCCGTTATTGTGATATCTCCACTTTGTACTTCGGTAGCCCACTCTTTCCCATATTCTGCCGACCAGAATGATACGTATCCGGAATCGCCTATAACGTCCGTGCCGGAATGCTCGGTTTGAACAAACGCCGCACCTAGCTGTAGACGGATATAAATATCCGTTTCCCCTTGCCCAACAAAGTAATCTATGATAGGCTCGACAGGTACAGTATGCGACACATAGTTAATAAGCGCGATTTCGGCGGAAGAAAATGCGATAGGATTCCCATCATCGCCGGTTAGGATTTCCCCTGCCTCATCGCATGCCATTGCAAAAACGGTTGAAGTTAAAGTCTTATCTATTCGTGATTCTTTGGCAAATAGTCTAACAAATGCTCGTACGATTCCTCTCCCTAACTCCAGTTCCGATATATCAAAATGCAGAAGTAGGTATTCCGGTTCTATATTAGCATAGGCGTCGTTGGATAAAACGGGCACTATATTATTTGATTCCGTGAATTTTAGCTTAGAGCAGGCGGACGATGCCTTGATACTCTCCTTAGTGCATATATGCGACGGCATAATGGCTATTATCGGTGGACCGATCGCTCCCGGCATACTGTCATGTACATAGGGATAGTGTGTGTTATATTTCCATCCCTCCAAACGTACGGCGAACCGTACCGACATCGAATCGTACATACCCGGAGGATTGCTCGGCAAAAATTCGGGAGCATAGATCAAGGGCGCATTGACATCAGAATCGATAACGAATGTTCCCGTACCAAGCTCCGCATCCTGATTCGATGTTACGACATAAAACCACTTATCCGACTCCTCTGTAGGATCTTGAGTATAAGTTACGATTGCATTTCCTATTCCCGATCCATTATTGTTTCTAACGATTCCCGAGAAGTATACGATTGGCCCGTCCGGAAAGGTCTTTTCATACTCCGGCCGCATCGATTGCCAAATAGACTGAACGAAAAGCTCCGCCGGTACATATGCCACATCTCCGGTATCCTCCAACTCCTTGAACACAAATGTATAGCCCTGAATCGATGCTGTACGAATGCTTGCATCGTCATAAGTCACAGTCATGAATATTTCGTATTCTATCGTATCTCCGGCAGTTAACTCGGGCATATCAGAAGTATCATAGTAGGGCAAATCACCCGTAGACGTTTGGATACCTCCTCCAAAGCTCCAACTAAACTCATATGCCACGTCGGCAACAGTTCCTGTCCCATAGCTTTGATGCATACACCCTATGCGCATGGATGTGGAATTCTCATTTACCTGATCTCCGGGACCGGGGCCGGAAGCGGGCGTTTCAGTGCAATATGCATTAGAAAGTCTTGGATAGACCAGGGTCTTGTTCGTGGTGAAAGATAGTTCTTCGCTATAATCGTATATCGTATTCGGTTCCTGCGGATTGCCGGGATTAACTTCAAAAACTCTTATATAATATGTAGTTCCCGGCTTGAGTCCCGAGACCACTATTTCAGTAGTAACTATCTCAACATGTCCCCCATGCCATTTATACCTATCTCTTGTCTCATCGGCATAGGATACATCATCATACCATAAGGAGTATGTGGCTCCGGCCGAGGGCGACCCATCGAAGCCTACCGTAACCTTAGAGCTTGTTACGGTTACCTCGCTAACCGATATTTCAATATCCTTGTCGGACAATTATTTTTCTTACTCCTTTCATACTTGTATTGATATTTGTTGCAGGTCCAATATAAATTGTGATAAATGCCTATTTCCTTATACATATCTATATCAATACCCTTCCTCGTTCGTGGGCTTATCGGATATCCAAGACCGATATTCCCACGGAGCATACGGGGAATACCCATAACCGTAAAGCGGTGAAGCCTTAATGGCCCATGTGGCCACGTTTTGGTAGAAGGCGAAAGAAAATTCGGCAAGACACGCCTCCGCTCTCGTTTTAAAATCCTCGATTCTTGGATCTATTCGACTTGAGCCGGCGGACGAGTCGGAGATAGAAAAGTCTCCGATTTTTACATTCGTTCCAAGGGACTTTGATGTCATATCCTGTTGCGTGAACAGGTCATATAGAGTTTTATATACGACGTAACAAACAAAGTATGGAGCCTTTACACATAATATCGAACTTATGCTGCAGAACTGGTCTATACTGTATTCTATCGACGACGGCCCGTAAAGAGACGCTCTAAACGCCGCATAACTATTCGCCAAAAGCATAGAGCTTAAACTTATTGTAGATAATCCTGCAAGATACTGTGTTCCTATAACCGTTTCAAGATCCGATACCGTTGCATAAAGAGGGTGAAGCGGGCCGGTAAAATAAAACACGTAATCCTGACCTAACGCCATATTCACCGTATCTGTCGTGCTTCCAAGAGCCGAATATAAATCCTTGTTAACCGTTACTCTGTAGACTTGGTTACCGACAAACCCTCCGGACCGACCCGGAATAGGCTCAGTCATTGGATATACATTATACAACTCATCATCGGGCGTTGTCTCGGGCCAAAAATCAACGTCCGGTGTAGCTGTCTCATTAGGCGTTCCCAGAAATTCAACGCGATACCAATATAAAATCGTGTCAGTCGCGGCGACTGTTTCATCCGTATATGACGTGACGAGTTCATGCGAAGTCATGCCGGGATATACCGTATCGATAAGCGTATATTTTCCAAACCGGCTTGTGGATCTGTAAATTCTCAAGGTATCAACATACCACGAGACCGGAGGCTCTGACCATGTTATATGGGCACCAAAATTGATGGTTGGAGTAAAAACAATGGTTCTGCCGTCCTCCTGTAACTCACATATTCCGAATATTTGCCCCACACTCGGTTCCCACGAAACCATCGATTGGCCTATAACCTCTATCGAGGTATCGGTAATAGATCCGGCATATACTTCATCGTTAAATTGAATCGAAATTTGATTAGTATAGTTATTTGTGGAGTCGTCTTCTGGGTATGTACGAATTACTTTAAAGCCATCCCCAATAGGAGATATATATATATCATCTCCCGTAATGGAATCGGCTTCTTGGACTCCATTGTAAAATGAGCGAGTTTCCGACCACGTGGAAACGGCATCTCCGGCATGAGCCCGCACTCTCCAGTATAACTGTTGAATCGGGAGCAAGGCTCCCGGCGTGAAGTATGGATCGACTATACCATCCGAGGAAAACGTAGGAGCGTCAAAAATAGAGTCTATATCGACTTCGATTTCATAGGTTACCGCATCCGCCTCTATGACATATGCGCTAGAACCCGGATTTAGCGGATCCTCCTGATAGATTCCCAGCTCATCTAAATGGGCCACATTATGAGTGCCTACCGACTGAATAACTACGGGATTATCTTCTCCGGGCACGTTAGAAGATAGGGTGATAGTTCCATTGGAATTCGCCGTAGCAATTACCGGCGCCCCCGAAGAATTTATGTCTTCTGCTAGCTTAATTGCGTTGTCGGCTCGAGAATAATTTCCCGCTCTAGCCGAAACCGTTACCATATATCCGTTAATCAGATATTCATCCGCAAGAACAGCCCCAGCCGCTACCATCGTTTCCGTAGTTCCCGCAGCATAAATATCAACGGCATTCCAGTAAAAAATCTGATCGGGATATACCACATCCGCATGAGATACTGCCGCGCCTTGCGCCGGCCGTAAAAGCTCGGGAGCCTCTATTGCCGATAACTCTGTGGTAAAAAACGATTCATAAAATCCGACTAGAACCTCGTTATCTACACCGAGTATTCCCGCTAAAGGTTGAGCTGTCAGGTCATCGGATTCCGTACCACGCAAATAAATATAATATTTTGCTCCCGGATCCAGATTTTCATCCGGCGTAATGGTCAGGGTTCTACGAAAGTCATCGTATCCAAGTCCCGCATCGACTAACGTAACGCCACCTTTTTTCAACATTACGTTCGAGGAAGTTAATGTCTCCGGATCGACATCTATATTGAATCTGACGATTATTTTCGAAGTTACGGTGATACCGGTCGCGGCAGGAACCGGATAAATCGCGTCAACTCTTAATCGATTCGTAGGGAGTGGCACCTTTTTTCTCCTCACTCGTCTTGGATCGAGTTTCCAGTATGTGAATTTTGCCAAACATTTCCCATCCGATTACCTCAATGCATACATCTATTATAGTAATAGCCGATAGAATAGGGGTCGGCCGGGAAGGCCGACCCCTTATAGGTTAACTCAACTTTGTCTAGGAATAGTCATCAATTACCAAGATTATACACAAAGCTTGTGTCCATGCTGTATCCAACATCAACAGCAAGATTCGCGGCTTTGGCGATAGCTTTCCCATCATGGAAAATCGCAACGCCCATTTCATCTCGGAAATTAATATGCCGTATCTCTACGCCAAGGTCCTGCCACTCGATTCTTCGTAAACCCTCTCTCTCGAGCACAGTACCGACGTTACTCCTGTCGATGACGTAGACATCGGCTTTCATCTGGTTGACATCGAACGGAATGAATGGAGTCGTCCAGATGTTCGGAATAAGTCCACCAAGCTGAGCCGAAATCATAGAATTAATCGCAGCACTATCAAAGTCGGGAGACTTCCCAACATTGAGCGAACCGGCGATAGCGGCCTTGTTTGCCTCAGGCAAAAACATCCCGCCGCGAATCGCGGTTTTGGCAAAAACAAGGTAATGTAACGGATGGAAGAAAATATCGGTTGCTTTGAACCCCTGTAACTGTAGACTAGCCACCAAATCGAGGTAGTCGTAGATTGACAGGGTGTTATTGGCCGTATAAGTTCCATCCACGCCTGAAGTCGCGAAAGCCGTTCGGCCATCATCCGGGTCGAATATCGTATGTGCATACTGCTTGAAGGTTGTCCAAATAAACTCCTCTCGGAATCTATTCATCGCCCCGTTCGCAGCAGAGATATTCGTTTCAAGCACGGGCCACATAGCATCGCGAAGAGCTTGGCGAGAGAATGCAAGACCTACACCGAATTCGCGAATATTAACCTGAAGCTTACGTAAAGCCTGAATGTCAACTGCAGCTTCCGGTACGGTCTTAGCTTCGCCAACCCAACCAGCCTTCAGAGGAGTAGTTACGTACATCTCAACTGAAGTACTGGTAGTTTGAACTCGACGCCTGCCCAATATCCTGGAGCCGATATATTCCCACTCGACTGTGGGAACGAATCCACCAGCAACCACTGTAGGAAGTAGGGTCGAGTAATTCTGAGAGAAAACCATTTCTTTTGCTTCGGGAGCCGACCTAAGAAAATCGGTTTTAAGCTCATTGAATGGAACAACTTCAGAAACTTTCTCGTTTTCGCAAAGCGCTTTGAGCGCGAGCTCAACCGCAGAAAATTTCACGGCATCGGCAGTTGACCTATTATCGACCATGAAGTCCTCGGCAGCCTCGATAAAACGTTTCTCATGGTTACCGATTTTCTCCTTAACGGCTTCGGAAGTCAAAACCGACAAAATCCCATCAAGCTCTAGGAGGTATTTCTCTCTAAGATCCATATCTGTAATAGTCTTTACCATGATAATGTACCTCCCGATTAAAACTTAAGAACGATATCGGCAATTCCAAGAGCCGAACCGTAATACGCGCCATTGCCGCCGACCTGAACCAGCGAACCGTCGCCATTGGTAGGAGTGGAGTTAACGGGAACGCCCGGCATCTGACCGTATGCGACAACGGTAAGGCTTAACACGTCAGCCGCATTTGCGGCGGTAACATCAAGAGTGACAACGCCGGCCGCTGTAGCGGACGTGGCAGTACAAACACGACTAGCATTGGTCAGGTTAACAACCACCATCGTAGCGGTATCGGTATCGATGTATCCTTTATACTCTCCACCGTCGAAGTAACGAGTAATCGGAACGACCACATCGGCAGTGCTAGCCTCAGCTTCAGTTACGGTATGCTCGGCATACCGAGTAACACCATAATAATTGCCGTCGGTCATTCCATAAATACCTCGACCCACTCCGCCTGTCGGTATCGCGCCACCCGGCCACTTGTAAGGGTTGGCCTCACAGCCGGGAGCCCAAGGCCCATAATCAAGGGTCGTGGGATCCATAAAATAGGTAAGTGCGTGCTCGACATCTCCGAATGTAAGAGCCACCTTATCAAGCCAGCCCTTGTAGGTCATGTTCCTAATAAGCGTCCAGACCTGACCGCAAATCCAACGAGGATCAGCATCAGCGGCGGCCGCTTTTCGGAATTTACCTGCAATATTAATGGCGTCGTTGCCATCGGACGATCCGCCAAGATAAAGATAGTCCCCGGGCTGTAGCGCTAAAACGCTACCGGAAGGATTCGCATCCGTGACGCAACCGAGTTGCATATCCGCGGCAAACGATCTTCCGACATAGGGGAGTTGAATCGTGGCATTATCGCACCAGACGGCAACCTCGTTTCCGGAGAAACGTTGCGGTACATTCATGAATGCATGCGTCACAAGTACGCCAATTGGCCAAACATCGGCAGTATAAAGACCTGAACCGGAGTGAGCGCTATCGGCAATGATAACATTCTGATATCGCTTCTCCATAAACCCCGGCCAGTATTTTCCCATACTGGGAATTCCACCGGAAGTAACTGTAACCGGATAGGGCTCAATCCCTTCAGTGGTATCCTGTACCGGAGCCACGTTGTAGGGGTTATCTTTCAGTCCGACTATGATGCCCTGTCCAATCAAGACCAAGTTCTGATCCGCGAGAAAATTATGATCTGCCCACGAATTAGTAAATCTGAACGATGTCGGGATCTCTGCCGAATCAACCCAGAATTCCTGGGGAGGAGCATTGACATTTCTGGACTCCAAGACCCAATGGACATTCGTTCTTCGGCCTGTCAAATAAAGTGTCGGATCAAGTGCCATTTTAAAATCACCTCAACAGGTTCTAACGAATAATAAGGTTCTCTAACCTTTTTGAACGAATAGTCGTGCCTGGCTTTATAGCCGGGGGGTCACCGAGTTTGGTGGTCCCTTCTTTTCCCGCACCAGGATTATCCGGCGTCAAACATTCCGTATTGGAGAGCGCACCGACTATTAACAATTCCGTAAACTTCTCGACCTCTTCTATGGGTAAACTATCCAAAATACCCATTTGGGCTTCGGAGAGTTCTTTCCCAAAAGCTTCTTTGAAATCCTCGATTTTCTTGTCTCGAATGGACTCTTTCAGCTCATTCAATTCAATAATACGAGTATCTCTTTCACTAATAAGCTTATCTTTTTCTGCGACCAAACCGGTAATTTCCTTGTCCTTCTCCGCGAGCTCGGTTTCATAAAGCTTCGTCAGAGATTCAAATTCGGATTTCGCGTCGGTCGCAACTTTAACAAGCTCAGGAAGCTGTAATTCGGAGACTTTGGTTTCTCCATTAACAACTTTCTCAAAAATGTCCTCGGCCACGGTGTCGGACTCTTTCTTTTTATCGTCCTTAGAGCTAGAGCATCCAAGTGCTTTTGCTTTACGGTTAACACAAGAAAGTATCTTATTCTTGTCGCCGGGACCTTTGTAGCGGCCAAGGTAAGTCTTGGCAACGGCTACATGTTTGCAATCAGGAACGGGAAAGCTCTTGTCGGGACCGCAGAACGTGCTCGACTTCATTTTGTTGCGAGCGGCGGTGGTTAGCTTCTTCTCATCCAAGTCCTCAAGCATATAAGCCGCTTCGTCGGATTCGAAATAGCCATCCTTGATGAGCTGATCCGTAATCTGAGCCTCCAGCTCATCGACCATCTTTTGGTCCTCTTCAGTCCATCCTTCCCATTCAGTTCCTTTGAACTTATTCTTAGGATTCATAGGCTCAACTTCCTTATTGTCGGGTATCTCGAAGCTCTCTTTAACCAAGATCAACCCGCTATCGTATTGTAAGAAATCGTCATCTTCAATAAAACCTACACTTGGCCAAAAATGCCGGGCCGGGGCAGATTCTTTGATGCCTCTATCGATTACCCGAGCGGCATCAATACCCGGTATTGGTACAAATGAAACTTCTTTATCCCAAAACGGACCTACCGTAAAATAGCAAAGCTTGTTATCATATGCCATACCTGGAATATGAGTACACATTTCATCCGTATCGGCTACGTCGACAAGCATTTCGGAGATGGTTTCCTGAAAAGCCTCTCCTCTTTTCCCGGCTTTCTTCGCTTTTGTCACAATATTCGTCATTTGTTTATAGAGGTCTTTCTTGCAAACCGAACAGACCATCTCTTTAGTAGAGACGTAAATACTGGTGCTTTCGAATCTACCGCTTTTAACATACTCTACCGCCATCGGATCGGAAATCTCGGGCCATACCTTAATGTGAGCCCGCTCTTCTCCCGGCACACCGTTTTTTACGCGCCCTTCCGGAACGAATTGAGCTTTACGAATTCGTCCCACTATCGGGCCAAACGGAGCGGTCGGCTCTACGCTATGATTGATAAGTATCGGACGACCGATCGGCATTGTGAATGAGGCGACTCCGGAAGGCCACCCCTGAGTATTGGACTTTCCGCCCTTCATGGCTTTGGCTGTGTACTCTCTATAATTGTGGCTGATACCTTCTACCATGGGGATTATTGTGGGAACCAGAATCTCACGGCCGGAATCATCGTCCGCAAATTCTACTAGAGCGACGGACTCGCAGATTTTCTGCTCCCCGAAGCTCTCCATTATCTGTATTGAATTATCGGAAAGATCGAACGCAAAATTCCGGCGTTCGTCCACAATTAATTGCTTTGACATTATTCGTTACCTCCGAAAATGCGAGAACCAAGAGCTTCGGCCAAATCGGCTCCGTCAAGATATTCCTTCACGGCTTCCCTTCCTGCAATCACGAACTCGACTATATTAAGATCTTCAAACCCAAGAGACCGCATTCTTTCTCCGACTATTACCAATGGATTATCGATATCTTTGTTAACATCGAATTCACCATCCCTTGAATCGATAGCAACAGTAAGGACAGTAGAAGCCCAACCCAACAAATTATCGACTACTTCGTCTTCGGCGGTTTTTCTTTTCGGCCCCACTTTCTTGCCGTGTTGATTGGACGGATTCATTTTGCTCGTATTCAAATTCTTTGTCGAATCCCTTTTTTTCGTAGCCTTACTCTTATCATTCTGCTTCCGGTTAATTGTGTTCACTTTGGTCTGGGCGATATCTTTATTTACGTCTCCCTCAAATCGAATCATATCCTTCTCGACCTTATTGGAGTAAAGTTCTTTTTCTTCAGCCGGTGTCAAAGGCTTTTTACCGATCTTCAATCTGGATTCCAGATGGGTGATAAGATTGGAGTTCCATAAAGAGATAGTGTGTTCCTCTTTCTTAATAGCCAAATCCACATCCACTTCTCTGAATTTTGCTTCCACTCGATTCTTTGGGTTTAAAACATCTATACCGCCCTCGAGTAATAGCTCGTTAATAATGAAGTTGGTAAATTGCCAAGCGGCCGACTCCTGAAAAAACTTAATATTGTCGCGCATCTGAGCAACCATTGTATCCGACGTGCCGCGATTTGACGTATTCCCTACCCCAAGCACAACATCCGATAACCCCATTCCAAGCATGACACGAGTGGCAAAATAATCAAGATAATCCTTTCCCGGTATTCCCTCGACGACCGGAATAGCATGGATTACCGTTTGTCCATCTGTAACTATCACTCCATTGGGCGGAGTTTCGTTGATCAAGCGAGCATAATGGTCTACATAACCCGGAGGCGCGGCTCCCCCATGCACGGTATCTTTCTCATTCACGGCGACCTGAATCAGTGGATTCAGGTGTCTATAAAATAAATCGGCGACGTGATGCTCCATACTACGAAGTAATTTAATGTCATCTATAACAGGAAGAGTAAGCGGCCGGCCCCAAATAGATTTCGCCGCCTTATCGTGAGCTATATGAACTACATCTTTGGCCGACCATTTGTCGACCTCTTCCCCATTCTGTTTCTGATGGTATTCGATCGGAATTCCTCTATCATCCTGCCTTGCTTCAATCTGCCCGACTTCTTGTCGCCAATAAGAGCTTACGGGATTGACTCCCGTCACTCCTCTCAATGTTCTGCCAAGCCTCAGCTTCATCTGAGCGTTCACTTGAGACATATCATTGGTTCGATATCTGGATTTGACGAGTATGCAATTCGAGTATCGAACAAGATCTGAAGCTATTGCCTTCATGAGACTATCAAAGGTCTCGGGACCGCGAGCTCCGAATATGGCGAACCTGCCATAAACATAATCCACCAACTCCGGCCGTTCTCCCTCAAGAAGCACTCCTTCCTTAAACATCAACTGCTCATACTTATTAATACCTCTTGCCGCTATCCCGTCTAAACGAACTGCCATATCGATATCGTTTACATTGAAAGGCGGTGCGACGAACTGTTCTCTTGTCGCGTATAGGGCAGTCCCCCATGTCGCGACACTCAGCTCCGGAGGATAATGTCCCTGCGGTAGGGCCGGAGGAAGCTTCAAGTCCGTGCGTTTGGAGAGCGTCCTTCTGGATGCGAAAATATTCTCTACAAGTAAATCTACCGTAGAGAGAATATCACTCATTCAGAAGCCTCCCCCAAATCAAAAGCGCACGTAGAATCTTCTTCAACTTGGAATTATCACTTTCGTCTTCGAATTCATGCACAATTGTATCTATCTGTTTTATACTATCCGTCATTTTGTATTCAGGACCCCATCTAGTTCGTCAGTATCTATATGATAATCTAACGAAATCGATTCCTTACTCTCCCACTGAGTAATAATGTCATTTATTGCCGATGGTTGTCCGTCACTTGTAATAATATCGTCTTTTACGCCTATTATCGATTCTACCAGCTTAATTGTCTTATCCAAAGCATTGACCTTACCGAGGGATGTGATGGTTCTGTTTATTTCATCAGCCCTGGCGGAGATTTCGTCATTTCTTTTCTCAATTTCCATATCCAAGGATTTAACCATGTCTTCGGCTGCGGACATGGCATCTCCGAATATTCGCTTTAGCGGCCCCGCCCCCGCCGGCAATGTCTCATAGGCCTCTCTTATTACGACTGCAGAATTATTTATCGATTTTCTGGCAAGTGTCGTAGCCTCGAGAAGAGATTCAAGAAGTAATTCCCCTGCGTTTAAGCCCATCCACGATCTAACTCCTACTTTGCTTGACCATGAATCGACATACTTAACCGACTCACTCATGTAAACTACTCTACGTACGTACAGTAGTTTTCGAACTTCCTGCAAAGCCTTTATTATTTTGTCTTTATCGCTCATTCGAAAATCGCTTTCAAATCATCTTCCCAATTATCCCCAATAGCTGCCGACATTGTCTCGTCGAATGCATTGTGGAGCTTATTAATTCCTTCATTAGTAACTTCAAGTTCACGCATTTGCATATGCATTAATTTATTGTAATCGTATCTTATCGCTATACCGGTCCGTATATCGGCAAGTCTGTTGACTATCCATTCGTTCGGATTATCCGCGAATGAAGCAATTTGCTTTCTCTCTTCTCCGTTATTATTCAAAGCCGCTCCAAGATAAATAATCTCGCTTTCGGGAGAGTAGTGAGATATGCCCGATTTATCCGTCTCCCAAAATATTCTGCCCGGGGTAACGGCCGCGATCAATACCTCATTTTGAGAGCAATACTCCAACACGCTATCCGCCGCAGCTTCGTCTCCACTAGAAATGGCAACCAACCGGTTGATATCAAAATTTTCGCCGGCCGCTTGCGAGAATGTTTCACATAGAGTCAGCGTCTCTCCTATGGCTCCATTCGCACGAATCACTAAATCGTTCGACAAGGTAAAGCCAAGCATCCTGCGAGCATTGGAGCAATACTCGAAATCATTAAGGGCTCCAGCGGGAAATTGCAGAAACTTGCGAATCGACCCTATTGTATGCTCTACGATTCTCTTAAGCCCTTCATTCCCGCCCGAAGAATTTAATAACCCCATCATAGAAAGGATATCCGTCTTGTCGAATGCCAGTTTTGCAAAATCGGTGGCGAATAATCCCGACATTATGGTGTCTTTATCCGGCAATGACGCAACCGATACCATAAACGTATCATCGACCAATTTATATAAGTAGCCTCTCAAAGCCTTGCCCGCCTTAACGATGCCGCCGCCCTTCCTCAGAACGGCAGCCGTCAATAAAATCGGGTTCGCATAGGGCTTATTGAGATAAGAAAGCGTATCGGAAATAAGAACGGAAGAGGATATGCGGGCACTTTCGCGAGGCTTTGGAGTATAAGGAAATTCTATGCCTGTCTTCAATAAATTATTCATTATCTACCCCATCCATCTACCGATCTGGAAAACGCCGACCAATTCGTAGACCGTCTATCGGCTACCGGCCGCCCATTGAGGTACACAATCGCCATATTGGGCTGGTGCGCGGATTTAGTTTCTATTGGAAGTGGATTAAAAGTATCTTGTTTTACGATATCCCCGGCAGTCTTGCCGGTAGCTGCAATAACAGGAGGAACCATTTTCTCGAATATCGACTCAAAATAGGCGGAAACTCCGTAAACACATAGCATAAAAGCGTCGACGAAATGTTCATTCTTGCTGGTAAACTCGAATAACCCCATCCTCGTCATTTTAACGACATGATAATCGAGCAATTGTTTGGTTAAATTCTGACGGTGTGTGGAAAGAACTACTCGACGCTCATAGAACCATCGGCGCATCTCGGCAGCCATGACTTGCTTCATCGGCTTTTTAACAATATCTCGGGTAACATAATCGTGGACTTCGACTGAGCTATTGAATGGAACCCTGATTACCTTGTAAGCAAGACCGGACTGAGGGTGTGCCGCACCGTATTCATGCAATTCTTCAATTTGCCGCTCCCCGGAACCGGGATCGCAAAGAATATAATGCGGATTCAGAAGCTCATTCAGCTCAATGATTCTTCTTACTGCGACTCCATATACCTTATCTCCCCTTGGGACTTCTTCTACATGAATCGGCCGCATCTTGGAAATTCTGCGATCCAGCTCGAGCACCAGTAAGCTTGGCCCGGCCTCGCCCATTTTGTCCCAATCAACACCCATTATTCTAATAGGGGACGATGGATCGATGCACCCACGATTATCGAAGAAGTCCGAACCCAGCGCCCCATTCTCAAAAGTAGGATATGAAACCGCCTCATCTATAAGGGCTTTCGGAATCCACCCACCTATCTCTTCGCCGAAATCGGCTTCATATTCATGGACATAGTCCTCGTAACCGGCAAGACCCTCGGCAATAGCCCGAAGAACTTCACGAATCGCCATTTCTACCGACCAGTTAACGTTACCCTCCCAAACACTCCATTGATGTAGCTCATAACCATGAGCACGTTCGGTACAAAAACTATAATATTGCCCGCGCTTACCGGAAGGTGTGGAGGATATCAGAATTCTAATGTCGGGGTTTTGAGAAGCGATTGCCATTGCGGCGGTAATGGCTTTTTTATCCTCAATAAAATCAAACTCGTCATAGATAAGTAGAGAGTTTTCGGATCCAAATCCTCGGATGGTACCCTTACAAATATTGCCTATTATGCGGCTGGCTCCATGCGTGGCCTCAATCGCTATTTCGTAACTCGGCTTGTCTCTGTCTACGGTAATAATGCCACCTTCAGCTACCGGACGAAAATGCCGGCAAGTGGGCAGTGTAAATATCTTATTCCGCATTATTTCAAAAATCTCATTCAGCTGCTTCTCCGACGGAACAAGAATCAATACCTCGGCCTGAGGATGAGTATAAGCATAATGACATGCGAGAAAAATTACGGCCCAGGATTTGCCGATACGTCGGGAGTCCAAGACTACTATTTGAGAAGCCTCCGAACGTAAAAGTTCGGCCTGCATTGGCCGGCAAACTACACCGAATTCCCATTCTACCCATTTTGGGACATCATTTAAGATACTAAGATATGTCTTCTCCGCTCGACCGTCCGGATCATCATCAAGCATGTCCTCAGTAAAAGCCACCTCTTCGTCGGTTAACCATGTTACCGGTTGATGCTGTTTCCAATATTGTAGTCGAGGGAAACCTTCCTTAACTCGCGTTATGAAATCATCCGGAAGACCGGAAGGATGCAGGTAATCGCCACCACGCTCTTTATTTAATTTTTCGCAAGCGGCGAGGACCAAATCATAGGCTTCATCATAGGTTAGCTTGTCATAAGATGTCTGGGCTAGCGGCAATTTCCGACTCCTTCACTCCGTTGTATCGGTCTATCCATAATGGGCCGACTTCGCTCTCATCGTAAATTAAAGCGCCACGAAAGCTGGCTGCTTTTATCAATAGTTGCATATCTAAATAATCAAGCGTTCGCAGGGTATTCGGTCTCTTAGTCATTAGTGTAACCGTAGGCATTATATCCGGGCCGAGGTCGGTGATAATTTTGATGGCATTTATCCCTCCCACAAGAATAAACCCGGGCTTGTAGTCGTCAGGCGTCGGCTCGATAAAGCCGACCATATCGATGCTCATCTCGGACCCGTAGCCAAATACGTCATCATCCGGCTGAAGTAAAAAATCAATAAAAAACGGACGCTCCTTTTGTTCTTCTGACATTGGTTCCTCCTGAATCAATACCAACGATGCATAAGACTTGCAGTGGTCCCTAAATCCAGTCCATCTCTCCTATGTAGATCTCGTCTCCTTTTTCTATTCGCGTGGTTGTACAGTGCCGACGCTCCGACGATTGCGAGGGCGGCCAGGGCCGAGCCTTTGAGGAAGCGGAGAGCCGAGGCATCGGTGACCGTTTTACCTAAAGCCGAAATACTCTTCGTAGGAGGCGGCTTTGGAGGGGGCGCGGAAGCTTTTCCTATTTTCCCCATCGAATCCCTTGCTCCTCTTGGTGGCACTTTCTCCCCAGCACCGAAGCCTTCCTCTTTAGGACCGGGTGCTGGCGGAACCTTGGTACCCTCACCACCGGGAATCGGGCCTTCCCCCTTTCTAGCCCAATATGGATACCCCTCCTCGGAAGCGGATTTATCGAATTTATCGCTTACATTGGTTTTGATTTTATCGGTTTTCGGTACTCTTTTGGTCGAATCCTCACCTATGCCGGCGGTAACTTTTGCGGCATCGCCTTGTTTTACTCCGCTCTTGGTAGTATCGACGGGAGGAGATTTGACGGTTTCCGTTTCGACGACGGGGGCAGCTTTGTGTTCGGCACCGGGGGTGGGGGTTTCGACGGGGGACTGTTCAGGGTGGGCGATCTCAGCATCCGCCATGGGGGCATCGGGAGCACTTCCCTTTAATATATTCCTTTTATATTCCGCTCTTTTCTTATTTTTCTCTACATAATCTTTCCATTCCTGTATTGCTCGTTCTCGCCTCAAAGCCTCATGATGTTGAATATCTGCCGAGGAGGCAGGTCGTTGCCAAACATCTTTTCTTGTCTCTTTCCAACCCTCTCCGGGCGGATTGGAGCCATGGAATTCTTCTACCGTTTCAACTCCTAAACTTCCTGTCTTTACAGTATAAGGAGACTCGACGTCAGTACCAATTGTTTTGAGAAACTCCGAAAGTTGCTTTTCACGAAAGTCCCTAACCCATATTTCCTTCCCCTCCAAAGCCAACCATCCAGCTTCTTCGCCTCCCGGGGGCACACGAGGCCCGCCCAAAGGATTGACTTTCCATACTTCAGGATTCCTACCGGACCAATCCATCGTCGGAGTCCCCGTCATAGGCGGCGTTCCAAGAGGACGCTGGAGCGATTCTGCGGCCTTCCTCAATGTACCCGGCTCCAAGCTTTCCGAGCCTCCCCTAAACACTCTCGCCGCCCTCCTCGTCCTATCCGCATAGGTTTCGAGGGACTGCGTAACCGGCTTTGGCTGTTTGACGACTGGCGCAACCTCGGATCCGGCACCGGGGGTGGGACCGGGGGACTCCGTAGCGAGGTTGGGAGCTACTTTGCCGGGGGTATCCATTTCAGGAAGCTCAACCGGTGCGGCCGCCACTTTGCCCTGTGGACTCTTGGGACGAGGCACATCCGGCTCTCTTGGGACCAACTCTATAGGAAGGGCTGCTTCTAGGCTCTCATGGTTTATGAAAGCCCCTACTAAAGCTTGTTCTCCTTTTATCCCTTCTCCTCTTATTCCTGGTTCAAATACTTCATATATTTGGCTCGGCGGACCCTCAGATATCGTGTGTTGAAAATATAATCTGTATTCTGGACTACAAGCGCTACCTACTTTAGGATCAACTATTTCAAGTCCAAGATGATGAATTGCAGTGCGCACTTCCCGTGAAGCTTCTATACCAACGTCCTGCATGAACTCCAGGGCCTCGCCGGACATATCCTTCGCAGCAGATTCATATCTCTTCGGAAGATCATAGAACATACCGAAGTTCTTAATCCTCCAGTTGCCAGCAACTACTTTCCTTGCCGCAGCTTCTCCTCCGGACTTAAGAGCAGCACTTACTTCTTCATGGAATGACTCATAACCTCTTAATATCCGCTTCGCATATTCCTCGTCATTATTAAGACGAGGGATTGCGGGAATTCTACCCTTCCATTTACCTATAGTTTTCTCAATATTCGACAAAGATTCGGCTACACTACCAAGACCTTCATAAATATCAGTTGTCCACTCTTTTCCCATTAATATCCTCCATCATGGAACTCCGTAGCCTCTGACCCCAAAAACGACCGATTCGACGACCGACTACTTATCGCGTGCCCGAGGGCGCGCCGGCGCAAATTGCCGCCAAATTTCGCGTCGTACATCGTAGGATGGTATTGCATCATCCCTTCATCTATATGTTGTCTATAGGAGATACCGAGAGCCGGCGAGGCAATACCGGCGGCGATTCCGCCACATATATTCATAGCATCATATGAGATAGCCCCGGGACCGGCTGCTGCATATAATCCGGCCGTAGCCGCTCCGTGAGCTGCTCCACCGACAAGAGAACCGTCATCAAAGAAACTACTGAGAGCGCCAAAGCCCAGTCCCGCTCCGATGAATCCCAAGATACGCTTTTTAGCAAGGCCGGAGACGGCTCCTGCGCCCGGGAAATTTTTTGCATTTTCGGCGGCGGACTTTGGTGGTCCGAACATCCCCTCAACCCATGCTTTATTTTTGGTCGCTTCGCCTGCCGAGCCAGCGGCAAACCGAGTTTTGGCTCCCACGCCGCCCGCTCTCGCCGCATTTCTGCTCATAAATTCTTCGGCGGCTCGGCTGGCGGACAAATTTTTGCCCCAGGTTAAGGCTTTTCCTGCCGCCTTACCCATCCATTTCAAAGCCCCAGTTAAAAGCCCCATATCAAAACATCCTTTCTTTAGAACGCTATACGATTTCTGTACGCATCCAAGGTTATTTGTGGATCCGGAGCCGGAGGCGGCGTGCCGATTAGGTTCATCGCGCCCGTATACGGCATTGTTTCCTCTTCATGCATAATACGCATCCCGGCCGATACGGTGACTCCTCCGGCAACAAGCCCGGTCCAGGCGGCCCGCCGGCCCCAGACTCGACCAAGGCCAACCGGCTTGAAGAGATCCGCCTGCTTCCATCCCTCACCGGATTGAATACCCTTGTGCATCATTGGAAACATCTCTTTCGTCGACTTTAATTCGCGCACGCCAGTTCCTGAAATATTACTCCAAAGTGAAGACATATTGGCTCTAGCGGTAGATACTTTTTCTTCCTTTATCCAACTCTTTATGTGATCGGCCGTGATATCTCCTTGCTTGATCCCCATCTTTTCGGCTACCTTAAACACCTGTTCATCGAAAAATTCCGCGGACGATTTATTAAAGGTTTGGCCCCCCATAAGAGTATTTACCAACCATCCGCCAAAACCCTTGGACTGCCTTCCTCCAGCTAGCTGGGTTTCAGCGGTCATTTTAACGGCTTTATTGATATTAGGATCACCAAAGTCCGGCAACAAGTCACTAGGTATTTTCGGGGTTATACCCAACTTGTTTGCCACAGCGGATCTGGTATTGGTCTTAACGCTGTTTACATAGTCGACAGCCGCTTCCAACCTAATCTGTTCTCCTGCTGAATTTGCAGCCTTTTCGGCAACCGCTCTTAGACTAGTTCTTTTACCTTTTGTTGTTTTAGGAGGTATTTCCACACCCGTCTCTCTCAGTATCGTTTTATAGCGTTTCTGTCGAATTTGATGATTTCCCGTTTGTGTTACCAAGGTAAAACGAGTCTTCCATATAGCCTCTTGTTCGGCAGCCGCTTCTATTTTTTCTGTAGCCGCTCCTATATCCGCCGATATGCTTGTCCATGCCGCCCCCGTTCTTGCCATCCACTTCCCGAATCCGGATCCTTTGACCGCTCCCCACGCTGTTCCTATCCAACTGGCCATTATTTGCCCATCCTCTCAGCCCTCTGCTGGATTAAAATTTCCTGCGCCCGCCGGCTTCCCATCGCCGTTCTTATGGCCGTAGCCTTCCTGCTCTTCTTCGTACCCATCATATTGTCCAGTATGCGTTCCCGAGCCTTTAGCAACTTATCGATCTGCTCATGAACGGGATGGGCTTCCCACTTCCAATCCACGGGACCGTTTTCATCAAACGATGCGGCCACCTGCTGAAAATCACTTCCCGGGTTTACCTGCTGCCATCGGCGAAAGCGGTCCAACCTTATGTCGATAGAGACCAAATCTTTTATGAAAACCATACTCGGAAGGTCATCCGCGTTTACCTTGAGCTGCTTGACATATCCGGTAAATGCCTGGATAGCATATTCCATTTCAACTATACATCGTTCCTGCATTTCATCGACTCGATCCCTATAAGGGCAGGCATCGAAATACGGGCATTTATCCTTGCCGCACTGTATAATAAGCGAGGCCGCGAAACCGTGCTTCATATTCTTCGGCAAGTTCTCCACTTCTTCGGGAGGGAAAAGCTGAACAACGAAATTCCTATCGAGTTCGTACAAGTCCGGAACGTTTATGCCCTCACCCGGCACTACCGGAACACTTATTACTTCATCGACGTTTGCTCCGTCGTCTCTTAACGCTGGCTCGTGCCCTGTGGACCATTTTTCCTCTGCCAATTTCTCGACCTCGCTTTCGATGTAACTTCGCGTGACACTTATCGCAAACCGTAATCAATGCCGCGAAGTTGTCTTCCTCTTCTTTAAATATGGTCTTGTAATGGAGATGATGGACGCGTAAGTTTTTCCTGGACCCGCAAAGCCGGCACCGATGCCGGTCTCGCTGAAGAATAATATCCCTCTTACACTTCCATTCTTCACTACGAAGATATTTTATATAGGCATATCTCAAATTTTACCAGGTACGTATACCGCCCGATGGAGTCAGTACCAATATCACTCCATCGTACCGCCCATCCGGAGCACCGTAGAGAAACTCATGTTTTCCGTAGTCATAAGGCGGGAAAACCGGCATTTTACCAAGTCCCCCGCCCCCAAATGTCTCCGGATGAGAATATACCACTCCACTATTAGAATAATAACAGGATTTTCCGGTCGTTAAGTCTTTTCCAAACCCGTCACTATTAAGCATCCAGTGCCCTTCTTCCGACGTTATCCTGACAACATCGAAGCCCGGGCAATTTTCCGCGCCGTACCCCCACAACATATATGTAGTTATCTCTATATACGGAAAGTCCCAGATACTTTTATCTATCCAAATGGAAGAAGGAATGACTCTGCCGGCGGAGCGATAGCCGAAGTTGCCGGGCCAGTCGACGACCATCGTCGGGGAATCCACGCTATCCGTGTAAACAATACCCCACGCGCTGTCGCCTTTCCTATCGGGTACGGGCTTCCCTCCCCAACAATAGCGCAAGCATCCGACAGGATTCTCCGGATAAGCTCCACTATACCACATATGCGTCAAATATGGGATACCGTCGTGAAATCCCCAGAAATACCGGGGATCATCGAAGCCGTTCCCCATAACCGTGCCATTCCATCCGAACCGCAAGTCGGTCGTGCCGGGTATGCCCCAAGAACCCGTCCAATCGATTACTTCTCTCCCATCGGTAAACGGATTTTTAGGATAGCTTGACACATACCCATACTGGATAAGAGAATCCTTTGGGCATCCATTTTCCGAATAATATCCGTCGGTATAAATTCTCAAATCGCCACCAAAAATATATGCCGGATACTGGCCCGAATGGTCCGTTGCGTATCTCTCCAGTGCTATCTGAATCGAGTGCAGATTGGATTTAACTTCCGCTTCTTTAGCTTTCTGCTTGGCTCGAACTAGCTGAGGCAAAGCCAGCGCCGCCAAAATGCCGATGATGGTAATGACCACCAATAGCTCAATAAGAGTAAAACCTCCCTGTTTCGTTTTCATGATTCATTCAGAATCTCCCCTGCATATCTCGGATATACTCGGCTTCTATTTTCTCTTTGACGAAAGGGATATTCAACATAATTCCATGGCCTGTTTCCGATGTATGCATAGTAATAATACCAACCAACCCAAGACTGACATCATAAACCGGCGAACCGGACGATCCAGGCCCGCATATGGACGACAACCGGCGCTGATAATGATTCGAAATCCAGTCTCCCGTTCTTGTCTCTTCGACCACCGCACCGCAATCCGAATCGGGATACCCTGCCCAAAAGACGATTTCTCCAACAAAAGGCTCCGATTCCGCCAGTTTAAGGGCGGGCAGATCTTTCAACTCCGCCGGACAATCGAGTATCACCCAATCATCCTCCGGATATTTATAAACATCGTGCTCGTCGGTCCAACTCAAAATCGAACAATTATAGATATTGCTATTTCCATCGGTCACGTCAATTGACGCGTTTATTCTATTACCCAGCAAGTTCGCCAATGCTGTCGTTTTCAAATCCAGTCGACAGTCTACTATATGCTTAGCGGTCATAATGACCCGATCGCCATTAACCTCGGTTATAAAAGCGGTACCACGGGAATTACAGGTGTTATCCGTAATCGCTAAAACGCTTCCACGCATCCATAAACACGTATCCTCGCTCAATGAGCAAGCACAAGACGCCAGAAGTAAAACAAGGGAAAGAACAAGATACAACAGCCTATTCATAGCACCGTCACCTCCTATAAGCTTGGTGTAGAATAAAGCTTGAAATTCAGAAATTGAGATCCCAGTTTTGGGTCTCCGGTTTGAAAGCACCATCCGGAGTAAGGCACAGAATAATCCCATCGCCTATGCCATCGGGGCAGCCATAAGCCCATTCGATGCCCTCGGTGCTGTGAAAATTGTAATATGGCCAGCTTGGCTCGGGATTCAGTCCACTTTCCCCGTCGCTCAAATACCCGGCCCACCATCCTCCGTAGCATTCGGGGATACCTCTCGCGTCACCCCAGTCTCCCGTGGGATCATTCAGCTTTGAGCCGGAAACCCAGACCCCTACTTTTACGGTTGTCGCCCCGTTTATATTGGCATTGATATTCCAGGGCTCCGGCATTCTGTAAAATAATTCGGCCCCGTTTGCGTATGTACTCTCGAGCCTGATTATATCCATCCCGTCGGAGTCATAGCTTCCATAAGCGCCAAGCATATACGTATCCGGTCCGGTCCTGTATGCGGCATGGCCGGGGATACCTATCCCGCAACCGTCCAAATTTTTGGTCGTTTTCCATCCTGCGCGGTAAAAGAAATTACCGGGCCACCAGCATTGTAACGGCTCGCCGCCATTCGGATTCCGCCGTCCGCCGAACATATAATGTACGCCCTGCGGATCGGTCGTCCAATCAGGGAAACCAAGATTCTCGGCATCGGGCAGAGTGAGAGCGAAGTCCATCATCTTAACCGGCGCGAGCTCGTATGCCTCGCTCCGGCCATAGAACATTGGATCGTCCAATCCATTGCCCATTATATTGCCGCGTAAGCCGAAGCGCGGGTCGCCCCTCCCGGTATCGGGATCCAGCGTCCCCTGAGAAATAATGCTCCCATCGTCGACAAACGGATTCTTCGGATACCCCTCGATATAGCAGAAGTGAATCAGGGGATCTATCACGAAATCGGGGAACGACGGCGACGAATTGCCGTGCGCCTGTTTATACGAAGGATGCACATCTTTATCCACATGCCAGGCGGCCCAGCCGGACACATCTCCGCCGATCAGGTATGGAGGATACGTTCCGCCGGAATCGACGGCATACCTTTCGGTCGCGATCTGAATGGAGCGAAGACAGCTTTTTGTTTCAGCCTCCTTCGCCTTCGTTTTTGCTTTGATAAAGTTGGGGAGAGCTATAGCCGCAAGGATACCTATAATTACAATCACGACCAGCAGCTCTATGAGAGTGAACCCCGCTTGAATCCTACTCATACCACACCTCCCGTTCCACTATCAATAATATCGACTTTACGCCGCCCTTAACATAATTTAATGGCGGCAAAATTCTTGATAGACAGGCAGTAAGCTATCTAGAGAGCTTGCACTTAATATGGAAGTGAATTAAAAAAGGAACGGGGCGCGAACCCCGTTCCAACGGCTTAGATATTATTAAGAGGCACTCGAGCGGGCGCCCCCGGGAGGCAATATTAGGTTCACTCATAGAATTCGTCGTATAGCCCTATACGTTCGTAGAGTGTACTTACTAGAATCAACCCCGCCGGTTTTTCCAAGTCTTTCAATGCATTCCCCTTCAATATCTTTATCTTTTCAATGCATTCCCCTTCAATATCTTTATCTTTTCAATGCATTCCCCTTCAATATCTTTATCTTTTCAATGCATTCCCCTTCAATATCTT
>Ga0100403_1000947_pt1 | contig 27674 bp, 27 predicted proteins | sample CryGeymet201501t_FD_83663 | JGI IMG/M metagenome (GOLD analysis project Ga0100403, IMG submission 83663) | Groundwater microbial communities from Crystal Geyser aquifers in Utah, USA - Crystal Geyser metaG 2015-01t | ecosystem: Environmental > Aquatic > Deep subsurface > Groundwater | place... | reverse complement strand
GCTTCGATCCTCGTGTCCTGGGAGTTGTTGTGGTCCCACAGATCCCGGACAGCATCGACGAACCGTTTTTCCATCGCGTCGATCCGACCTATGATCGGCGTGATCTCCGACCGGATCTCGGCTCTGATAACAGTGAGGACCTTGTGGGTCGCTACGATGACCGCCACGATGATCGGCACGACGAGTGCGATGAGGTTCCATAAAACAGCAGGGCAGAAAGCGTCTCCCCCGGTTGGGTTGGTCATTTCCTGACTCCTTTGATTTTCTCCACAGATCTCATGCCGCCCAATCCAAGCATCCCTGCAAGCAGGATGATCAGATCCCCCATCGGAACTTCGGGAAGTGCGGGAACCGAAGATACATCCCGCCCGGTAATGAGTGCCCCGCATTGGAATATGAACGGGAGGATCGGTTTCATGAGGAACGTATAGAGCAGACCGATCCCGCAGATCCACCCGATTGTCGGGCGCCATCGGGTGACGTACTTATCTTGGGATGCCGCCTCGAGTTTGGCGATCGCGGTCTGCCCCTCCATCTGGGACTGATCGTAATCTACCACGGCTTGGGCGGCCGCCGCCTCGATCGCGGCCATCTTCATTAAGATCTCCGCTTGCTGATTCGGGTCAAGGATCGTCTTACCCGTGATCGCCTCCCGGAGATCCTTGGCGAACGAACCGAGCCCCGCGAACAGCCCCGCCGCACCACCCGCCAGAAGATCGCTGAAGAAGGACAATTAGACCACCTCCTTTTATTCGTCAGGTTTAGCGTCTGGAACCATATCAAGAATCTCGATCAACGGACGCTCATACCACTTGGAACGGCAGGGCTTCCTTGAGGGGAAGTCCACGCAAAAGGGGGGGTCCAGGCCGATACCTCCCCCGATCCAAGGACCGCCCTCGCCCGGAACGTATGCGAGGATTTCTTCGCCACGGGGGGAATGACCCAGGACGTCCCGGAAAAATTCCCCGAGGCCGCGGCTCCGTCCATCTCGACATTGTAGAAAACCCCTCCCGCCTCCGGGCCGATCGTCGTGTTGTCGGTGTACTGCGTCACCGGATCCCAATTCAGCGTGAAGGCCCTCGCATTCCCCGCGTACATCAGAATTGCCAGTCCGATCAAAAGCCCGATCATCTTCTTCATGTCATTCTCCTTCCAAGCAGGTTTTGTAGAGATCGTAGCACCGGAACAGCCATCCCCACCGATTCTTTCTCACTTCATAGGGCAACTTCCGGGCTACCCGTATGTGCTTCATCACCCTCCGAAGGAGCCATGCCTCCCAAGTCGAGGCCTTCGGGTCGATCGCCTGGACATCATCCAACCCGAGGTTGAACGCGGTATCGAACGCCAGGAGATCGAGCGGCCACGGACGCCGGTCGCACCCCGCGGCGTCCCAATACTCCGGCTTGGCGATCGCCTTCGCCTGTTCCTCGGTCAGGTTCTCTATGTCAACCTCGGGGTGGTGGTGCCCGGAGATCCCCCACTTCGTTGTGCCGCCCGAATCGTTGGGATCGCGGGAGATCTTCTCCCCGCCTTCCCACCGTTGGGTGAAAGCCCACGCCTTGTCGAAGTCCTCTACCATGCCGCGGCCCCTGCCCGTTTCCAGGCGTTATCGGTAATCGGCACGGTGTAGATATACGAGTTGTCAATGGCGATCATCCCCAGCTTCCCGAAAGCCGTTGCCGAGGCGGGAGTTGCCCGGAAGATCGGATAGACGGCAACCCAAGTCCCCGGAGTGCCGGCCACGGAGCAGTACCAGTAGATCGGCGTGTCCGCGATCGTCGTCGGGACAACGGCAACCGTGCTGAAAACAATGTCTCCTACCGCATAGGTCCCGGACGTGGGCGCCGCGGCGGCCGTGTCCCGCACCTTTTCATCAAGGGTGATCTTTTTGAAGGCTCCGATCAAAGCCGTGGAGGTCCCGGAGTTTTTTACTCCCGTTGTGGAGATCGCCCCCGTGGCCAGGTTGTCCGATATCAGGGCTCCGGAAAAGGTCGCCGTACTGCCGTCCAGGTGCCCCGTCAATGTCGTGGCGCCGATAACCGCCAAGGTGGAGGACAGGGACAGCGTTGAGATCGAAAGCCCGTACCCCGAGATCGTCCCGGTATTATTCCCGATGACGTTCTTCGGCCGGATCGTCGCTGTGTACGAGTTATCCCAGGGGATGTGCGATCCGTTGAGGCGCGTCAGGGTGATCGTGGATCCCGTGGAGGTAGCCCGGGAGAACGTCTGGGCCGGCACATTGTCCGTCCCGAAGTAAATGTCCTCCTTCCCGATGAGCCCCTTCGTGATCGTGTCCGCCCCGAAAGCAAGGACCGAGGAAATCATGATCACCGAGAGCAGTACCAAAAACTTCGTTCGGTTCTTCATCATTTCCCTCCGTAAACTTTATTCATTCGCAGGAACGCCGGTCGTTGCAGATTCGGCTGTCGCAGTAGCCCCCGGAGTTCCGGGGGGAGGAGCGTATTCTCAAGCGATTTCTCGATCGCCTGTTCGTTGAGGATGATCCATTCCTCGGGCGGGACTCCCGGCTTGGGCCCCGTCGATTTCAGGATGGAGACGGCCTTCTGCCGATCCCCGATCCGGATCGCATTGAGCAGGGCTCGGGTCGCGTCCTTCTTCAACTGCTCCGACCGCTCCCCAATGCGGGCTTTTGCTCTCTCCCGCTCGTATGCCTTGGCGATCTGCGTCGGTATGAATCCGAGGGCCTTCTTCGCCACGTCGGCACCGGAGACGGCCTTCTTGGCGACGATCTGCCCCCCGGAACGGTCCAGGACGCCTTCCTTGAGGATCCTGCCGGCGTACATCGGATTCCGGAGGAATTCCGGCGCTACCGTCTCGGCCGCGCGGTACGGGCGCCCCTCCTTCAAGAATCCGTAGGCGCGCGCGGGGCGATTTAAGAGGACTTCGGCGGGAGCCCCGATCACCGTCTCGATGGGGGACCGAGCGAAATACCGATCGAAGAACGGAAGGACGTCTCCCACGCCCACGGAGGCCGATATATCGAACCCCGTCGCCTGACGGAACGGTCCGTGGAGCAGGTAATCCATGAATTCCGGGCCGCCCATATTCTCGTAGCCCCACTCCCGGACGGCCGTCTCGAGGTCGGGTTTCTTGTGGGTGATCATCCCCGCGACCTCCTCGAGGATGTACTTCACGTTCTCCGCGAAGGGCATCCCCAGGATCCCGGAGAAGGCCCAGAGCATGACGAACACGGAGCCCACGGCCCGGAGCGAGTCCCGATTCCACAACCGGGCGAGGAATTCGAGGAAGTTGATGACGAACGTCCGGAAGGTCCCGAGCAGGGATCCCCACCCGCGGAACATCGCCGGCCGGTTGTACTTCGCGTAGATGAATTGCGTCTCGTCCGTCGCCCGCTTCCCGAATTCGAAAGGATCTTCCTCGAAGGGTATGGCCCCGCCGCCCCCGGGGGGCTTCGGCGGCTCCTTCCCGCCGCCGCCCGCGTCGAACGCCGTCATCTTCGCCGCGTGTTTCTGGGAGAGGGACTGGTGGATCCGGGCCGCCGCTATCAAAGATATCAGCCGGTTCGACTTCTCCGCGAGGGAGAACAGGTATCCGAATCCCCGGACGGCCCTCTGCTTCTGCTTGGAGAGTTTCCGGATCGAGGACGGCTTGCGAACGGTCCCCATGAGGTCGTAGATCAGTTGCTCGGAGACGATCCCCTCGTCGTACCCCCTCCGGACGATCTCCCGAATATCCTTCGGCAGTTTGTCGACCACCACACCGAAGGTCCCATCCTCCCGTTTGCCCATCGCGGTGGTTAAGTCCTTCACGGCCCGGGTGACTTCCTCCGTCGCACGGAACGGGGAGACGTACTGCGTGAGCCAGGGGATCGTCGTCACGAACGTCTGCGTCAGGTTGATCGCGGCGCTCTTGACGTTCCCCCCGAGGAAGTAGAGGAACAGGCCGGCCCGGAGTTGATGGAATTCCTCCTGGGGCGAGATCGAATAGTTCTTCCACTCCCGGTAGTACCGTGCCAGGTCCGGGATCCGCTCCATCCCCGCGGCGGCGTTGTCCATCTCCGGGATCCCCTTGATCCTCGAGACGAACCCGGACAGGGAGACGATGTAATCCGCGAGGGCCCGCTCCATGTCGGTGGAGAAGCCCGGGGAGTCCTTGGACTCAAAGAAATGCCTACGGAACCCCTGCGCCTGGAAGAACTGCTCCACGGTTTCTTTCAGGGACGCGGCCGCCTCCGGGTCGAGGGCCATGATTTTCTTGATGACGTCGAGTTCAAACCCGCCAATCTCCTGCAAGAGTTTTGCTTCCTCGGTCTGCTTCAATTCCTTCGGCGGGACCGGGATCAGACGCCCCTCGGAGATCCCCTTGTGGAACCGCTTGAGAAGGACCTGGTACTTCTCGGCCGCCTTCCACGCGGTTTCCTCCTTGGCGAAGTAGTTGGAGGGATTCTGCCAGTCCGGAGTGCCGTCCTCCTTGACGTGGACGTAGCCGTAGGAGAAGTTCCCGAACCGGGCGAACGGCGCGTACCCCTTGCGCTTCGTCTCCCTGATGCTCCCGATCAGGGCGGCGATCTGCTCGATCCGATCGTCATCGAATCCCAGACCGACCAGGGAATCTTTGATGAGGGGAACGGAGAGGTTCGAGGACGCTTGCATCTTCCCCTTGGTGATCCGGTACATGATGCCGTCCTCGTAAATGTCGAGGGCTCGGTCGAGCATCGCCCGAATTCCGAGATAGGCGTCGATCTGCTTCGTGGAGAGTTTCCCTTCCTCCACCAGTTCGTCCCGCGTCCAGACCTTCCGCTGATACCGTCCCTTGATGAGCAGTTTATTGACGGCATCCTTCTCCTTGAATTCGAGCCCGGAGAAAAACGATATCGCGTCCTCCGCGAGAGACGCGGCGATGTCGTCCCGCTCCTGCATCATCTGACGCATCCGGTCAAACACTCCGCGATACCGGGGGAATTTCTCGGTGAAAACGTAGTACGGGGTGTTCACCTTCTTGTTGAACCAGTTGAGATCCAGACCCTTCGCACTCTTGGCGAGACGGTGCCGCTCCTTCAATTCAGCCGTGGAATGCTTCAGGGATTGCCACGCCTGAGCGATCAGTTCCGGATCGAGGGGCGAGGCGTACAGTTTCGTCCCGCCCTCGGGGGGCTCGGGCTTTTCTTCGATCGGAACGGCCTTCACGCCTTCCCGGGTGGGAACGATCGCGGCTTTCTTCCAAGTGACGGCGGGGGCTATCCCTTCCGGAGCCTTTCCTCCAACCGTTTTCGCTTCAGTTGTCTCTCCTTGAGCGGGTGTTGCTCCTTCATGTGCTTGAACATCTCCACCTGGGCGAGGCGCGCCTTCGCCGCCTCCGGTGACAGGTTCGGTTTTGACAGGGGTTTCCCCTTTCGGGAGGTTACTTGGTACCCCTGGGACGTTTTCTTTATCATGGGCTACCTCCTGATCCCCTTCGGGACGGGTGGGAAGTTGTGCATGAGGTCCGGGAGTTTGAACCGGAACTTCGTTCCCCCCGGTTGCGACTTCAAGAAGTCCAAGAGGGCGTCCTCCGCGCTCTTTGGAGCGGTCCCCCCGCCCGATGGCGGCTTCCTTATCTGCGTTGAGGGTGGTAAACGCTTCATCTATCGTTCCTCCAATTCCCCGCGTGATCGTGAGGCCTTTGAACCGCGCCTCCGTACCATCCGGCCGTGTTGCGATGATCTCCGTCTCTTTCAGAATGTCCCGGATCTTTGCGATCGCTCCCTTGGCCGCCGCGGGGTGGTCGGCAAGAATCGCCAGTTCGTCTCCGGAGATCCTGTACCCGTCTCCGTGCGCCGCGTGGATGGCGTCTGCTACCGCGCGGATAGCATCGTCTCCAACGGCATGGCCGAGATTGTCGTTGATCCATTTGAGGCCGTTCATGTCGAAGGCAACCTTGACCGGCTTCGTGTCGGCTTCCTCGAGGAAGGCCCGATGGGACTTGAGCCCCGTTTTCTCGTCATACCGGAGGGCGGCCGATTGTTCCTCGGGCGTCATTTCGTCGATCTTCTTCCGGGTGGCGAGATCTTCGCGCCGCTCCCGGGGACCCGACGTCTGGGCTACTCGACGTTCGGTGAAAGGTTCTGGCCCCGCCGCGGGACCGGGGGAAGGGACGGTCCACGGTGTTCCCACCGCTTGCGGCGTGGGCGCTCTCTCGACCGAAGGCGCTTGGGTTCCCTCGGGAGTCGAAACGGGGGCCAGATCGGCGAAGGGATCCGGCGCGGTCGGGGCTTCGTACCCTTTTTTTACCCTGCGGGTGACGATATGCCCGAGTCCGGACGGATCTCCCTCGATCGTTGCATCGAATCCCTGCCGCTCCCACATCGCCTTCGTAGCGACGGCGTTCGCGGCGTCCATCTGCGTCTTTGTCTCCAAGATCGTACCGGGAAGGGGCTCTGCAACGCCTCCCTGCCCTCCTGGCATGAGATCAGGACCCGTAGGGGCGGGAGTGACGCCGGTTTCCCCCTCGGCCGGCAGGGCCCCCTTGGGGCTTGCGGGCGGGGGTGTTTCGGTCGGAGTCTCGGTTGTGATCGGCTCCTTGCCGAGGATCTTCCCGAGCCAGTTCGGGTGCAGTTCCTCGACGGAGAGATCCCCCTTGCGCAGGGCGTCGACGAGGGTTTGCTTGAAGGCGGGATCCGTGGTGACCCGCTCGTACAGGACTGGATCCGCGGTTGGGTCCTGGGTGAGGATCTTTTGGAGGTCGGCCCGGGTGTAGGTGGTCTTTTGGCCCGTCTTGTAGAGGGTTTCCTGGGGGATATCGGAGACAACCGACTCTACGGCCGCCTTCCCGCCCTTTTTGAGCAGTTCCGCTCCGGTTTTGCTCATCACACCGATGGGAAGCGCTTGCAGTAAAGTAGCCGCCGCCGCCGCTATTGTGGGGGAGCCGGTCTTTTCGAGGATGATGTCCCCGAGATTCTCAGACGCTTGGGGGAAGGTTGCCAGTTCGGATACCGGAATGTTGATTCCCTTCCGGTAGACATTGGCCTGTTCCGGCAGGATCGCGTTCCAGACAGGCTCCATCGGGAAAGCGCTGGAGATCTTCTCGAACGTCTGCGGAATGATCTCCGGCTGCTTGTTATAGATCGCCGAGGGGATTGCCCCCGCCGCTCCGAGTCCACCCGCGAGGGATTGGACGATTCCCTTGGAGAGATCGACGGACGACGCGCCGGCTCCGAGGGCGAGATCCAACGGGTGTTCTACCGGCACCATGCCGAAGGCGTCCGGTTCCGGAACGGGAGGTAACGGCTCCAGATCCACAAAGGGATCGGTAGCCTTCCTCGGCGGTCCGAGATCCGCGAACGGATCAGCGGCGCGGACGGGTGGGGCCAAGTCAGCGAAGGGATCCATGACCTACTGCACTTTCCAACCTTTTTTTCTCAAATGCTCGAACAGTTGATCCTTGGAGTACCCCTCCTTGAGTTTCGCTTGCATGGAATCCATCGTCATCTGAATATCGGCGTCTGAATAGCCCGTGGGAGCGGTAAGTTTCTGCCCGCCGATCGAGAATCCCGGGCCTACTGCCGGTGCCTTGGCCGGCGCAGCCTTTCCGGGGGTTTTCTTGGCGATCGGAGCAGGAACGACGGGAGTCGTCGTGCCCGGGGCGCCGTTGAACAGGGATCCCCACCACCCCACTTCCTGCTGTACTTCCGGATCCGGCGTCTCGGCCGGTTCGTTCCCGCCCCAGGGCGGGGGATTCGACGAGACTCCGGATTGCATATCGAGCAGGGTCTGGAGCCCGCCCATCTTGATGATGACGGGTTCCAGGTGGTTGAGGATCTCCTTCTCGGCCGGTTGCAGGGTGCCGTCGAGGAACTTCTGCGACAGGTAGGTGTAGAGTTTCGCGGGGGAATTGATCCGATCCCCCGCCGTGAGACGGATCTTTGCCACGGTCCGCGCGGCGTTCGCCCGGGCGACGGCGCTCTTGTACTGCCACTTCCCTCGGATCTTCGCGGCGGCTTCCCGGCTCCCGGCGCCGATCTTGGCCGCCTTCACCGTCGCGCCGGCACCGATCTCGGCCTTCTTGATCCCTGCCTCGTCGGCCTTCTCGGGGACCTTGAAAAGGGTCCTGCCTTTTTTGTCCATGACGACGGAGCCCGGGGCGGCCGAGTATACGTCCCTTCCTTCCGTGTCCTTGAAGGGGCTCACCGAGAACAGCGAATGGATGGCGGCTACCGCCTCGGGGGCGTAATCCCCGGAGGTCTGCGCGAGGGAGTTCATGATCCCCGCCCGCAAGGCGTTCGGATCCTGTCCGGGGGCGCCAAGGGGCATCCCCGGGGGCATCGCCGGCCCTACCGGCGACATGAGCCCTGCCGGAGGCGGCGGTTGGAGGTTCAACATCCCCGGCGAAGGTCCCGCGGCGGGTGGAGTCGGTCCCGAAGGGACTCCCATCGCCTGTTTCCCCGCCTCCATCGCCTTCGCCTGGTCTTCCGGAGACATCTTGGCGAACGATTCCTTCGCCTTTGCGATCTGCTCCGGGGAGAGCGGAGGCATCCCCAACACGGGAGGGAAGCCGCTTGGAGCGGGTGCCCCGGCGGCGGGCATTGGCGGTCCTGCGGACGGCGAAGCCGCGGGGATAGGAGACGGCGCGCCGGAGGGGATCCCGGCCGGTGCGGGTTCCGCGAGAGGCGTGAGATCTTGCGCGGAGGACGGATTCCAGTTGGGGATTTCGTCCTTGAACAGGGTGGAGACGGAGGAAAAGAGGTCCTTCATCGCCTTGGACTTCTCCCGCTTTTCCCGGTCCTTCCGCGCCTGATCGAGTCCCGCGAATAGGAACTTCGACATATCCGGCATCGTCTCGAACGGTTGGAATCCGGCCATGACGCCCTCCTTAGACCTTCGCCTTGAAATACTTGTCGAGGTACCTTCCGGCCCCGTAGGACCCGACGTTCGCCATCGTGTTCCCCATCGTGTTCATGAACAGGTTCGCCGCGCCCGCGCCGGAGTAGACGGGTTGGATGTTCGACGGCGGGGTTCCCGCCCTCATGTTCATCTGGGTCGATACGAGTCCGGAGTACAGGTCCCCGATCGAGGAAGCCCGTCCTCGGCCGATGGCCGCCAGGGGCATGGCCGCCGCGTTCCCTCCCAGGCCGCGTTTCGCGAGAGCCCTCGAGGTCGCGTCGATCGACGTGTTGTACCCCGTGTTGATCTTCTGCATGCCGGTATTGAAGAAGGCCGCCTTTTCCTCGGGCGTCATGGTGTGTGCCTTCTCGTTCGCCGCGATATTCGCGGCGTTGGCTTCCTTCTGGGACTTCGCATTCGCCTTCGCCGCCTTGTTGCTCGAGTAGGCGGCGATTCCTCCACCGATGATTGCCGCACCGATCACGAAGTACATGGCGTTCCTCCTTCGATCCTGTATCCGTCTTTCCAACCTTTCGAGATCCCCTCGTTGATGATCTGGGCCAGAGGCACGGGGTAGCACCTTCCGTCCATCGCAAGCATGAACACCGGCCGCGACGTCAGGTGGTAATCGACGTTTTCCACCGTGGGTGCGCAGGAGAGCGACACGTTCATGCCATCGGACATCTTCATGTAGAGGCAGTAGGCGTTCGAGTGTTCGATCTCCCGGGATTGCAACGGCGTCAGGTCTTCGAAGATCCGCATGAAAGACCGGTGGAGGTCGGAGAGGAACAGGTTGGACCGATCCCCCTTGTTGTTCCAGTTCTTGAACATGGTCCGGATCCGGAGCATGGAGTAGCACTCCTTGGTTCCCTCGTAGAATTCCCGGATCCACCGGAGTTCGTCCAAGGACTGGATCGAGAACATGATGCACATCGCCTTCAAGCCCGCCGCCCGGATGTTGGCCAGGGCTTTCATCTTCTGAACCGCGATCTCCGGGGAATAGTTCTTTGGGTGTTGCATCGACATGGCGAATTTATAGGTCCCGTCCTGGACGTAGAGGGGGCTTTCGGAGGTCCTCTTGAAGAAGTCGTCGTCGGCCAGTTTGAGCATATTCGTGATCGAGCCCGTGTTCCATCCGGCCTCGGCGGCTCGTTCATTGAACGAGAAATAATCCGGCCGGATCGTGGGCTCCCCACCGGAGAGCAGGAGCCGGAAATTCCCCTTGTACTGACGCAGGAGGACGTCGTACCAGGGGAAGTCGTGCATCTTTTCCACGCCCATCGGGTAATAGCACCAGGGACACGTCATGTTGCATTGGTTGTGAACGTGGATGATGATCGTGTTCGAGTTCCCCAGGGTCCCGTATTCGTAGAAGTTCGAGAAATGCTCCGCATCCCGTTCGCAGAGGGCGACCGTCTGCCCATGGACGTCGCACTCCTTCACCATCACCGCGCCGTTCGTGAAATGGATCTCTGCGGGGATCTTCTTGTAACAGGTCGGGCAGAGGGAGAGAGTGTTCAGCATCACACCACCTGCCGGAAGTATCCGGACGGGGCCGCGGCCCAATAATCCGAATGGAAGTAATACTGGTGGAAATACCCCTCGTACCACGGCATGATCTCCGCGAGTTTCAATTTTACGAGCAATTCGTCGAATTTCACTTTCAGTTCGTTCGCCAGGGTAACGACCGTTCCTATGTCGGAGGCGTCCGGAGACGCGATCGGCGCCACGGGCGTTTGCTGTTTCAGGGCCAGGTACACCCCGTCCACCTTCTGAATCCCCATCGTCGAATGGAGGGAGAGCGTCAGGACTTCGGAGACGAGAGCGAACACATCCCCGAGTTTCGCCCCGCCCCGTTGATCGGCCGCCATGAGAAACGGCGTCTGGTCGTCTCCCAGGAGTCCGGAGAGGCCCGTCACCGTCAGTTCGTCGTTTCCCCCGTTCTGGTGGGCTCCGGAGTGTTTCGTCGGCACGGATGGGGTCGTGTTCTGAATCGGCAACCCCTTCATGTCGATCGGCCCCAGGAGCCGGATCGTTTTCCCGCCTACCCCTTTTTGCGCCTCGAGTTCGTTCCAGATCAGGTCTAAATGCGTCTGCAACTGCGCCATCAGGTCCGGGGAGTTCGGTATGAGACGTGGGGGCCTCATACGATGTACCAGGGATCGTAGAATTTCACGGCCTTGTCCGTGGTGATTTCAAACCGGAATCCCACCCGGTAGAAGTTCCCATCCGGGAGGGACACCTTGCTCCGGGTCCTGGTGGTGTTCGTGATCGTTTTCGCCGGTTTCTCCACCCCGTCGCAGATCGGGATGATGGAGAGGGTCGCGCCGGCCAGGTCAATGTCGTAGTGCAGGGCCGAGAAGGACCCGGCCGCCAGGAGGCCGTTCGTGGGATATTCCTTCGTCATCAGGGAGAAGGATCGTTGCGCCGCCGTCCCGCCGAGCGTCATCAGATTCCCGGAGGCGTCTCCGAGATAGACGGTGTTCGTGGTGAGGTCCGAGAATCCGAACGTCGCCGCCCGATCGCCTTCCGTGCCCCGGGCGTTCTTGATCCCGCCGATCAGGTCGATGACGAGTTCCCGATCGTTCTCCGTAGCGGCCCCGGAGGGGTAATAGAGCCGGTAGTACCGGCCGTCCCAGAGGGAGAAGGCCCGGGCGTATTCGTCCCAATTGACATTATTAAGAAGGTTTTTCCCCTTCTCGAAAAACAGGACCGAGGTAAAGCCGTTGAACAGCCACAGCCCGTTTTCCCGAGGGTAGATGAGCCCGAAGGGGGTAACGGAAGAGGTTTTATCGGAGAGCGGCCCCGTTGTAGCCAGGGTTTGATCGAGGACCCACGAATCCGGTGATTTCCCGCGGAGCCGGATGAATCCCTTTTGAGAGCCGACGTAGAGGTTGTCATCGAGGACGTTGATCGAAGTATTGTCCTCGTCGTCGAACACCGTGGTATTGAAGCCGTCCCACCCGACGTCGAGGGCCTGGGGCTCGAGGGGTTGCCCCCACCACAGGTATTTCCCATAGTCCGGGACTCCGATGAAGAACACCCTCTTGTCCTTGAACAGGATCCTAGCTCCGATCCCGCCGATCGACGGTTCCGCTTCTCCCGCGATCAATTCCGTTTCCAGGAGTTTCGTGATGCAAGTCCCCTGTTCCGTCCCTCCCCAATGAAGGACATAGATGTACTCATCATGGGTGTGAATTCCCACTACGATCGGCGTACCTCCGGAGTCGACCGTTACCTGTCCATCCACTCCCGGCGGCCAAGCAAGGGACGTAAACACCTTTCCGTTGCCGCCGCCGCCATAGGAAAAGAAAACCCTGCGTTTCGAAACATCCGTACCCGGCTGCCAGATATCGAAGGCATTTGTCGTGCCTCCCTGGGAGGTTTGCCCCGCACCGGCAAGCATTACCCCGACCTGATATTGAAGGGTTACGATGTTTTTCCGATAGAAGAGAATGTCATAATCCCCGTCGAGAGCCGCGTAGGTGCCCTTCCCGAATCCGTACTGCCAGTTGTCATACCATGCCTTTTGAAACATCGGGAAATTGTTGTTGCCAGGTTGCGGCCAGAAGGTACTTGTATAAATCCCAAACACTTCGCTGTTCTGGTACATCCCCCGCACTTGAGCCGGAGAGGTCGTAAGGGATATCGTCTCGAATCTCCAATCGTTTCCGGTTCCATAGAACCCATGGATATCCGTCCAATAAATCATGGCGGGTGTGTTGTTATTTCCCGTGTCGACGTCCCCGGCATTCATTCCGAGCCGCTTCCGGATCCACCGATGTTGTCCGTTTCCCCAAAGGGTCGTGAAGAAGTACGTTCCCGTCTCCGTATACGCCGCCCAGGTCCTTCTTGACCCGGACCATGGCTGAAACGGCCCCGCGCTCCCGAGGGCCGCTCCTGGGGTGTACGTCGTGATCCCACCCGTGGCGAGGTTCACATCGACAAGGACCGTCACCGATATGCCTTGCGTGGAGTAATCGGTTGCAACGATGCAATAATGCTGATCCGCGCTTAATTCCCCCATCGTGAGGGAAACATCCTTCGCGATCGTCGCGGTGTCGTATTGCTTCCCGCTGAGGTGGGTGTGGATATCCGCGACCACGACGAGAGTGTTCGGCCAGGTGAATTTGTGCAGGGAAAGGTGATTGCTATTGGCCGCATCGGCCATGACGAAATAAATCGTGTCGTAATCTTCCAAATCCTGCGCGGGGCCGTACACGGAGGAACCCGCTGGCACATTAAACCGTCCGATGATTGACAGGGCCATGTTTTACGCTCCGAAGATCGGGCGATACCGCTCCCGGGTGAACGGTGCGGCCTGGACGAGATCGGTGTCTGAAACGTTGTCGGTGTACGAGGCGGTGCCGATCTCCACTTCATCGATGTAGAACGGCCCCACGATCACGTCCGGATCCGCGACCATGTTCTGCGAGACGGCCTTGTTGGTCTGGGAACGGATGACCGACTGGAAGAGATTCCCGAATTTAAGCGATCCCGAGGACTGTTCGAGGGCGGTTTGCTTTGCTTCGATCGCCGTCCGCGCCTGGGCCAGGGTAGCGACTACCCCCGATTTGTCCCGGTACAGCCGGATGTGGGTGACCTGGCTATCCGGCGCCGTTGCGGGGTAGGTCCAGTTGATCTTGGCGGTATCGACGATCACCGCCGCCACGGGCGACAGGTCGGTTTCGTACTCCGTGCCGTCCGGATATTTTGCAACGAACGTGTAATAGAGGGCGTAGGTACCGGAAAGACTCCCCGTATCCCCCACGGCCCCGGAGGCCGCCTCCTGCGGGTTCTCGATCCCCCATTCCGTGACGGCCAGGGTGGGGATGTAGACCTTCTTTTTCGTGACCCCCTCCGTGGCATAGAGGAAGTTCTCGTAGGCGAACATTGAGATATCGTCGCCGTTGAAATCGGTGTAGACCACGGTTTTCGCCATCGTCGTGATGAGGAAATGGACGAGGTTGATCCCCTCCCCCACGAACAGATGATCCCCCGTCTTGAACATCGAGTGGATCCGGCCCATGCCCGTGGCGATCACGGTGTTGGCCTGTGCGATCCCCAGGGCTCCGATCTGGTCGAAATCGGCGTTGAGCAGGGTTGCCGCCTCGCCCGGATCGAGCAGGAGCCGGTTCACCTGGAAGGTGTTGATCCCCTTCGTGAAGTTGATCTCCGGAGGCCCTTGGGGCTTTCTCGGCGCCTGTTTCTGAGCGGGAATCGCCATTCTCACAGTTCTCCGATGTAGTCGGAATCGGGCTCGAGCGTTTCGGGGAATCCGAGGTTATCCCCGCACATTTCTTTCCCCTTCGTAACCGCGGCCTCCCAGAGCATCAGGAAATTCGCCCCGAGGGACTTGTCGATCCGGCCGTCGTGATCGGTGCCGAGCAGGAGCCCCGCGGCGTACCACTCGAGGTCGTCGTGGAACATCCACGGGATCTCCGGGTATTGGTTCGCGTTTGAGAGTTTCGCGGCGTCCCGGATGAATTCATATTCGATGTTGCCGTTCGGCGTGGTGACGGTGCCCAGGACCCCGAATTCCGTGTTGAACAGGTATTGCTCGGTGTCCGTCGCCCAGGAGGTCAGGACGCCGTACTCCCCCGCGTAGATGATGACGGAATCCCCCACGTCGAAATCATTGTCGGTGCCTCCGGCCAGGGTGACGGAGATCTTGTCGTTGGTCGCCTCCGAGTCCCCGATCGCCGTGATCGCTCCCTTGGAGCCGTCCGTCAGGTTTTCGATGGCCATTCCCACCATGACGCCGAGCGTGGCCAGGTCCCGGCCTTCGGTGTCGACGTAGAAGACCGAGTTCGCGCCGGTCTTATGAACGCCGGTAACGTTGTTCCCGATCGAGACGTTCGACCCGGAAACCACCACGCCGGTATCCTGGGAGACGTCGTAGGTCGCCCCATCGGCGTCCGGGATCGGATAGACCCCCACCATGCGGGTGTTGCCGTACACCGGCCCGAGGAACAGCCCCTTCGGGGTTCCCACTTCGTCTCGCCATGTTCCGGAGACGTTATCCAGTTTCTGCACGGAGGTCCGTTCGAGGCGGGTGTAGCCGGTGCCTCCGGCGTCTCTGTACCGTGCGACCCATCGGGGGTTCACGAAATCGAGGAAGTTCGTCGGCAGTTTGTAGTACCGGATGCTGGCCTTCAAGATCGTGATCGCGTTCGTCTTGAGGATCCGGGTCCGGAAGCAGAATTCCCGGAGGGCGCGGTTCAGGTAGGCGTCCACTTCGGCCTGGGTATAGCGGGTGAAGGTCTGCGCCGTTTCCCCGAGTTTGGAGAGGACTCCATCCTCGAGTTCGGTGAGGGTTTTCCCCGCGAATAGCCCCGTAGTGGTCGTCTGCTGTTCAGCCATCGGTTTTTCCCTTCTTACCCTTCTTACCCTTCTTCCTCGGGGTGAACGTTTCCATTACCCGGGACATCTTGAAGGCGATCGACTCGTCCTCCCCTTCCGGGAGGTCGACTCCCGCGGCGCCCTCCGCAACCGGGGCTACCCGGGCCTCGGGCGGTACTTCCGTGGGGATTTGCCCCGGCAGGAGTTCTTTCGTTAATGGATCAAACTTCCACGGGCCTTGGGTGATCCATCGTTGGTTCCCATCGACGCCAATCCCGGAAGGGCGATCAGGGTTGAATTTGTGCGCCTCCATTTTCGGAATACCTCCTTCATCTTGGGTAAGAGATCGGACGGGTCGAACTGCGTGGCGCAAGCGCACACCTTGAAGTGCTCGTCCTTCGGACAGTCGTTTTTCTGGTAGATCATCTTGTGGCACGGGGAACAGCGTTGCTTGGACTGGATGGAGTAGTCGTTCTTCCAATACTTGCAGAGGTTCGCCCAGGACGAGTGCGTGAGCATACAGATCTTCGGGGTATCGAAGCACCCCGCCATGTTGAGGACCCCGGTTTCCGGACCCACCACCAGATCCGCGTACTTCACCGCCGCGGCGACGTTGCGGATCGTCCACCGTCCGGACTTGTGGAGGTAATTCGGATCGTCGTCGGCGGCCAGTTCGAGCAGTTTCTCCGGTTGCCCTCCCACGGTGATGAACAGCACTTCCGGATGCTGTCGCGCGAAGGCGGCCATCGCTATTGCATAGAACGGAAACCGCTTGTGCGGTCCCGAGCCCCCCAGAGCCCAGATCACTACGAATCGGCCGGTAAGGGCCGTCCGGAACACGGACGCCGAGAGTTCTTCTTCCTCCGTGAGGAAGATCTCCCCATTCAACCCCCGGTCATCGAATCCGGCAATTTTCAGGGCATAGTCGGTGTAGTTGATGTTCCCGTACTTCGCCCGCCGCTCGTCGTCGGAGAGGTCGTAGTCGGACCCTTCCCCCTTGATCTGCAAGAGGGCCTTCTCGCAAGTCCCGGAGAGGTTGATGAAGCGGTCGAACCGAGTCGCCAGTTTCGCCCAATACGCCTCGAGGTCGGCGTTGGCCACTTCGTTTATCCCCTGGAAGATCATCTGGTCGATGTTCGGATTGCCCTTGAACATCTCCCGGCCGTTCTCCGAGGTATTGACGGTGACGTGATACCCTTCCTCTTTCAGGCGCCGGAGGACGGGCGTTGCGAAGATGACGTCTCCGATCCCCCCGTACCGGACAACACACGCGGTTTTCTGCCCGGGCGCGGGGAGGACCTTCGGAATGGCGGCCGTGATCCCCGGGAGGGAGGAAACCTTGTTGAACACCAGTTCAAAGGAGTATTCGTCGGCCTCCCCGTGGATCTCGTTGACCAGGACCTTGTAGGAGCCGATCTCGTCCATGATCCGGAGAATGTCTCCGGGCTCGAAGTCGTTTTTATGGTCCGGGTTGGACCCCTTCTGCCCCATCCTGGGGTACAGGTCCCTGTGGGGGAGGTAGAGGACGAGGTTCCCGCCCGGACGGATCACCCGGAACCACTCCCGGAGTACGGTGACGGGGTTCTTCGTATGTTCGAGGTAGTGAGACGAGAACACGAAATCGAACGTATCCGAGGCGAACAGGGTCAAGCCCCCCTCGAGGTCGATCGAAAAGTCGGCGGCCGAATTCGGGCCCTTCCCCAGGTCGCACCCGATCGCCGTATCTTTGATCTTCTTCGACCCGCACCCCAGATCGAGTCCCTGGCCCTCGCAGTATTGCAGAAGCCGGTGCCGGCACTTCTCCACTTCCGGGATGTACGGCGCGTTGATGTCCCAGGTCATCGGGCGCCCACCATCGTAATGATGTCGAAGGGCCGGTCGGGATTGCGCTTCGCGGCTTCCGTGAAGGACATTTCCTCGACGGCGAACCCGGTCGACCGCATCAGGGCCGTGAGGGCCTTCTGGCCGAAGTAGTGCAGATGTTCCCCCGGCTTGAAATGGCGCCAGGTGGGGAGGTTCTTTGTGTCGACGAAATCGACGTTCGGCGTCGAGATCGTCAGGAGGCGGGGGTGGATCTTCTCGATCACTCCCTTGGGATCCGTCAGGTGTTCCACCACATCGAACATCGTCAGGACGTCCGGGCGAAGGTGGTCGATCATGACGCGGCTGAACGGGGACGCGGGATTGACGTCGTATCCCTTCACGGAGAGATCCCCAGGACGCATGGCGTTTTCGAGGAACGCGCCCGTTCCTGTGCCGTAGTCGAGCAGGGTCTTGTGTCCATTGAGATGGCGACGGACGAGCCCCCACCGGCATCGCATGAGCAGGTCGGAGAGGGGTGCCTGGGCCAGTTTCCGGTACGTTTCGAGGTAGTATTCATCATACAGTTCCGGAAGCGCCGGGTAATCTGCCGAGATCAGGGAGCAGTTCGGGCACTCGAATAGGTTGGGTGCGAAGTTTTCCATCTTGCTCCCGTCGATAGCGCATTGTCCGGTAAACCACGTTGATGGACTCAAGAATCGTCTCCATTCTGAATTTGTAGTTGCAAACCGTTTCATCCTCGGCGACGTGCGAATGGTAACAGTCCTCGGGCTTGTAGATCGCCCGGAGACAGGGGGAGCAGGGAATCTCCGCTTGCAGGGAGAAGTCGTTTCGGTGGCCATCGGTTGCTTGAAAGACCGACGACGAGGTACAGAGCATCGTTTTCGGAGTGCCCCACATTCCCGCGGCGGCCAGGAGCCCCGTTTCCGGGCCCACAACGTAGTCGGCGTACCGCGTCATCAGGAGGACCTGCCGGAAGGACGTATCGAAGGCCGGATACACCCGATGGTCCCCGAAGGAGAACGACCGATGCTTCTCGTTCGGCCCTCCGGTGAGATAGAGAATCGCGTCCGGGTAACGGGAAAGGATCTCCCTTCCCAACTCCTTGGCGATCGGAAACCGCTTCTGGGCGTTGGATCCCGAGACGGGCATCATCACCAGAAACTCGTCCCGGTAGGTCTCCCTCCACCGATCGGCCCAGGTCAGTTCCTCCTCCGTGAAGGCCACGGTCCCGCATCCTTCCCCCCGGGAATACCCCGCGACCTTGAGCCCGAATGAGTAGAAACTCTCCCCCTGGGTCACCTTCCGGCGCTTCTCCACCGGCCAATGGAAGGACGGTTGTTCCCTTCCCGGGATGAGCGTCCCTTCCATCGTGTCGGTGAGGTTTACGATCTCGTCCGGGTTGACGGTTTCAATGTCCTTATTGATGACTTCCTGCCAATCCTCGGCGGTTGCGGGGTTGCAAGCGAGGATGGACTGAAAGCGAGGATCGGCCTGGAACACGTCGAGCCCCCGGATGCCGGTGTGCAGGTACAGGTCCTTCCCATCGGCCTTCATCCGGTCGATCAGCGGGAGCAGATAGATCAGATCCCCATAGGCCCCGTACCGTAAGATCATCGACTTCATGCGACTCCCAAGGTGGGCGGGGGAGTGCTCCCCCGCCCGGTAGTTGCTGTGTTTTCCCCGCTTACGCGGAGATGAACGCTTCCTGGAACGCGGCCGTGACGGTGACGGTGAGCGTCTGCAAGTTCGTTCCCGCGCCCACCGCGAGACGCAGGATATCGCCGCCCAGGACGGTGACGGAGGAATCCACCGCCCCGGCCAGAACGGCGCCATCGGCGTGGGTCCCGAGGAAGGAGAGGGTTCCGATCGAAGCGTAGGCGCCGGTCCCGGCGAGGGACCGTTGGATGAGCCCGACGTGGCCGGCCGAAGCGACCGTCCCGCCCGTCTTGATGTACGCGGAGACGGACTTCAGGACCCCGTTCCAGGTAGAGGGGATCTTGAAGATGGTGCCGGTGATGGCCACTGTTGCGGCGTTGATGCCGTCGTTGACCAAGAGGTTAACGTCATGGCCCAGGTTGATGAGTTGCTGGTGCCCGAACGCCGAGTAGGACCGTCCTTGAGCGTCCATATTAGGCACCTCCGAACTTGACGATCGAGTTGTCCGGATCGCCGGCCCAGAAGATCTTGAAGCCCAGGAGCGCGTACCACGCGATCATCTTGTCGCGGCCCACGTCCTTGACTTCATAACGAATCTCCTCGGGAATCACGATCGCTTCCATGACCGTATCGGCGCCGAAGATGTACGCCTCGCCCCACGCCGCGGAGATTCCCTGGGCGTTGGATAAGGCGTTGTTGGAACGGGAGAACCGCGTCTGGTAGTACGACCCGATCTCGCCGTTGACGGGGTACTTCGTGTACTGCCAGATGGCCTGGAGTTTGTCGTGCAACCCCCGGGCCGCCTGGGTGGAGAGGATTCCGTGGTAGAACCCGCCCGAGAACTTCGCCGCCTTCATCGTCTGGTACAGGTAATCCACGATGTTTTTCGCGTGGAAGTCGTCGAACGACACGGAGCAGGTCTCCACCGGCGTTGCGTCGGTGTAGATGTTGTAGGCCGAAGCCGAGGACGCGACGTACACGATCTTGGTCTTGGCGAATTCCGCCTCGACCTCGCAATCCATCACGTCCACCATGTCGTTTTTCAGAATGCGGTTGATCTTCTGGGACTCGTCGAACTGCGACAGGGCCTCGAGTTTCCCCGTGTAGGCGTGGCCGTTGCCGTACTCATCGACGGATCCTGTCCCCTTGTACGGGGTGTGGGAGCGGCGCGGCATGGTGGCGGTTTCCACCAATTTCCCGCCCTTGGTGGAGATATTCCCCCACCGGTCGAAGTTCCAGGAATCGCCCTTGCCTTTGCCGAATTCCTCCTGCACGTCGGCGTACTGACGGAAGACCATCTCCGCTTGCGCCGCGTGGCGGGTGGTACGGCTGAGTTTGGGATTCGCCAGGTAGGATCCCTGGCTGACCCAGTTGGAAGCGATCGGCATTATTTTTCCATTGGCCTCCTTGAGGTCGTTAGAGGGTCGGCCGGAGGGCGCGGCTTTGCGCGGCTTTCCGGTGCGCGACTTCCGCGGCCGGATCGTCGCCCACGTCCTCGGCTTCCCCGGTTCCCGGGGCGCCCGCTGAATCCAGGCCCCCGCCGACGCTGATGTTGGACCGCTTGGTGTTCAGCCGTTCCGCAATCGCTTTCTCCCGTTCCGCGTCCTTAGTCCGGAAGTAACTCGAAACGGCCTCACCGATCTTTGCGAGTTGATCGAGTTCGGACAGGCCCGCGATCTCCGGACCCAGGCGTTCGGCCGCCTTGAGGAACACCCCGTATGCCTCTCCTGAATCCGCATACGGCTTGACGTGGGCGTTCTTCGTGTAGTAATCGTCGAGGAACTTCTGCCGGGTTTCGGAATCCAACGTGGATGCCGAGGGGGCATCTTCCGTAGGAGGCGAGGCGGCCTTGAGGGCTTCGAGGTCCCGCTTCGTTACCGGCTGATCCAGTTCCTTGTCCAATTCCTCGGCGTCGTGGGCGTCGAGTTTTTCCATATCGACGTACTTCGACACCTTGGCGATTTTGGCCTCCGCTTCCTTGCGCGCCTTCCGTTCGGCCGCAAGGTCCTGTTGGCCTTTCGTGAAAGCCGCCTGTGCGTCCTTCACCCGCTTCTCCGCAACGGGGTCCAGTGTTCCTTCACCCTTCGCCGGAGCCGAATCCGAGTCCTTCGCCTTCGCCGAATCCGGTCCTGCGGATGGCAGTCCTGCGGACGGCAGTCCTGCGGACGGCAGTCCTGCGGACGGCAGTCCTGTGGACGGCAGTCCTGTGGACGGCAGTCCTGCCGGGGGCTTGGGCGTGGCCTCGGGGGCCGCGGGTGGGGCTTCTGTGCCATCGGTTCCGGAATTCGGGGACGCATCGGCGTGTTCATAGATGCGTTCCCGAGCGGAAGCAGACGGCAACGGTGGAGGTCCTGATTCCGTGGGAGTGCCACCCCCCCCGGAGCCACCTTCTGACCCGGGCTCGGCCAGGGTGAGTAGAAGGTTTTTGAACATTTGTCCTCTGTCCTCCCTACTGCGTAATGTCCGGAGAGGAATCCTCCGGCAGGTCGTCCAACGTGAGGTCGATGTCTTGTACGGTGGTTTTCAGGGCGTCCTCGAAGGCCTCGAGCGCGGCGTGGCCGCCGAGGCAGAACGCGACTTCCGCTTCGCTCCCGAGAACCTGGTAGGACTTGGTGATTGCCAACTTCTTCTGAACGGTGAGGTACTTCGAGATGTGCTCCGTCCAGGCGGAAGACGCGAGCAAATCCTTTACCGCTTGTCCCCTCTGGATCCGGAACTGCAACGCCAACTCCCTTTCGATCTGATCCATTCCCTTCCCCCCTTACTGGCTGAATTTGCTTCCTGCGGCCTTGAGCATTTCCATGACGACGTTCGGATCCATCGGTCCCTCTTGCGGCATGGGCGCCCCTGCGGGGGGCACCCCTGCGGGGGGCATACCTGCAGGGGGCATACCTGCGGGGGGCATACCCGTCGTCGCGCCGGCCGGCAACGGTTGACCTGTGACGGGATCCACGGCGCCCGGGAGAGGCATGGGGCCGCGGAGGATGAGCAAGTCGGGGTTCTGCCATTCGAACGATTGGAGGATCCGCTTGAGGAATTCCTCGATATTCAGGTGTTGAACGAGGGCGGGGACCTTGGAGAACACTTCGATCAGTCCCAGGAGATCTTGGCGTTCCTTCTCCTGGTCGAAGAAGGCCGTCAGCCCCTTCGCCTTGATCGGATACCGCTTGTTCAGAAAAGCGTACTTCTCGGCCTCGGGGAGTGCATTTAAGTCGAGGCCCTCCTGCTTGAAAATGTCGATGGTTTCTGGATTTAAGAGCGGGTCCATGAAATACTGCACGGTCAAGTCCCGGGCGACTTCGATGGACTCGAGGACGCCGCCCTTCTCGATCGACGCCGCGATGTTCTCGAAGGACATGGAGGACGCCTCGGTTTTCCGGTTGACTTCCGTGGCGGTGACCTTGCCCTTGTTCGTCGGCATTCCCTGAATGAATTCCGTCCATCCGGTATAATTCTGGACGCTGTTTTTCAGGAAATCCGCGAGGACGAAGGTTCCCTGCGGAATATCCGCGGCCGTGAGTTGGCGAAGGGCTTGGCCGAGCGGTCCCTTGGTCTTGAACAACTTCCCCGGGGTCAAGCCGCCTTCGGCCTGTTGCGGGTCTTTCAGGGCATCGACGTTCACTTCGGACGGCGACAGAAGCGCGAACAGAGCCTTGTCGCCCGCGATGTTGATGAGGTTGTCGAGGGCGTTGATGATCGGCCGGATGCCGTCGATCATGCCGGCGCCGATGCATTGGAACAGGACTTTCAGCGGGCTGATGAACACATACGGGTGTTTCCGGAGCCAGTAGGGGGAGGGCGAGGGTTTCAGGAGCAGGTACTTCTGATTGGCGACGATGAACCGGCCGTCCTTGACGATGACGTTCCCTTTTTGGTCCGTCACCGTTCCCCAGAAGGTGTGCAGGACGACTTCCTTCCGAAAGCGGTTCTTGGGCTCGGCGATCTTGAGCATGGCGAGGCGTTCAATGTCGGCCGAGGTCCGGGCGGCTGATTCGTAATCCTCCCGTTTCAGGCGGTTGAGTTCCTTCTTCTCCCAGGGGATCTGCTCGGCGTTTTCGAGCAGTTCATAGAGTTGGACCCGGGTTTCCTCGACGATCCAGGAGCGATCGAGGGGGAAGTGCATCAGGAGCGGGTTGACGACGGTGCATTTCAATTTCGCCCGCTGGGTCGTCTCCTTCACGAAATCGAACTTCGAGGCGACGGGCTCCCCTGTGATAGGGTCGAGGACGGCTTTCCCCGTTGCGGGATCCATGACGGGGATCGGTCCCCAGATCACCTTGTTGTCCTCGACGTTCTGCGGGGTGAACCGGAGGACGCCGATCATGACGGCCAGAGCGGATTCGACTCCTTCTTCAAATGCCTCGATGAAATCAGCCTCGTCCAGGTGGAATCGGACCTTGCGGGTGAAGGCCCGGGCGAAGTTGTCCATCTGGTCCTCGATCGGCTGGCCGGTCACAGGATCCATCTGTTGCGGGGCGTTGTCCTGACGCTCCGGGACGAATTCGAAGAATTCCGGGGTTTTCATCAGGATCCGTTTCAGAAGTCCGGAGGCGCCCTTGATGGCGGGATAGACGGACGGAACGACGATCTTGTGTTGCCAGGACTTCTTCTTCGAGTAGTCGCGGAACGACCGATAGCGGTCGTAGCACTCGGTCATGACCTTCCGGAAGCCGCCGAAGGTATCCGCGGATTCCTTGAGAGCGGCGTTCAGGAAGTCAACGACCTCTTGATTCGTCATCCCCGGGTCCCTCCCCTGCGGGGGGCACCCCTGCGGGGGGCATCCCTGCGGGGGGCATCCCTGCGGGGGGCACCCCTGCGGGGGGCACCCCTGCGGGGGGCACCCCAGGATCTCGGGACCTGGAAGATCTCCATGCATTCCTTCGTGCCTCCCCTGCCCTCCTTGAACGGGAACAGGCGGGAGACGACGGAGGGCGTGAGGCGCAGGGTGCGTTTCACGCGCGGGTCGTCAATATCCACAGCGCCGGAGACTCCGGCTTCCTTCACCGACCGAGGGACCTTATGAACGAGCCCGCAATCCTGGCATTGGAAGAGTTGCACGATCTGATGGGAATGGAGTCCATCCACGAAAGCCGTACCCTTGAATTCCATGAGGGTATGACGGCAATCGAAGGGATCCTTCTGCCAGGGCGTTCCCAAGAGGGTTTGCTTCGGCTGACGTGCCAGGAAGTCGATCTTTTCCATCGTCGGTCTCCTACGCGCTCGGCGTCAGCGTCATCGCTGTACGCTCCGAGGAAGTGTTGATGGTCGCGGCGACACGGACCGCGATGCCGTTCGGCGTCTTGAGGGAGGCCCCGCCGTTTGCCGTCACGCCGGCCAGGACCGCCAGGGTGATCGAGAGGACCTGTTGGACGGTGTAGGTGCCTTCGGTTTCTACCTGGGCGGCCAGTACCGCGGCGACGATCTCCGCGATCGCGTCTGCCTTGAGGGAAGCGGCGTCCAAGGCATCGGCCGCGAGGGTGACGCCGGCCGTTACGGATCCCACCGAGGCGGGGGTTGCGGCGTCGAGGGACGCCTTCTGCAAGGCACCGAAGTCGATATTCGCCTGTTCGGTCACGGCGACGTCGAGTTTGTCCGTTCCCGCGATGATCGAGTCGTAGACCTGGGCAGGCAGGACGGTGTAATCCTCCCAGACGGGAAGATGATCGGCGTCCGACGAGAACAAGGCCCGAAGCCTGCCGGCCGTGTTGGTGTCCGTGGCATTTAACGTGACGAGGTAGTACCCGCGGGCGTCATGGGTGATCGCTGTCGCGTCGTTTCGGGCCGCCTGGGCTCCCCCGTTTTTCGAGAGGTAGACGGTCGGGGTGAGGGCCGTCTCTGCCGTGACGCCATCCGTCTTGTCGACGGCAGGCCCCATGAGGATGACCGCGGCCGTCCCTGCTTTCAGATATTTCATCTACGCCGCCCTTCTCCTGCGGGAGTAGTTTGACTGGAACACCGGAACGGCCGATTCACCACCTGCGGCAGGAGTTGAATCGAGGATGTAGGCGCCCCTTGTTAGGTAGCGATTTCTTGTTTGACGGTAGATATGGGCTATTTGTGTCTGGTCGATCCCGACGTTCATGATGAAATGTTCCCCAAAATATCCATTGAAGGATGCCGTGTATTGTCCTGGACCATTTCCATTCGGGGACCCAAAGCGATATTTCGTTTTGTTTCCGGCCGCCATAGTTCCCGCCCAGGAGGACACAACCACAGGGATGCCGTTGATGTTGAGAATGTTATTGTTGCCGTTCCTTGTGAGGCAGTAAAAGAACCAACGGTCTTTTAACCCACCTGGGATGGCAGTTGTAATACGATGATCTGGCGTGTAATCATTTCCTGAATCCAACATATAACTGATGGAAGTTGCGGCCGCGTCGAGATAAATGGCAAAAGGAAATTCGGCATGCGCCGAAGAATAATACTGTCGCTTACTCCATAATTCATTGGAACCATCTGCTTTACCAAGACAGAAAGCCCACCCTCCCATGGTAAAGGCTTGAAGGATCGTTGCGATATTGGAATCGAACCACGCCTCATGGGTGTCGTCCCATGCGCCGTAGAGTCCAGGTTCCCGGTCATACTTCCCGCGGTTTGGATTCATCAAGGTGATCGTGCCGGTTTGCCCTTTTCCAGAAATATCCACCGTGGGGATTCCGGATCGCAACGGGTAATGTCCTACCATTGCCGGGTGCATCCGGAGTACCGTCCGAACGTGGGATTCCGGGGCGTGAGGGATCACGTCACACGCTCTGAATCTGGATGCCCTGCCAGTAGATCGTACCTGACGTAAGGGCCGCACCGGAGTTGTTTTGAACCATGATCTTGAACCTTTGAGGCGCTTGGAACAGTCCCCCGTGGCCACAGAGGGAAAAATGCGCCTTCTGGGGCTGTACGGAGAAGTTGATGATCCCGAGCGGAATCGCCGATTCCCAGGTACCATAGTTCGTTCCGTCCTCGCAGATGGCCGCCCGGACGTCGAGCCATGACGTAGCCGCCGCCGTCCCGCCCGCGTTCACCTCGATCAGATAGTCCTGGTAGAGGTTCGCGGAATTATCGACGGCGTTGCTCGTGTGGATCGCGGCCGATGCCAGGGTCGAGAAGCCGGTCGCCGCAATATTCGCTGACATGGTGGTGTAGGCGGGCTTCATGATGGTCGTCATGGCCTACCTCCGCGCCTTCTCGTCGTCCTCGATCTGTTTCATCATCTTGTTCATGTTCTGGTTGCCCATCGTCCCGTTCTTGGGTTTGACGAATCCCGTGTTGGTGCGGCCGTCCTTGGGGATCCGTTGGAAACCCACCAACTCGGTTGGCTTCGGTTCGATCTTCTTTCCGTCAAAGGGCCACATTCGATCCTCCTTACGCTGAGTAGGTCATCGCGACGCTATCCTCGACGGGCTTCTTCCGCACCATCGGCCGGCCGTACTGCAACCGGGAGACGAGGTATTCGAGGGCGTTCATCAGGTGCGAATATTCGTTCTTCTCGGGCTCGTCCAGGTAGAGTTCCTTGTTGGCGATCTTCTTCTTCCGGTACCCGCCCTTAAAAGCTCCGATAAGGAACCGCTCCCGCGGGTCGATCTGCACGAAAGGCACTCCGTCGTCCTCGATCCTGCGGAGGGCATCCTCCATCGCCTTGTGCCGGCCGGTCCAGGAGATCTCCCCCGCTTCGACCTGCACGAGGGGGTATCCCTGCGGGTCCTTGAAATCCCGCTGAATATCGAAGCAGGTCCTCTCGTCCGTCTGGGCCCGCTGATCCCCTGCTGGATCCCCATAGTCGATAAACCGGAAGCCGGGATAGGTGACGTTGCAGTATTCGATGACCCGCTCGGTGAACCGCTTGATGCCCACGCTGTTCGTCTGCGGCGTGAAGATCGACGGGAAGATGTTCAGGTGCGGCCGCGGGGTGAGTTGGGCGAGTGCCACGGCCGGAGTAAGCCCGTAATCCCACCCCCGGATGATCGGTACGTTCTTCAAGGGCTTGAGCGGCAGAGCCGCGACGTGGTGCTTTTCGAGGAAGATCTTGTAGATCGGCACTCCGGAGTGGATGGAGAAGTCGATCTCCTGCTCCATCTTCCAGGCGGGGTTCTCGGCTCCGCCGACGTACCCTTCGAGGGCCTTCTGCATCCAGGCGCGGCCCTGTTCCGTGTCCGGATCCCGCTTGAGGAAGGCGCTGTAGTGGAGCCGGATCGTCCGGATGCCGGAGGGAGTCGTCCATTTCTGGATCCCCTTGGTCATTCGGCGCCTCCGAACGTCCCCACCTGATCGAGTTCAAACCCCGACAGTTGACCGAAGAACGATCCGCCCTCGGCAGAGGACACCATGATCATCTTCCTGCAACACGCCTTCGCCGCTCGGTAGGCCTCACGGCAGAAGGGTTGAAAGGCGGCCTCATCGGAGAATAGCCCCGAGCCGGTGTACGACCGGATAATGTCCCCGCCTTGGGGGATGCCCCAGAGTTTGGAGCCGTTTGGGTACAGGAGGATCCCGTAGGACGGGCTGACGTTCTGTTTCATCCACTTCGGCAGGTTTTCCTCGATGAAGCTGGCGCGGCCCATGCCGGTTTCCTTGTTGAACACGAGGTTCGCGGCGTCCTCCTCCTTCTTGGACTGGATGAACAGGAGTTGGTTTGGCACGAACCGGGCCCACCACACGAAATACGCGACGACGAGCCAGGTGACGGTGAGTTGCCGGGACTTTCCGATGCACGTTACCTGCTGTTGGCCGTTGTGAATTTCATCGAGCAGGTTGCGGAGCCCGGGCTCGTCCGGGAAGGGCTTGACGGGGGAGACGGGATCGTATTCGTCCCGGGTCCAGACGTAGTGCTGATCGTTCCAGATCCAGTAGGCGGGATCCTCGGCGCAGAGGGACAGTTCGAAGTTCCGGGCCGCGGGCTTCGTGTTGAGAAGCAGGAAGCGGTTCTCGGCGCGGTCCTGGCGTTCTTCGGGCGTCATCGGGCGATCCTCAAGGGTGTCCGCTTGACCGTCTCGATCATCTCGTCGAGGCGGCGCTTGC
>Ga0100403_1000944_pt1 | contig 27714 bp, 41 predicted proteins | sample CryGeymet201501t_FD_83663 | JGI IMG/M metagenome (GOLD analysis project Ga0100403, IMG submission 83663) | Groundwater microbial communities from Crystal Geyser aquifers in Utah, USA - Crystal Geyser metaG 2015-01t | ecosystem: Environmental > Aquatic > Deep subsurface > Groundwater | place... | reverse complement strand
CCTTCAGTAAGCCCTAGTTCATCTGAGTCACCATCTCTTTCTCCTAGTTCTAGTGAGTCTCCATCAGAGAGTCCTTCACTAAGTCCATCAAGTAGTGAAAGTCCATCTGAATCACCATCATTATCGCCATCAATTTCACCATCGACTAGCATATCGCCATCGTATTCTCCTAGTTCTAGCCTTAGTCCTAGTAGCAGTTTATCTCCTAGTCCTTCTATCAGTCCATCTAGCTCTGTATCTCCAAGTTCATCGGTAAGTCCATCTGAACCATGGGATGATGTAGATGATCCAGAAACATCTTGGTCTAAGCCAGCAGATGAAGATACTAATTGGTCTAGTCCAGCAGATCCAGAAACAGTCTGGACACCAGCATAGTATTGCTACTTGGAATTATTGAGAATAATGTGGTAGTATAAGTTTATAAACCAGTGAAGGAAATTCTTGGGAAGCTAATGGCTTCCCTTTTTTAATATATTATGGCAAAAACAAGAGCACAACTAAGAACTCATGCCAGAATGTTTCTTGATGAAGTATCAGAAGCAGACTGGAGTGATGCACAAATTAATACAGAACTAAACTATGCATACATGGAAATGTATACAGCAGTAGTTTCTACGTTTGAAGATTATTATCGAACAAAACAAGTAAGTAACTTAATAGCTGGCCAAGGAGAGTATCCTCTTCCAAATGACTTCTTTAAAGTCAGAAGAATTGAGATTAAATACAATGCTAATGACGAAAGAGTCAAGATGATTCGTAGTACTTTTGATGAAATAACAAGAGCTACAGATTCAACAACTCTAAGTTTAGTTAAACCATTCTATGATCTAAGTGGAAATTTTTTAAGAATCCAACCAATCCCAGATACAGCAGTTACTAATGGAATACTTATGTTCTACATTAAAGTATTAGATGAAATGGATGAAGATACAGATACAATTAATATCCCATTTGCTGATAGATACGCTAAATACATTGTTAAGGGTGCATGTGCACAACTACTCCAAAAGGGACAACAAGAAGAGAAAACTTCAGCTAAATACGAAGCAGAGTTCCAATTTGGCCTAGAGAAGATGAAAGAGGAATTAGAGAGTAGATATTCAGATGGAGTCAAGATGATTCAAGATACATCTGGAGAGATGAATGATTTTGGTAATACATCTAGCGTAACTGGAATACAAAGATAATGCAGTCATTAAAAGAAATATTCGAGCCAGAATTCATCGGAATGAACAATAGAGATTCCGCTGAGGTTTTAGGACCAGGATTCTTGGCCCTAGCTCAAGGATGCTTGCTTGGTACTGGAGAGATCATTAATGGTCCTGGTACTGATATGATATTTGATTTACTTTCAGATAATAAGATTCTAGGAGGTATTTCTACTAACTCAGAAATCTATGTGGCCTGTAATGAGCCAGGTGATTCACTTGCTTTTATTTACAGGTTTACTGATGATGGAGAACCAGTTGTTGTTTCAGGAGCAAATCTAACAGCAGATAAAAAAGTTGAATTTGTTAATGCTGGAACAGCAGTTTATGTAATGAACGGTACTGATGCAATGGGAAAGCTAGTAGGTGATGTTTATACTACTGTAGCAGGTGCTCCAGTGGCCAATTTTGGTGCTTGGTTGAACAACAGGCTATATGCCTTAACAACAGCATCTAGACTCTGGTACAGCAACGCTAATGATCCTGATACTTTTGGAGGAAGTGACTATATTGATATCTTTCCAAGTCAGAAAAGTCCAGCAACCGCCCTAAGTACGCTTGGTGGTGTGTTAGTAATTGGAAAACAAGATAACATTATTACCTTTAATGGTTTCACTACAGATGACTTCACAGTTAAATCATTAACTGAGGCCATGCCTAACTACGGAATAACATCTCATAGATCAGTGGTAAACACTGGAGATGATTTATATTTTATGAGTTTTGCTGGAGATGTACCTCATATTAGATCATTAGTAAGAACCAGTTTTGATAAACTTAATTTTGGTGGAACTATATCTGGTGTGATGGAAGGTACTCTGAAGAATGTTAATAAAGCTAGATTAAGTGAAGTAGCTGGTGGGTTTGATGGTAGATATATGTGGTGGTCAATGCCAAGCACAGTATCACTAACTAATGATATTGTGATATGTAAAGATACATTTAGAAGAGAAGCAGATCAGGGTTGGACCATCCATGATGAAATGAATGCTAGTGTTTTCTTACGAAGTGAAGTTGAAGGAAATGATGAACTCTATTTTGGTACTGATGATGATAGTAAGGTTTATAAAATAAATAAGACTACAAGTATTAGAGATAATGATGACATTAATTTTGAAGTTAGATCAAGAGCATATAGGCCAGCAGGTTGGAAGAAGTCTAAGTTTAAATATTTATATGTAACCACTGGTGCTAATACAGATGCAACAATACAGGTTGACGGATCACCAGATGGATACACTTTTGAAGATCAGGGATCTTTAAATCCATCAATTGCAATCTCTACATTCCCAATTACATTCCCATCAGCATTGGGTGAAACTAGCGATAAGAAAAATAGAATAGATCTAAAGGGAAATACTAATGCCTATTCGTATCAATATAAGATAACGAAAAGTACAGATTATACCCCTGGAACAGATCCAAATATAGTAATTAAAGAATGGAGCACACTTTTCTATCCAAGAGGATTAAGGGATGCTAAATAACAAGGAAACATTATGTCAACAGTAACAAAAACAAGAACATATTCAACAGGTGGAAACCTAACAGCTTCTAACTATAATGATGATAGAGATGAAATCATTGCTGGAGTAAATAGTATTAATAACTCTCAAGTAGCTAATGATGCTGGAATTGCTACAACTAAGATTGCTGGAACAGCAGTAACCCTAGCTGGATCTGAATCACTAAGCAACAAAACTCTAGTAAAACCAATAGTTACTGGATCTGTTCAGACTCTTAAATCTGATACAGATGGATCAACAGTCACTTTTGATCTAGATGAATCAAACATTCATTCAGTAACACTGGCTGGAAATAGAATATTAGCTTTAAGTAATGCTGATGTTGGCCAAACATTTGTAATTAGACTTACTCAAGATGCAACTGGATCAAGAACAGTTACCTGGTTCTCAACCATTAAATGGGTTGGAGGGGTAACACCAACATTAACAACAACAGCTAATAAAACAGATGTATTCGGATTTATATGTACAAGTGGTGGAAATTATGACGGTTTTACCGTAGGACAAAGTTTATGAAACTAGTATTTATCGTTCAAGCTCACCAAGGTGAAATGCCAAACACACAACTATCAGATGTATGCACAGTTGAATTAATGTGCGAAACAGGAGAAGAAGCTCTTAAAAGAGCTAAAAAATTAATTAATAAGAAACACTACAGAATTAGTCATATTATCGAGAAAGACAAGTAATGCCAGATATAATTATACCTTATGATGGTACACATGCCAGCATACCAGCAGGTTGGACCAGATATACAGCCCTAGATGGTAGATATCCAAAAGCATCAGCCTCAGATTTAGAAGGTACTGGTGGTAGTGCTACTCATACTCATACAGGATCAAGCCATACCCACACCTATATAAGTAATTCTCATACTCATGCCACAGGAACAACAAGTGGTTCAACTGATGTAAGTAGAACAAATGCTCAACATCAAGATGCACCACCTCAAGAAGTTTCAACCACAGGTCATACTCACAGTAGTGTAACTTCAGGTGCTTTCACAAGTGCATCAATCTCAACAGATGGCTTCACAACAGGAATGGGAGATAATGAATACTCCAGATACCACATGGTATTTATTAAAGGAAATGTATCTAGACCATTACCAGCAGATTCAGTAGTCATGAGAAATGATACTAATTCTAGGCCAGATGCAACCCACTTTGATGACATGAATAATAGGTATATGAAGGGTGCTGGAACTGGTGCTAATGCTGGAACTGGAACAGATGTAACAACCCATACTCATACACAAAGTCATAATCATACAATGAGCCATACTCACAGTAATGTGACTTCTGGTTCAGGTGGTGGAAACTTAGGTGGAAAAGATATTCCATCAAGTTCACCAGGAAACCATACTCATACAGTCAGTTTTACAGCAAATGTAGAAAACCCAAATAACACAACTGCAATTACAGCAGGCACAGGGACATTAGCATACAGACAGCTTCATTTTTGGAAAATGAATATAACTTCATTTACTAGAATAGGCGATATTGCTATGAGCGTAGATTCTTCAGATCCAGTAGGATGGGAAGATCAGGGTTGGGATGATGTTTATATTATGGGTAAGGCAGAAGGGGAAGCTCTTGGAACTGGTGGATCAAATACTCACACCCACGCAAACCTAGGTCATACTCACGTTGGAACAAGCCATACTCACCCATACACATTATCAAGCACAGGTGGAAGTAATGCTTACAGAGATGGTGGATCATCTAACATCTCATTTTCACATACTCATTCAGGAACAACTGGAACTGGAACAAATTCAACAACTGGTTCAACTTCTGCTGTAATATCAACAGATAATGCAGAGCCATTATATACAAAAATAAAATACATTAAGAAAACATCTGATTTCGGAGGGTCTTTTATATTTAACTTATTATAGGAATAACATATGGCATTTAACGCACCAGACTATACACAATACTATAACGAAGCTAATAAAAAGCTTGAAGCATACTATCAACGACTACTTGATGAAGAAGGTGGTGATGTTGAAAGAGTAAAGCGTAGGCTTGAAGAAGATTATGCAAAAGGAATAAGAATCTCTGAAGAAGATTATGCTACTGGAGTTAGGGTCACAGACCAAGACTACAATAGAGAAATGAGAATCTCAGGTGAAGATTATTCTAGAGGAATGTTGTCTGCTGAAGAACAATATTTAGCTGATCTTAAAGCCCAAGGAATGGAGAATACTCAAGAAGCAAGAGTTTTAGAAGGAAATCTACTAGCAAGAGGTGTTTCTCAGGGTGGATTGGCTAGTCAAGCAACTGGAGAGATGAAATCTAGACAAGAATTAAGACGTGAGGCAATTGATAGAGCCCTAAGAAAATCAGAGGAAGATCTTACATATGGTAAAGAAAGATCTCAGGAAATTAGTGGAATTGCTCAAGAGAGAAGTTTAGAAGCCCTTGGAACTGGTAAAGAAAGATCTCAAGAAGATCTTTCAACTACTAAACTAAGAGGTGGTGAAGATGTCCTTTCAGGATGGAACAAATATCAAACTCAAATGGCCCAAGAACGAGAAGAGAAAGCTTTAGGAATAGCAGATTCTCAATATAATAGAGAGTTTAGCAAGAGAAGTGCTGAAGAGTCTTTTAAATTAGCAGAAGAATCAGCAAAAGCTAGTCGAGATGCTATGAATTGGCAAAAAGAACAAGCTAAACAAAATGAGGAGATAACATAATATGGCGAGTACATATACACAAGAAACACTAGACAAAGCTGTCAGTCAATTTGGAAATGATCCAGTTGCAGTAAGAGCTGGTATTGCTCAATCAATGACAGCCCAAGTTCCTATGCAAGAAGCTATTGGAGGTCAAGCAACAGCCTTAGATAAGATGGCTCAAATTGCAGACTATGACAAACAATTAGCTGGCCAAGTTACTCAAGCAAATCAAGCTCAAATGCAGGCCAATCAAGCAAATAGAGCAACTCTAGGAGCATATGGTAGCTTAGGTGCTACACCTCAAGAGACTATTACTAAGGCCCAAGGTGCTTTACCAGCAACAGAAATGAGAGCACCAACCCAAGGATTCCTAAGCCCATTCGTGGCAGAAGGATTAACAACTGGCGAACAAACAGCTCAATCTGGAGCATTTGATCTAGCATCACAAGCTAGAGGATCTATAGAAAGAGCAATCGGAACTGAGGCCCAAGCTTATGCAGATGCTCTATCTTATAGAAACCAAAAAGAACAACAAGATTTAAAGAATGCAATAGAGTTAGCAAAACTAACTGGTGCATCAAAATTTATTAATCCAATAGATGGCAAATCATATTCTATTAAAACTGAACAAACTGAAGCTGAAAGAGCTAGAGCATTAGAAGAGTCAATCATTGCTGATATTAAGAATCCAGCAATCTCTTTAGATACAATCATTGCTAAAAACCCACAAGTAGATCCTCTAGAAATAGCCAATATGAATGAGAGAGTTTGGGGTGCTTTGAAAGAAAGTGATGCTGATATTAGGTCTTTATTTGGATTTAGTCCAGCAGAACTAACAAGTAGAAAAGGAATGACTTCGGAACTTACTGATGAAAAGATTGGATACGCCAATCAGTTAAGAGATGAATATTCAAATCAAACTAAAAACTACAGAGAAGTTAGAGATGCTTATAATAAGATTGAAAACTCTAGCGATACTGGTGTAGGGGATATCAGTTTAATTACTGCTTACATGAAGATGATTGATCCAGCCAGTTCTGTTCGTGAAACAGAATTTGCTAACGCTGAAGAGGCATCTGGCTACTTGAGAAAAGTTTATAATATTGATGCTAAGATTACTAAAGGCAATAGGCTTGATCCAGCAACTAGAAAAGACTTCATGAATGAAGCCAAGACTATTTTCGGAACATATCAGACTCAAAAAGATTCACTTACTGATGAATATTCAAGACTTGCTGGAGAGATTGGTGTAAGTCCAAGTTTGGTAATTGTTGATATGAATCCAGAAGAAAAGATTAGAGTTAGAGATAAGTCAAGTGGAGTTACTGGAACAATTCCAGCTAGTGAATTTAACGAATCTCTATACGAAAGGATTTAATGCCATTTGAACCAGATAAACAACCACAAGCACAACCAGAGCAACCAAAAGAAAATACCTTTTGGGATACTCTTAAAGGAGTAGCTGGAAGAGCATTCTACGGACCATCTCAAGTAATGGGTGGAGCTATTAAGGCTGGTAAAGAATATTCAGAAGGAACTTATCAAGCACCTAAAACTGGAATTAATCTTCCTGGATGGTTAAATAGAAGTGGTGAAGAAAAAGATGTTTCATCTCTTATTCATCCATCATTTGTTGGAGCTTTTAGAGGATTAAGAGATAAAAACTCTGTTATGGAAGAACTTCCAAAGGCTATTAATGTTGATCCAGAATCAGGAAAAGGAATAGCTATTGGTTTAGCTGGTGAATTAATGACTCCAGATATTGGAGATTTGGCTTTGGCTACAAAGGGTGGTAAAGCTTTAATGAAAACTACTGGTAAGAAAGTTGGAAAGGCTCTTGAGAAAACTGGTGAATATATCGCAGAGGTGGGAGTTAAACCAACACTATCCCAATCTAAAAAATTCTATAATGTTACCAAGACAACCATTGGTAAATTTATTACAGATAATAAAATTGCTGGAAACGTAGCTGAAAATATTGCCAATAAGATAACTAAATTACAAGGAGATTTTGATGATATAGCTATCAACTCTGGATTAAAAATTAAAGCTGACCAATTTGGCCAAGCAATGGGTAGAGTTATTGCAAAACTTGACCCAGACTTACAAGTCCCACAAAGAAAAGCTCTTATCGAGTTTGCTGAAAGCCTTGGTTCTAGAATTAAGAAAGCTGGAGAGATTGGTATAGAAGAACTAACTAGAAAGAGAAAATTACTTGATGACATGATTCCAGAAGCTCAATGGCAAAAGCTCATGGGTGGAGATGCTGTTAGTAGTAATGTTTTAAAAAGACAGTTCTTGCAAGATTTAATTAGAGAAACTGCTGGAGACTTAACTAGTAAAGCTGGTAAAAGCCTGGAAGATTTAGGTAAAGAACTAAGCCACTTCTATAAACTAGGAAATATTGTTAAAACCCAAGAGGGAGTTGGCGTAGCTGGAAGATTTATGGGATTAGGAGATCTTACTGCCCTAGGAGCTGGAGCAATGAAGGGTGGATTCCCTGGTGCTGTAGCTTCGTTTATAGGAAGAAGAGTCTTATCTAACCCAAGAGTATTGGGAGAAGGTTCTAAGGCTTTATATAAAACTGGTGAAGCTTTAATTGAACAACCAGAGATAGTTAAATCATTTGCTAAACCAGCAATTAAATTTGGAAAAGAAAGTTTAATGGGAGCATTTAGACCAGAAGAAGTTGGACAACAACCAGAAGGGCCACAATTTAAAGGTCCTACACCTGGATTTATTCCAGATTAAAAACTATAAAAATGATACCAATTAGGCCACCTATTAAAAAAGACTCTAACATAAAGAAATTATAACATGCTAAATATATTCGGAAGAAAACAAAACAACCCACAAGATCCTCAAATGAGTATAGATCAACCTCAAATGAGTATAGAGCCACCCAAGAAGCCTGATACTGGCTTTATTTCTTCATTTAATAGAGGTGTAGATAGATTAACTGAATCACCTCTGGGTGCTCCAGCTAGATGGTTAACTGGTAATTTTGGTAAAGAAAACAATCCAATACAAACAATGGTTACTAGGCCTGGTGCTGAAATAGCTATGAGTGGTGTTGAGAAGTTGACTGGAAAGAAACAAAATATTCCAGAAACTCCGTTTACAAAATCATTCTTTGGACCTGAGCCTCTTAAATCTTATCAATCTCAGACTGAAACAGGTGGGAGAGATACTCTTATTAGTGCTGGCATGACTCCAGAGATGGCTGATAAGTTTGTTCCTTGGTTGGCTGTAGCTGGTATAGGACTAGATATAGTTCCACCTGGTGTTGATGAAGCTGTTGAAGCTGGTGCTAAAAAAGTATTACCTAAAGTAGCACCTCAAGTGGCTAAGGCTACTCAAGCAATTAAAAACTTTGGAGCAACTGATGATGTAGTTAAACAAGTTGATGACATTGTTAAGATAGCCAAACAACAACAACCAGGATTTGAGAAAATGGTTAAAGACTTTGGAAAGAAAATTGGAAAACAAGTTGAAGTTGGCACACTAAAAACTAGTGATAGAATTTTAGAAAAAATCATGAAAGAAGAAGGGGGTGATGTTACTAAACTTATGGATGCGAATAGGAGTGTTGCTTTTGTTGATAATTTTACTCAAGATATTGGAAATATAACAAAACAAGCTCAAGATTACTTTGGTTCTAACGTGGTTGCTGTTAAAGAAATGAATCCAGACCACTTATTTTTAAAGAATATTGTAAATATTAAAGGTCCTAATGGTCAAACTGCTGAGTTTATGGTTACAACTAAACCTATGTGGGATGCTAAGATTGCAAGTGGAGATAAACTCTATCATGAGTTTAGAAGCATTACAGAAGATGCCACCCCAGAATTACTAGAAAGAAAACAACAATTACTTAATAATATGAAGAAATTATACGGAGATGCATATAATAAAACCAAGTAATACCTATTGACAGTTAATAATTAATATAATAGAATGTGACAAAATATGAAACTACTGGACTTTGACACACCACCAAAATTTTTTGAATACAACGGACAGATTGTAGAAGATATGGGTGGTTATTTCTTAACCCCAGATGGTCACAAATTACCAATTGTTAAAGTTTGGGAAGAAGGTGCTCCTATTGGAGATGAAAAACCAAACCAAACTCAAGAATTACCTATTGACACTACTCAAACAACCTAATATACTAGGGTTGTAAGAGAAAGATGAATAACACAATAGACAAAGCGAGAATATACGCACAAACCCAACATAAAGGACAGATAAGAAAAGGTGACGGTAAAGACTACTTTACTCACCCTGAAGCTGTTTATAACATAGCTAAAGATGTAACAAACGATGTTAACATCCTTTCAGCCTGTTACCTCCACGACACTATAGAAGATACTCCAACAACCTACGAAGATTTAGCCAGAGAGTTCGGAAGCAAGATAGCCGACATAGTTATGGGTGTGACAGAGGATAAGTCAATTAAAGATTGGCACTCTAGGAAGGCAGACTACCTCAAAAACGTCATTTCTAACCATGGATCAATAATTGTGGCTTGGGCAGACAAAATGCACAATACTGCTAATCTAAAAACTATCACTGACTACTCAGTATTCAATGTTCCATTTAAAGATAAATTAAAGTTTGTTTCAGACTTCGCAAAGCTTATTCCACAAAAAGAACTGAGAGATCAGCTTATTTACCTATTGACAACTATAGACAAATGACGTTATAATGTAGGTGAAGGAGAAAGGAAAAAATGAAAAACACACAACTCCAGATAGAACTACAAACCAAGCTCCACGCAAAGAGACCTCACACTGAGGACAAACTCCAAACAAAACTCCACTACGAAACAGCTAAAATCATCGCAGAATACACCGACTACAAAGAATAAAAAGTAAAAGAAAGGAAAAACAAATGTCAATACACTTAGACAAAGGAGGAAAAGCAAAATGCGGAGCAACTTCCTGGAGGAGATGGTCTGCAATGGAAATTACCAAGGATAAAAGCCTGGTAAACTGTAAAAGATGCTTAGGAACTGTTAAAAGAACGGTCCAATCAGCCGAGATCAAAGGAGACATGGTTGGCAAAATCTTCCACACCTCATGGGGATACGACATGACGATTAACGAATACGCCAGAGTCATCAAACAATCTTCAAAAAGCATCCTCTTACAAGAGTGTTATAAAATAACCAATGGAGAAAGTTACTACCCAGGTGGGACAGGAAAAGCTAGAACTTCTGGAGAGTTAAAACCAAATGGAGAAAAGTTCAGACTCTTCAAAAAAACAAGAACCTACAACGACTGGAAAACAGGAGAGCCAATTACTAACGAAAACTGGGCAGGTGGCGGAGAATGTAGATACTGGTCAGAATGGGATGGCCAATCAAGTTACGAAAACACTTGTGACTAGATAAAAATGAAGGTCGGGGGAGAGGTAGATTCCAGAACAAACTCCCCTGACTTGCTATTTACTTAAAATAATGGCATACTAATCACAATACTCAGTTAGGGAAACTATTGAGGCCTTTAATCAGGCCTCTTTTTTTATATTATGCAACCAGAAGAACTCCAAAAATTATCCAAGAAATTACAAGTAGATCCAGAATTTGCTCAGTCAATCGCAAGTAAGTTTAATCCTAAATCAGAACAGGATTTAATTAAGCTAATTAATGATATTAAAGCAGTTCAAAATGAGTCTGGAGTATCTGATATTAATTCAGCAATAAACTTATATGTTCAAGGCCAACAGCCAAAAAAAGAAACAGAACAAAAAACAGAAGATCCAGTCCAAGCCCAAGAGCAAGGATTACCTACTCAAGAGGGCAAACAAATGGCTCAAATGGGAGAGGTATCTCCAGCATCGGTTAACTTTGATTCTATTTATACTCAGGGATATCAATTTAAACCCAGAGGACCAAACGATTTAACTGGCCAGTGTGCCTGGTTTGCTGAGAAGATAACCAGACTTGCAGATGGTTCTAACTGGACCATTGGAAATACTATCTCTCAAAAAAGAAGTCAACTTAACTCTCATAAACAAGCTGGGAATGCCTTTTTTAAGGGTGAAGAACAACCTCAAGTTGGCCAATCTGTTGTTATGGATACTGGAACTCAATGGGGACACGTAGCAGTAGTTAGTGAAGTTTTACCAGATGGAAGAATCAGGTTAACAGAATCTAATTGGGATAACGATCAAAGAGTTAGAAATGATAGAATTATTGATCCAAATGATAAAAGTGTTGTTGGATTTGTTAAGAGTAAACCTACTGAAGAGTTTAAAGTCGGTGGTTCAATTACTCCAGAAACAGCTCCTACTGTTCAAGTAACACCACAACAACCAGTTCCGCCTCCAGCCAATAGACAAGAATTACCAGAAGAATTACAACCAGTAAAAGCTCAGGATGTTAAGGCTAAGAATGTTAACTACCAAAATCTGGTTAAAACATCTGGATTAGATGATAAACAAATTGAAGAGGCTACTACCTCTGGAGATATAGATCAAATAACACCAAAACCAGGATTAGTAGAACCATTCCAAGAAGCTAAGGTTGAAAAAACTCAACCAATTCAAGAGACTCCCCTACAAGAGACTATGAAACAACCTAAGATTGAACCAAGACAAACACCTCAAATTGGTGCTAACCAACCACCTCTAGTTCAACCAAAACCATTTGAAAGACAACCAGAAATATCTCAAGGTATGCCTAAAGAGACTGGTCCAAAACCATTTACACCTCCAGTTAGACAACAGCCTCAAATAAGACCAGAACCAAAATTGCCAGTATCACCATTAGTACAAGGACCTCAAATTGGTGCTAACCAACCACCTCAGAAGTCTTTTTTAAATGATACAATGGGTAAAATTAATAATTGGTTTAGGAGATAAATATGGCAAGAATAGGTGGAGCAACCTCTGGAGTTACTACCGAGACATCTAGATTCCAAGAAAATGATGTTGAGTTAGCTGATGGAGATATATATTATATAGGCGGAGAAGATATTAATGGCTTCTGGTGGATAAAAAGGATTGATGATTCAGGATCTCCAATTCCAATCCAACACGCTACAATAAAGAATAACCCAACAGTCACTTCTTATACAGATGCTTGGACTAATAGAGCTACTTTAACATATGGGGATTATGCAGGAGTCGTTTAATGCTAACTGTAATAATACCATCCAAAACAGAGAAATTCCTAAAAAATACAATTGAAGATGTTCTAAAAAAAGCTACTGGAGAGATAGAGATTCTTCCAGTACTAGATGGATATAAACTAGAAGAGCATGAAATTGTTAACGATCCTAGGGTTAGATACATACATTTAGAACCTGCTAGACATTCACAAAAAAGACATGGAATTAATAAAGCTGTTGCTGAAAGCAAGGGTGAATATGTTATGTCTCTTGATGCTCATTGTATGGTTGCAATTGGATTCGATGAACAACTTATTAAAGACCACAAGCCAAATTGGGTGCAAATTCCTCGTAGACATAGATTAGATGCTGAAAACTGGTGTTTACAAATCCAGTCAGATAGTAGGCCTCCAATTGATTATGAATACTTTATGTTTAAGCCAATACTAGAGGGTAAGTCTTTACATGGCTTTAAATGGGATGCTAGAACTCTTGAGAGATGGGATATTCCCATAGATGACACCATAACTTTTCAGGGATCATGTTGGTTTATGACCAAGAAATGGTTTAATAAAATGGGATTTATGGATCTTAGATATCGTGGATGGGGACAAGAGGCAGAAGAGATAAGTTTAACTACCTGGATGAATAGTGGAAGGGTAGTTGTAAATAAAAATACCTGGTATGCACACCTACACAAAGGTCAGAAATATGGCAGAATGTATTGGATGTCAAGAGATGATAATAGGAAAAGTTACGCTTATTCTGCTAGTATATGGTTAGGTAAAAATAGGGATTTCCTATTTAAATTAATAGAAAGATTTGGCCCACTTCCTGGTTGGCCAAAAAACTGGAAAGATAAAATATGAAAGCACAAGATCTTCTCATAGAAAGATTTAATATTGATTTATCAACGGAATCTCCGTTTATGATTCCCATTGGTAGATTTAAAGATATTCCAAAGCTTTTTGCTGAACTTGGTTTTACTAAGGGTGCTGAGGTTGGAACTTATAAAGGTTCTTATGCTAAGAATCTATTTAAGAGGATTCCAGGATTACACCTAATAATGGTTGATCTTTGGGATGCATATCCAGGATATAAAGATTTTGAAAAGAATGATATTAGAGAAGCAGAGAATGAAGCCAGAGCAAATGTCAAAGATCGTAATGCTACTGTTATAAAAGGATGGAGTCATGAGGTAGTAGATCAAATTCCAGATGAAAGCTTAGACTTTGTATTTATTGATGGAAATCATGCTTATGAATGGGTTGTTTGGGATATCGCCAAATGGTCAAAAAAGGTTCGTAAGGGTGGAATCATTTATGGTCATGACTATGATGATTATTCAAATCATCGAAGATGGAAAGAAATGAGTGTTGTTCCAGCAGTTGATGGTTGGATGAAGTCTTATAAAATTCACCCTTGGTTCGTAATAACTAATAATAGAAACAAGTGTTGGATGTATGTAAAGGAGTAATGAAATTATCAGTTGTTATACCAGTTTATAACAGTCACGAAATTGTCAGAAGGCAATTAATCCATCTTAGATCTTTGAATTTACCTGTTGAGATTATTATTGTTGATGACGGATCTAATCCACCAATAGAAGGAGTTAGTTTGAGAATGGACAGCAAATTAGCCTGGACTCAAGGATTAGCCAGGAATGCTGGTGCTAAAATGGCTACTGGTGAATATCTATTTATGACAGATATAGATCACATTATCTCAAAAGAAGCCTTAGAAGATGCTCTTAATTTTACTGGAAATAAAATGATCTTCCGCAGACAGATTGCAATCTTAGATGAAAATGGAGAAATTAAACAAGATAAGGAAACATTAGCTGATTGGGGATATACTAAAGATAATCTAGATGCAAGTGTTCATGGTAACACTTTTGTAATGAGAAAAGACGTTTTTGAGGGTCTAGGAGGTTACGATCCAAAGACATGCACGATAGGATATCATCCTGTATCGAGAAGAGGTGACGATTGTTACCTAAATGGCAAATGGAATAGAAAGTATAAGAAAGATGATTTATCAGTCGGGAGAGATATTTATATGTTCCCAATTGGTAGGTTTAGAGATGATGGAGATTTAAATCCAAAGGGTTTATTTCATTCACTTCATCAACGAGAGGAAAAACAATACAAATGAAAACAGGCTTTATTGGCTATGGTTGGATAGGGAAAGCAATGCATAAGTTGTTTCCTGATTCATATATTTATAGTCCTAGCACAAAAGGTGCTACAAAAGAAGGAATTAATAATTGTGATGTTGCTTTTATTGCAGTACCAACACCTTGTGTTAATGAAGGAAGGCTTGATACTTCAATTGTTGAAGAATGTATAGCCTGGTGTGAATCTCCATTGATTGTTATTAGATCAACGGTTAATCCTGGAGATACTGATAAGTGGGTTAAAAAATATAATAAGAAAATAGTGATGCAACCAGAATATCTGGGAGAAACACCACAACATCCATTATTAGATCAAAAATCTAATAGATTTATTATCATTGGTGGAGAACCAGAATCAAGAAGAAAACTAATAGATTTATATACTAGTGTTTACAATGCTAATATCACTATTAGACAAGTAACAGCTCTTGAGGCAGAAGTAATAAAAATTTCAGAGAATCGTGCTATCTCATTTAAAGTAGCACAATGTCAAGAACTTTATGATGTTTGTGAAGCATCTGGAGTAGACTATTACACAATTCGTGATGCTGTTTATGGAGATGATCCTAGGTTTAATCTTTGGTTTACCTTCGTGTTTAAAGACAAGAGGGGATTTAATTCAAAGTGTATGCCTAAAGATATTTACGCCTGGTGTGCTTGGGCAGAATCAGTTGGATATGAACCAAAACTTACAAGAGATATGCTGGAAAGGAATAAACAATGGATCTCAGTATCTTAATTCCAGCTAAAAACGAAGAGTTTCTTGGAGTAACAATCAAGAACGTACTAGAGAATATTCGTGGAAATACAGAAATTATTGCTGTTCTTGATGGCTATGAAACTAAAGTTCCAGAAATTCCAAGCGACCCAAGATTAACAGTAATAGTAAATCATAAATCACTAGGACAAAGAGGAGCTACTAACCAGGCCTGTAAGCTATCTGAAGCTAAATATATCATGAAGCTTGATGCTCACTGTGCAGTTGATGAAGGATTTGACGTTAAATTAATGGCTGACATGCAAGATGATTGGACCGTAGTTCCTTTAATGAAAAATCTACATGCTTTTGATTGGGTTTGTGAAGATGGTCATAGAAGATATCAAGGTAAATCTGGTCCATGTGAAGAATGTGGAAAAGAAACAACCAAAGACATTAAATGGATTGGTAAATCAAGTCCTAACTCAACTGCAATGAGGTTTGATAAAGATTTAAAGTTCCAATATTGGGGAGAATATAAGAAACAACAAAAAGGCCAATTAGTAGAGACAATGAGTATTCTTGGTGCTTGTTTTATGCTAACACGTGAAAAGTATTGGGAACTTGAGATTTGTGGAGAAGAGCATGGATCTTGGGGACAGCAAGGAACAGAGGTCGCTTGTAAGACCTGGTTGTCTGGTGGAAAGCTAATTTGTAATAAAAACACTTGGTTTGCTCATATGTTTAGAACTCAGGGTGGAGACTCTGGATTTCCATATCAACATGCTGAGGGAGCAATCACTAAAGCCAGAAGTTATTCTAAACATCTTTGGCTTGAGAATAATTGGGATAAAGCAATTCATCCCCTATCTTGGTTGCTTGATAAGTTTGGTCCAGTTCCAGGATGGGAAAATAAAGATGTAGAGGCCCTAAGAATAGCACCAACAAAAGGAATTCTTTACTACACAGACAACCGTCTTAACATGAGATTAGCTGGAAAAGTTAGAAAACAAATAGAGAAGTCTGGCCTTCCAATTACCAGTGTAAGTTTAAAACCAACTGGCTTTGGTAAGAATATAGTGATTAAGAGAAAACGTGGCTATTTAACCATGTTTAAACAGATTTTAGCTGGCCTAGAAGCAATGACTGAAAACATTGTTTACTTTTGTGAGCATGATGTTTTATATCATCCTTCACATTTTGAGTTTACTCCAGAAGATCCATATAAATTCTATTACAATGGAAACTACTGGTTCTTGAGGAAAAAAGATGGATTTGCCATCAATTATGATGCTACTCCATTATCTGGTCTAGTCGGGTATAGAGAACAACTTATTACTCATTTTAAAGAGAGAGTAGCTCTAGTTGAATCTCTAGGAGATGACTACAAACCATTAAATATGGGATTTGAACCTATGACTCATGGGCGAGTTAAGTGGAAGAACTGGTTTAATTATGAGGTTTTTATGCCAGAAGGTCCAAATATTGATATTACTCATGAGAATAATACTACTTGGAAGAGATGGGATCAAAAAGACTTTAGAAAGAAACCTAAGTTTTGGAATGAGTCGACAATAGATAATATTCCAGGATGGGAGAATATAAATGGCCTGGTATAACGCAAGCTGGTTAAATAGAGTCAAAGTTACAGTTCAGGCTACACAAGTTGATGAAGATGCTACTGATTTTCCAGTTTATATTGACTTGTCAGATTTACCAGCAGGTTTTCATTCAGGAGTAAATCAAACAGATGCTAGAGATATTCGTGTTACTACTGCTGATGGTATAACAGAAATACCCAGAGAAGTTGTATTTTATGATTCAACAACCGATACAGGAGAACTTCACTTTAAAGGAGATCTTTTAAATTCTACAGATGTAGATTTCTACATCTATTATGGAAATGGATCTGCAACTGAGCCAGCTAGAGATGCTACTTATGGCCTAGAAAATGTTTGGAATACTGATTATGAGATAGTTGCTCACTTAAATAATGATCCAACTGGAACTATATTGGACAGTACTTCAAATAATTTTAATGGAACAACTGGCGGGAGTATGACCTCTGGAGATGTTGTCACTGGACAACTTGGAAAAGCTTTAGATTTTGATGGTAATGATTATATAAATTTTGGTGATGTAGCAGATTTTAGGACATATGATAAGACTTGGTCTGCATGGATTAAAACAAGTGACACAGATACTTATTTTTTAAATAAATCTAAATATGGTCCAGGAGCAGGTAGATGGGCCATGGGTATTTCACCAAGACCAACAAGTTTTACGAATCTTGGAGGGTCTGATAGTTCTATAACTAGTGCATCATCAATAGATACTGGATGGCATCAATTAAAAAGCGTTATTGACAGAGATGCTTATCAAAAAATATATGTAGATGCTGTTGAAAAGGGTTCATATACTGGTACAAACATTACTTCTTACTCTGCAACAGACTTGAATACAACAAATATTCTTTTAGCAGGAGTTTATAATAATCCAACTGGAACTGGACCTCATGCTACATTTGGATGGTATATAGGACAGATGTGTGAAATAAGAGTTAAAAAATCTGCTGACTCTGCTACTTGGATTTCAACTGAATATAATAATCAATCTTCTCCATCAACTTTTTATACTGCTGGAGCTGAAGAAGATGCTCCAGCAGGTTCATCTTCAGAGTCACCATCACTTAGTCCATCTAGTAGCCAATCACCTAGCCAATCTCCAAGTCAGAGTCCTAGTTTAAGCATCTCTCCAAGTTTATCTCCTAGTGCTTCTCTAAGTCCTTCAAGTTCTAAGAGTCCAAGTCTTTCACCTTCCTCAAGTGTTTCACCAAGTGAGAGTCCAAGTCTATCACCATCAAGTAGTGAATCTCCTTCTCTATCACCTAGTAGTTCTATTTCTCCTAGTGAGAGTCCTTCAGTTTCACCAAGTAGTTCTGAGTCACCTTCACTAAGTCCATCTTCAAGCATTTCTCCTAGTGAATCTCCTAGTGAGTCACCTAGTGAATCACCATCTCTTTCTCCTAGCTCTAGTGAGAGTCCTTCAACTAGTCCATCTAGTTCTATTTCTCCTTCAACTAGTCCATCATTAAGTCCAAGTAGTAGCGAAAGTGCAAGTGTAAGTCCGTCAATTAGTCCAGAATTAAGATATTTGCCATTTATTGTTTATGAAACAAATGATATGCTTATTCCTTTGCCTGGTGGACCAACCATAACTTTACTTTGTTATAACTTAGATGATAGTATGGTTAAAGTAATATGAATAATGTAAAAATACTAAAACTAAAAACAGATACTCTTGATGCACGTTACGTAAATGTTACTGGCGATACTATGACTGGAGTTTTTACTACTGTTGGTCATAGACAAGCAATAACTATAAAATCTACCTCTTATAATTTATTAATAAATGATGAATTAGTTATTTTTACAGCAACAGCAACTCTTCCACCAGCAACTGGTACTGGACAAACATATAGAATAGTTTGTAGAGCTGGAATAACAACAGTAGATGGAAATGGAAGTGAAACTATTAAAGGATCAACAACACAAGTCTTATATCCTGGCGAGGACTTAATAATTACAGATACAGCTAGTGGAGTATGGGAGTAATATGAGTTTAATTGGAACAATTAGAGATGGAATATCAGGCATATCAGCCAATGTTAAAGCTAACTCACAATCTGGTAAAAACGAACTTTTAGTTAATCAAGAAGGACATATTTGTGATCTCAATAGCACATCAACCGCTCTTGGGATAGGTGAAGTTTTTACTGGCGAGTGGGAAGATACTCTTGATTATGGGATAGTTACTGTTGGTGTAAATGCAGATCAAGATAGTGCAGCAAATGGATTGGACCTTCAATGGTCTGCTGATGGTGTTAATGTTCATGACCACGACAATTTTACAATACTTGCTAATATAGGGAAAATATTTACTTTTGGGCCTGCTAGAAGATATGTAAGACTTGTTTATACTAATGGATCGGTTGCTCAAACATCTTTTAACATAGAAACATCTTTGCGCAGAGTTTATGTTAAACCGAGTTCTCATCGTATTTCAGACTCTATTATTGCTGAGGATGATGCACAACTAGTGAAATCAGTTATTACTGGACAAAGAGAGGATGGAGTATTTAAAAATGCTACCTTAGATAATGGTAATAATTTAAGAGTAAACTCTATTCTTTATACTTATTCTATTTCTAAAAGCGAGGTTGCTGGGCATACATCACTATTAAAGTTTGGTACTCGTACATCTATAGCTGCTGCTACCCAATCAACAATCTGGGAAGGACCTACAGCCTTATATGCTTATATGAGTACAGCTCAACAATTAAAGGTTAGTAGTTCTTCTGCTCAAGATGGTCCTGGTGGAACTGGATTTTTAACAATGAGAGTTCATGGTCTTGATGCTAATTGGAACGAAATAAGTGAAGTAATAACCATGAATGGTACTTCTGTTGTTACTACTACCAATAGTTTTATTCGTATTTATAGGGCTTATGGTGTTACATCTGGTAGTTCTTTAACAAATGTTGGAACAATTACTATTACTAATAACGCTGGAACTGTTACTCAATTGGTTATCAATGCAAATGATGGACAAACTCTAATGACACTATGGACAGTCCCAGTTGGCAAGGTTGCTTATTTAGTGAACGGAACTCTTTCAACTGATTCAAACAAAGGAGTTAGAGTATCTCTTTTCACAAGATTAAACGATGGAGGAACTCTTTATCCCTGGCAAATTAAATACCGTGCTTACATCTTTTCTGGGAATAATAGTTTCCCATTTACTATTCCATTTGTTATTCCTGCTAAAACAGATTTAGAAGTTAGAGTTACCACACCTGCAAGTGCTGGTACTACCAGTGCTGGAGCTACTTTTGAGCTGTGGTACGAGAATGTTTAGGATGAAAATTGAACTTGCCTTACTTAAACAAAGAGTAGATGACATTTGCAAAGACATAGAAGGATTTGTTACACTAAAGGAGTTTGCTCCAATTCAAAGAATAGTGTATGGAACAGTTGGTTTAATATTAACAGGAGTAGCTTTAGCAATAATAAAGCTAGTTATCAAATAATGAAAAATATACACGCCAATATCATAGTTTTAACAATGTGGACCTTTGCGTCTATTTTTTGGTATTGGTCGTATTTTCCATATAAACCACTAGAAATCACAGAGCCAGTAAAAATACTTAATAAAAATGTAAAACCTGGAGAAACCATATTTGCAGAGTTTTCTTTTACTAAAAACACAAATGTAACCCCAGAGATTCATTTATCTATGGTTGATGGGGTAATTTATAATATACCAAACTATAGTCCAGTAAACAAACCTGGAGAAACTAAGAGTAAGATTGTTGGAGTATTAGAAGTTCCTGGGTCTGTTCCTTGTGGCGAATATCATCTTCATTGGGAAGCTGACTATAGAATGAATCCAATTAGACACATTATCGTAGAGTATCAATCAGAAAAGTTTTATGTAGATAGTCCATTGTGTGCCAGTGAATTAAAATATGAATCTAACTGAGTTTGTAGCTGAAAATGGTGGAAAGTTTCTAGACTTTGATAAAGCCTATGGAGATCAGTGTTTTGATTTATATAGATTCTATTGCAGAGATGTTTTAAACATACCCCAAAGCCCACCAACGGGCAGTTCTGGGGCTATTATGATAGCAAGTAATTATTTATCCAAATATCTAGATAAGATCCCAAATACTCCAGATGGTGTTCCTAAAAAGGGAGACATAATTATCTGGAATAGAAAATATGGTCCTTATGGTCATGTTGCCATTGTTATTGATGCAAATGTAAAAAGTTTTACAGCATTTTCTCAAAACGATCCAGTTGGATCTCCTTGCATAATTAAAAAATATTCCTCATGCTGGGGAGTAGAATGTTGGCTTAGACCAAAGAGCCAAGAAAGTAATAATATGATTGAAGTACCACAGGCTGATTTTGAAAACTTAGTAACCAAAGCCACCAAATATGATGAGTTGGTTAAAGCTGGTTACAATACAGTAGCAGATATTGAAAAGGTTAAAAATGAACTACAGGGACAAATTGGAGGCCTTAATACTAAAATTAAGGTCCAAGAAGAACAAATTAGAGTTCTCAATGATGAACTCGAAACCACTGATCAGAATGAAAAAGAGTTGGTTATACCAAAAATTGATGGTTTTATTGAAAATGGTCTTGAAGTCGAAATGCAGACCAAAGATGGGCTAGTCAAAATTAACTACAGAAAGGCTTAACTAGACCCATAACTTTTATAAGATATGATAGAAATATCTATAGTTTCTTTAGCACTCGTTTTAGGGGTGCGAAAATGGTGGGTAACATTAACTAAAACACAGAACCCACAGCAATTAGCAGAAGATTAGTATCTCTGCTAAAAACGTATAAGAATAATGGAAAGGAAATATGACAAACCTAACATTAAGCGAGGTAAACAAAAAACATATTCGCATAATTTGTTATTTAATCGGTTCTTGGGCTATTGCTCTAGGAATGGTTTATTTAACAAAAAATGAAAACTTAGTTGGTTTAGCTCCAGTTTTAAACTATTTGGCTTTTGTAATAGAAAAAGAATTAAAAGATGAGGGCTATATGAAAGTCCTTAAATAAAAAGAAAGTATCCCTCGCCTAACAAGCGGGGGCTTTTTTTATGCCCATAAATCCCAACCAGCCAAAGATATTGATTTTTGATATAGAAACTATGGCAAATAAAGCTTTTGTTTGGGGGAAGTATGAACAAAATGTTCTTTCTTATGAAGAACACTGGTATATGCTTTGCTTTGCATATAAGTGGTTTGGAGAGAAAAAAACCTATGTTCCTACCCTAAGAGACTTTAGGGGATATAAAAAAGACAAGACCGATGATAAGAAACTCTGTTATGAGCTTTGGAAACTATTTGATGAAGCAGATATTGTGATTGGTCACAACTCAGATGGGTTTGATATTAAAAAGGCTAATGCTAGATTTATTCAACATGGATTTCCACCACCTGCTCCATTTCAGTCTATTGACACTTTAAAGGTAGCTCGTAGATACTTTAAGTTAGATTCTAATAAATTAGATGATTTAGGTGACTACTTATCTCTTGGAAGAAAAGTAACTCATTCTGGTTGGGATCTCTGGCTTGGTTGTGCTGTAAGGGATGATGATAAAAGCTGGAATAAAATGATTAAATATAATAAACAAGACGTTGATCTTCTTGAGAAAGTATATTTAAAATTAAGACCTTGGATGAATAATCATCCAAATGAAAATGTTTATTTTGGTTCTATTAACAACTGCCCAATATGTGGTAGTAATAGAGTACAAAAAAGAGGCTTTAGAATAAATAGAACTAATAAAAATCAAAGATTTCAGTGTCAAGATTGTGGAGGGTGGTCCTCCAAACTAATAAAGGGTATTTTAAGATGAAGGAAAGAGAAATCTTTACAAAAGAAGAACATAAAATAAACGCAATAGTCCCACTTTCAGCTTTGGGATTATTTTTTTTAGCAAGTCTAGGAGCTTTTACAAAAAAGCAAAGAGATGCCATAGTTGATAGAGATGATGGTGAATGCCAAATGCCAAAAAAGCACGACCACAAAGGAGGATTGCAGGTCCACCATATAATTCCACAACGCTATGCAAAAGAAGTCGGTATAGAAAACCCAGACTACCCTGAAAACGGTTTAACTATCTGCGAAGAAGCACACGTTGGAGAAGATGGAATACATACCGATATTCATGCAGCTAAAAAGGCTTATGGAAGAAACAAGAACGCATTTCAAGAAGTATTTAAGGAACGTCAAGAAAAACTTAGAAACAAACAGACTTATTGGAATACCACTTGGGATAGGTTAATGTCAGTAGTAGCAGTTAGAAATACACAAAAGAAAAAGAAACAGGGATGGGAGTTCCCAGAAAAATGACAAGACAAGAGTTTTTATTATTTGCAGAAGAAACATTTAAAGATTGTTTTGAGATAATGAAGAAAAAAAACCACGATTATTCCCAAGAGGGTAATCCATTTAGTAATTTTGAGTTGCAAGGCTTTGTTGCTGGAGTTATACCAGAGAGAACATTTTTAATGGCACTTGGAACAAAAATGGCTAGACTTCGTGAGTTGGTTGGCAGAGAAGATAAAGCAAAAGTTGATGAATCTTTAGATGATACTATTAAAGATATGATTAATTATGCTGTTTTATTAGCAGGTTACATTAAATCAAAGAAATGATTGAAAGAGATATACGTGTACTAACCCAACAGGTTGTCGGGCAGAATGAAGTTGTTCCATATTTTAAAGAAACAGATGATGCTGAAAAAATAGCATTAATGATTGTGGAGGAGGCTCAAGAATTAAAAGATGAACTTCAAAAAGCCTTTATTACTGATGATATGACACAGGTGGCTGGAGAACTAGGAGATGTACTATATTTGGCTCTTAAAATGGCTCACACACTAGGTTTAGAGGCACAAGATGTTATTCAAATGAAAATTCTCAGAAATAAAATGAAGTATGGCGGTCATACTAATAAAGATGTTGCAAAAAAAGAATGGGAAGAGATGGGTGGAGATAAACTTTGGTATCAGCTTTATTTAGAAACATTAGCAGTTATTGAAGATTAAAAAACTTACCCTCCTAAGTATTAATTTCTCAGGAGGGTAACCACAGTTAATCTATTAGATATAAACAATAATTAACAGCATCCATCATTACATTTGGTACATAATCAGAATCGATGGTTATTCTTCTATCTATTTCTAAAAATTGTTCGTTAGTCAATTCTTTATCTAGATACTCAAATGTACAGTTACAATAAGCATACATTGTTCCATCAGAATTACATTCATTCATGAAGTTATTCTTATAGATTAGTAATGTATCATTTACCTTTACTGGAGCAAATGTTTCAACTTTTTTATCTTCTACTGGACTAGGAGTTTCTAACTCTGAGCTAGATGGTAATATCGCAATAAAAATGATTACTGCTACGATTCCCCAAATTATTCCTTTTTTCATTTTTTCTTTCTTGGTCTACTGACCATTTTAATATTTGTTCTGTAGTATACGTGGGCCATGATAAATGATAGTCCAGCTATGTCTACTAAACTTAGCCATGATTGATAGGAAACAAGGCTAAATAAAATTGTTAATAATGTTAAAAATCCTACTAAATTATGCCAATTATTCTTTCCTTGAATGTAGAATAAAAATATTGCATATTTTATCATCATCCCAAGGTTTGTATAAAGATCACCGCTCAGTAGGTATATAAACATTATCCCAATACTTAATACTACATACCAGTAGGCTACCTGCCTAATGGTTTCTTGTTCGGATTTTTCCATAATCCCTTTCTTTATTAATACCTATTAATGATTCTCTCCAATTTGGCAATTGCATTCATATGCAACACCATTATCAAAATAGAAATGAGGTCCATGTGGTACTACTACCTTTTCTCTATAAACATGAGTTCCTTTTTTATTTTGAATATCTTCTCTAAATTTTTTAACTTCTTTTGTAGCTTGTAGTTCTGGGCTATTCTCCTGGACCTTTCTCCTGGCCCTAGTTACGCTTTCACTACTTGGTGCTCTATAGTAATTCTTTTTACTAATAGACTCATTTTCAACCAGTCCCATCTTATTCCAGGTGGCCCAGAGAAGCTTCTTATCATCACTTCTAAGTGGTTCATATTGTTCTAATAAGAGCTTTGTTAGTTCGTATAGTTTCATTTTTTTCTTTTTATAAATGTTGGTTTATTACATTGATTACAGTGATATCCTATTAGTCTTTTAAAGCTGTCAAAAACTTTTTTAACTTCTGAGTTGCATATTATACAAAAATATTTTTTCATTTATTTATCCTCATTAAAATATATATAAATAATAGTATCTTTTGTGCTGGAAAGTTTAGGAATCTCAACAAGATTTGCTCCAACTGCTCTAGCAAACATATTTGTTTTTGGAGTAGCAAAATCTAGTTTATTACCATCAATATCGGTTACTTTTTTGATATTCATTTCTTCCATTCTTCTAACTTTTGTTTGAGCTGTTCAAGTAATCAATTATTTCATTTATTTTAATCTCAGTCATGTCCATTGGCAGTTTTAGCTTCTCCAGCTTTGGTTTAGATTCTCTACATTTTTTTCTATCCAAAGCACATTCTACGCAACAAGGATTATCACAATATTTAGAACTGCCATACTCACATTCTTCTGATTCATCTACTCGGTTAAGTGGCTTAGCACCGAGCATAATTAATGTTTCTTCATCCATTGTTGGCTGAAAACCTGATGGTTTATTATATATATAGAACCATTCTCCAGCATCTTGTACCCAGATAGCACTACCGAGTTTATATTTTTTCATTTGTCCTCCTGATCCATAGCTTGTTGTAAGATCTCTAAACCAAGCTCGCCATACTTTAATAAAAAAGACCTAAACTTAACATGAAGCTCTAATAAATCCTCCTTAAACATTTCTGGTTCTGTAAACTCCTTGGCTACTTCTTCTAGCGTTATCTTTTTCATATATTCCATTCTTCTAGTTTAGTTAATAGATTGTCAAGAGTTTTGTCCACAGCTTCAGCGTCTCTTTCTCCAATAGCAAGTCCGTTTTTTATCCAATTACTGTTTTTTATAACCTCTATCATCTCTCTAAACTCTTTAATGTCTTGTTGGCGTTGAAATTGTAGGGTTTCTTCAATAAAATCTTCTAGTTTTTCAAAATCACCACACTCAAACATAGCTCCGTAAAACTTTAACAACTCTTTCTTCCAGTCTTTCTCAGTCATTTTGTTCCTTTAGTTAGTGATTTAAGTTCTTGTTTAACCTTCATTTCAACATAATCAAAAGTTCCTTGTTCAATCCAGAACGCCACTCTTTCAAAATCTTCTTTACGCTGTTTAGAGAGTTCTTGAGCTAGGAATTGTTTAACCGCTGGTATGGCATCTCCTTGACCTAATCCTGGCATATATGTATATAGATTTTTCCAAATAGCATTGAATCTCTTTTCAACATCTTCTTCTAGCTTCTCTGTTGGTTGTGTCATGACTGCACTCCTGTAATAACTTCTCTTTTCTTTTTTATATTTCCAAACATAAATCTAAAATGGTCTGGCATTTCAATCGGTTCTGGATTTACTCTGAGTTGCTCTAGCTCAATCTTTTTTACCATTTCCCATAAGTTTATTTGAGCCTCTTCTGCATTTTTACCCAAAGCACCAACTCCATGTATTGTTTTATTCTCTCCAAAATATTCACAGAATACACTCCCATTATTTGAAGTCGAAAATCTTAGTGTTGGTTGTGGTGTGATTGGTTTATTTTGCATTAGTTTCCTTTGATTGAGAGATTTCATCTAGTATTATTCCCGTAGCTTGCTTAATACCTCTATCAAAACCTTTTCTATAATCATCAGAGCCTTCGCGATAACTAAAGATCTTTCTTGATTTTCTCGCTTGATCTTCTACTCTTTGTACTGCCTCCTCACACACCTCTGTTTCTAATTGGTGGAGTAGGGGGGATAAAAACTTCTTGAATAAAAACTGCATTTTTCTAAGCCTTTTAATTTCTTCAAGCCTTGCCACCACATCCATAGGAGCTTCTTTTTCTCCAATTACACCAAGCATTTCCCATAGCTTTTCTTTGTTTTTTTCAAACTCTTCGTATGGTCTAGTAAACTGGTCAAACCAACTATCAAACTCTCTTAGTATTTTATCTATTTGCATTAGTTATTTCCCTTTCTTATTTGTTAATTGTGCATATTTTCTATATTCTTTATGCTTTTTAGATCCAATTTCTATCATTCCATAATCACACCATTCACATTCAATATCTGGAGAAACTTGTTCTTCTATTCCCCAACCAATTCCAACGTCAATTGTTTCTCCTTCTTCTATGATTCCGCTTCCCTTACAAACCCAGCATGGTACTTTTATCTTTTTCATATATTCCTTTATAGTTTGTTAATAACTTCTAGTTAGAGTGTGCGACAAGGATTTGCACCTTGCATGATCCAAAAGCAGGTTATCTCTATAGTGAGTGCCTGTCCTTTCTGTATCCATAGCTTTTTTAATGAATCGGATAAACGTCTACCTATTCCGTCACTCACACTCTAATTAAAAGTCATTTTAATGTTCTAAGCGTCTAGTTCCTGCCTATCCTAAGATAAGCAGTTTTAAAAGCCTAAAGTTCTTCTGCTTTCTCCTTTAAGGATTGAGCCTGAGCGATAAGTTGGTCTGCCTTGTCTAAGAGTTCTTGCTTTTTACTGTCGTCGTCATCACCCTCCATACACT
>Ga0100403_1000940_pt1 | contig 27825 bp, 26 predicted proteins | sample CryGeymet201501t_FD_83663 | JGI IMG/M metagenome (GOLD analysis project Ga0100403, IMG submission 83663) | Groundwater microbial communities from Crystal Geyser aquifers in Utah, USA - Crystal Geyser metaG 2015-01t | ecosystem: Environmental > Aquatic > Deep subsurface > Groundwater | place... | reverse complement strand
TTCTTTGCCCTGAAATTCCTTATTCTTTAATTCTAAAACTAAACGATCGGCTGTTTTTTTGCCAATGCCGGAAACCTTGGTTAGGCTCGCTGAATCGCCACTTAAAATCGCTTCTTTAATATCGGCTCCGCCAGCTAAATTTAAAATGCCAAGGGCTGACTTCGGACCAACACCGGAAACAGAAATTAGTAATTCAAATAATTCCAAGTCAGAAAAATTTCTAAAACCATAAAGATCGTTAGCGTCTTCTTTAATTTGCTGATAAATAAAAATCTCCCTTTCTTCATCAAGAGAGATGCTATTAAAAAATTCTTCGCCTAAAAAAACCTTATAACCAATCTTGTTATTTTCTAAAATAATTATTCCGCTTCCTTTATGAATTATTTTCCCCTTTAAATAGGCAATCATTTATTTTGAATGTTTTTATTTTTTTAACCTTCTTAAAACGGCAAGCGGGAAAACTTCTTTGCCCTGAAATTCCTTATTCTTTAATTCTAAAACTAAAACTTTAGCTCCGCCTCCGCCATGAGCTTCTGTTATTTTTTCTGTCTTTAAATTACCCTTAGGGTCGCTCTCAAAAAAAGCCTTTGGCTTTATTTTTATTATATCATAGTTTTTCCCAATAACCTCTAAAAGCTCGCCGGCTTTAATCGTATTATGAACTTTGAAATAAATTGTCTGACTTTCTTTATTTTTCTTAACTTTTACAACCTGTCCGCAATATTCCCACTTACTCTCATTTTTAGCGTCTTTAATATTTTGATCAGCTTTCTCACCTAATAAAAATCCACTTGTATAACCGCGATGAACTAATTTTGTTTCAAGTTCATGATTTAAATATTCTAATTCTTTTTTTAATTTATTCCCCTTTAAACCGCCGAAAATTAAATCTAAAGCTCGGCGATAAGAACCGCAAACAGTCGCTAAATAATAATCGCTTTTAGCTCGTCCCTCTATCTTAAAACTTGTAACACCAGCTTCAATTAATTCTTTTAGATGTTTAATTAAATTTAAGTCACGAGAGTTTAATAAATATGAACCGTGACGCTCCTCTACTAATTCTAATTCCGCTTCATGACGCTCGGCTTTTAAGGTATAACGACTAGTTTCAAATTCCCAACGACAAGGCTGAGCACAATCGCCAAGATTAGCGCTGCGATTAACAAATAATTTTGATAAAAAACAACGACCAGAATAGGCCATGCACATCGCCCCGTGAATAAAATATTCTAACTCAACTTTTGGCAGCGCTTTTTTTATCTCTTTAATTTCTTTTAAAGTAACTTCTCGGCCTAAAATAATCCGACTTATTCCCTGCTTCGTCCAAAATTTAGCGGACTCTAAGTTTGTGCAGTTTGCTTGAGTCGATAAATGTATTTCTACTTTTGGTAAATATTTTTTAGCTAGGGCAATAATGCCAGGATCAGAAATTATTAAAGCGTCTGGCTTGATATCTTTTAAAGCTTTTAAATATTTCGGTAGAGCTTTAAGATGTTCATTATGGGCAAAAATATTTATCGTGATATAAACTTTCTTTCCCTGCCTATGAGCGTAGTCGGCCCCCTCTTTTAAAGTTTTTAGATCAAAATCATTAATTCTAACGCGCAAAGAAAAATCCGGAATTCCTAAATAAACCGCATCAGCCCCGTAGGCTAAAGCGGTTTTTAGTTTGTTGAAATTCCCGGCGGGAGCTAAAAGCTCTAATTTTTTCTTCTTTTCTAATTTCATAGTTTAGGCTAAGCCTCTTAATTTTTTAAGTCTTTCTTCAACCGGTGGGTGAGTCATAAAAGCGCGAGCGAAAAATCCTGGGCCTTTTTTCTTTTCTTTAAAAGGAGAGGAAATAAAAAGATGAGCCGTGGCTCGATTAGCACTTTTAAGCGGAGCTGGATCGGCGGAAATTTTCTCTAAGGCCCGAGCTAAACCTTCGGGATAACGAGTAAGTAAAGCGCCGTCAGCATCAGCCGCAAACTCCCGCTTGCGAGAAATCGCAAATTGCATCATATAAGCGAAAATTGGCGCTAAAATACTAAGAATAATTGCCGCTACCATAATAATTAACTGAAGCCTTCCGTCTTTATTACTATCTCGACCTCTCCCGCCAAAAAAAGCCCAACGCCTAAACCAGTCAGCTAATAAGACAACAAGACCAACTAAAACCGTGACCATGGTTGCCAGTAATATATCACGATTACCAATATGGGAAAGTTCGTGAGCAATAACTCCTTCTAATTCCGAGCGATCAAGTTTTGCTAATAATCCGGTCGTTACGGCCACAACTCCGTGTTTAGCGTCTCGCCCCGTCGCAAAAGCGTTAGGCGAAGAATCTTCAATAATATAAATTTTTGGCAAAGGTAAGCCGGCAGTAATGCAAAGATTTTCTACTAATCGGTATAATTCTCTTGCTTCAAGCGAACTTTCCGGCTTAAGTTCATGCGCCCCGCTCATACTTAAAACAAGTTTATGACTATTATAATAAGCAATAAAATTCATTAAAAAACTAAGACCAACGGCAATATATAAAATCGTTGAGTCGCCCATCGCCGTCGCAAAAACATAACCGACAATCATAATAAAGACGAAAAACCCAGTCATCAAAAACCAGGTTTTTCGCTTATTAGCGTCGCTGTGAGTATATAAACTAGCCATCTTTTTAATTCTTTAATCTTTCTTCTCCATTCTCTCCACTTCAATTAAGGACTTTTTTCCAAAACCTTCAAAGGCTTTTAAAACTTCAATTGGAGTCATAAAAATTACTGTATTTGATTGGTCGGAAGACATATCATTAATTGCTTGTAAGGTTCTAAGATGTAGCGCCCCGTCTGAACTAGCTAACATTCTGGCAGCTTTAGAAAGATTCTCGGAAGCGGCCAATTCTCCTTCGGAATTAATAATAACCGCTCTTTTTTCTCTTTCCGCTTCCGCTTGTTTAGCAATCGTTCTCTCCATATTTGCCGGTAAAGAAACATCTTTCAATTCAACATTATTTACCTTAAGGCCCCAATTGTCAGTCTCAATATCCACAATTTCTCTGATTCTATTAGCAATTTTTTCTCGTTGTGATAATAATTCATCCAAGGTAGTCTCACCAACAATATTTCTCATCGTTGTTTGGGCGTAATTTGAAATGGCATAATAAAAATTTTCAACTTCAATCACTGCTTTTTCCGGTTCCGAAACTTTATAATAAATAACCGCATTAACCATCACCGAAACATTGTCTTTTGTAATTGCTTTCTGATCAGGAACATCTACCGCTTTAATTCTGATATCAACTCTTTTAAAGCTCTGAAAAATTGGCCAAATAAAACGCCAACCCGGGCTCATAATTCCTGAATAACGACCCATGGTAAATAAAACTCCGCGTTCGTATTGATTAATTTGTTTTAAACTTGCGAGAAAAAATATTACCGCAATAATTACTAAAGTTGTTCCGAGTTCCATATAGTTTGTAAAAGCTTTTTTAACTAATTTAATACTTCATTAATTCATTAAATAGTTTAGCCTTTTTGTTATAAACTTAGATTTATTTTAAATTTATTTTATATTTAAAATTTTACCTCAACATTTTGCTTTTCCACTTCGTTTTCAATTTCAAAAAACTTTCTAGCAGTAAATTTCAACCAACCAGCAATCATATTGTTTGGGAAAACTTGAATTTTTGTGTTGAAGTCACGAACATTTCCGTTGTAAAAGCGACGAGAAGCCTGAATTTTATTCTCAGTATCAGATAACTCTCTTTGTAATTCTAAAAAGTTAGTATTAGCTTTTAAATCTGGATAATTTTCAGCAAGAGCAAAAATACTCTTTAAAGTAGAGGACAAAGCATTTTCCGCTTGGCCCTGAGCTTCAGCATCGCCACTAGCTTGAGCACTCATCGCCGCGCTTCTAGCATTAACAACTTTCTCAAAAGTTTCCTGCTCATGAGCAGCATAACCTTTAACGGTACTGATTAAGTTAGGAATCAAGTCATAACGACGTTTTAATTGAACGTCAATATCACTCCAGGCTTCCTCAACTCGATTTTTTAAACGGATTAAACCGTTGTACATTGAGATAATAGCAATTACTAAAATTACCACAATCCCGATTACTACATACCAAATAGTCATATTTTTTAGATTAATTTAAACTTTTATTTAATTTAACTTATTACACTATAACAGAAAATGCTTATTTTTCAAAGTTTTTTTCTGGATTTTCTTTTTGAAATCTAATTTTAATATTTTTATATTCATCTGGATTAAATCTCATATTTTTTATATATCTCTCAAGGCTTAGTAAAACTTTTTTTCTAAAACGAAAATAAAAGATGAAAAAAACAATTAACAATAACAGGGGAAATAACATATAGCCAGTAAAAATTGTTCCCTGAGTCATGACCACGATATTGGTAATAATAATTATTGGTAATAGCAATATTAAAGATGCTTTATTTATTATAAATCTGATTACTCTGAGCATTATCGTTTGTGCGATGGGTGGTATTGACGTCTCCTCATCCATGTTTTTCATGTGATTTTTTAACAATTAAATACTAGCAACTTATAAATATTATAGCAGAAATTTAGAAAAATTTGAAATATTTTTTATTAATTCAAGTTAAAACTTTATAAAGTTTGTCAAAATTAAGAAACTTTATAAAGTTTCAAAATTCCGCCTTTTAAGATTTTATCGCTAATTTTACCGCAATTCCATTAACTTTTAGGTCTTTTAAAGTCGCTCCCGAATCAGTCGCTTCAAATTCAGCTAAATCGCTCTTTAACTCTATTTTAGAGCTAATCGTCTCTTTTTTAATCTCCTCCTTAAATAATTCTAAAGTTTTGCTAATATCCTCATCATCAAGGGAAAAATAAACTTCAGCTTTTTGTTCGCGACCAAGTCCTAAATCCTTTCTCATCATATTAATTGAACGCACAAGCTCTCTTTTAATTCCCTCCTGCTTTAGTTCGGCGGTAATTTCTAAATCAAGTTCAACTTTTATTTTTTCATTTTCTCCTAAAACACCTTCATCAGCTAAAATAATCTCAAGCTTAGTAATATTTAATTCGTCGGTAATTAAAAGTAGATAATTTTCATCCAAATTTTCATTCTCATCTTCTTTTTTAATCATAACTTTTGATTCCCCTAACATTTGACGAATTTTAATTCCCGCTTTATCTCGTTCAGCCAAACCAAAACTAACAATCTCTCTAACTAAGTTCATTTTTTCCAAATTAACTTTTTCTTCCTCGTTTAACTTTTCTAATTCCGGCCAAGTTTCAAGATGAACTGAGTTTTCTCCCTCATAATTATTAAGACTAGAATTTTGCCATAAATATTCGGCGACAAATGGCATAAAAGGAGCAATGACTTTAGCTAGGTCAAGAAAAACTGTTCTGGTTGTTAAAATTGCTTGATTTTTATCACTCACATCATCAGCTTTAAAACGATCACGACTCCGTCTTAAATACCAAGTTGAAAATTCATCAATAAACTCGGTAATTAAGCGCATCGCTTTCGGTAAATTTATTTCCCCGCTTTTATTAGCTTCGTTTTTAGAATCTAAAGAAGCGCTAAGTTCAGAAATTAAAATTTTAAGTTTAGCTTTAACCCAAATATCTAAAATATTTTTAGCGCCTTTTTCCAAACTAGAGTTCGCCTCTTTCTCTAGTTTTTCTAAATCTTCAGAACTCTCTGGCGCAAACATCTGATAAAATTTATAAACATTTAATAAAAGCATCACATTTTTTCGCAAAGATTCTTGAACCCCATTTTCCGAAAAGTTTAAATTTTCTGCCATAACGACTGGGGACGATAAAAGATAAGCGCGTAAGGCGTCAGCCCCATACTTATCCATCAACTCTAAAGGATTAGGATAGTTTTTAAGCTTTTTAGACATCTTCTTTCCGTCCTCGGCTAAAACAATGCCATTAGCGATAACGCTCTGAAATCCCTCCCTACCCATTAAACCGCCAGCTAAAACATGGAGATAATAAAACCAAGTTCTAGTTTGATCAACCCCCTCGGCGATAAAATCAGCCGGAAAATTATTTTCTAGTTTTTCTTTATTCTCAAATGGATAATGAAGTTGGGCGTAAGGCATAGCGCCAGACTCAAACCAACAATCTAAAACATCAGGAATTCTTTCCATTTTTCCCCCACAATCAGGGCAAGCAAAATTTAAGCCATCAATTTTGTCTTTATGAATATCATTAATTTTTACTCCAGTTAGTTCTTCAAGTTCAGAAACTGAGCCAATAACTTTACGACTACCACAAGCACATTCCCAAATCGGAATGCAACTAGCCCAAAATCTTTGACGAGAAATTGACCAATCGCGTGCGCCTTCAAGCCAATTACCAAAGCGACCCTCCTTTAAGTAATCAGGTGACCAATTAATTTTTTTCGCGCTCTCAAGTAATTCCGGCTTCAATTTACTAACATTCACAAACCAAGAACTTGTTGCATAATTTATTAAAGGAGTGTCGCAACGCCAACAATGAGGATAACTATGCTCATATTTTTTCTTATCAAATAAAAGTCCGCGACCGGCTAAATTTTTTATAATTTCAATATCGGTTGTTGTATGATCTTCAATCGGCTTAACATGGAGCCCAGGGAAATCTTTAACTTCCTCTTTAAAAATTCCATCCATCCCGACATGCTGAACAAAAGGCAAAGACTTTTCTTTCCCAAGTCGCATATCATCCTCACCAAAAGCCGGCGCGATATGAACAATACCAGCCCCCTCATTAGTCGTAACAAAATCAGCCGAATAAATTTTCCAGCCATTCTCTCGATTAACTAATTTTTCGTCCTTGGCGTAGTAGTCGTAGAGTGGTTCGTATTCTAAGTCAAATAAATTTTCCGAATCTATTAAAAATAAAGTTTTAAATCTGCTTCCTTTTTCGGTAATATAATAATTAGGAATTTTAGATAAATCCTCATCACTTAAAGGTAATTCTTTGGTTTTATATTCATATTTAAAATTTTGACCAAGAACATTACTTAAAGTGATATGACTCTTATCGTAAGCGAAAATCATTCTTTCTTTATCTCTCATCTTTATTGTATCACCAGGATTACTATCCCCCTCTGCTTCTAAAATTAAATATTTTATTTGTTTTTCTTTACTAGCAACCGCTAAAGCGACATTACCAATTAAGGTCCAAGGCGTCGTTGTCCAGGCTAAAACAAAAGTTTTATTATCAACCTCAATTTCCCCCTCGGCGGTTTTAATTTTCTGTCCCGTCTTTAACTTAAATTTAGCCGTAACTGATAAATCTTTTATATCTTTATAACCTTCACTAACTTCTGATTGCGATAAAGTCGTTTCACAACGCGGACAAACATGCATTGAGCGATGGTCTTTATAAATCAAGCCCTTATCCCATAAAGTTTTAAAAGCCCACCAAACACTTTCCATAAAATTTAAATCCATCGTCCGATAGGAACTTTCCATATCAACAAAACGACCCAAGCGACTAACAACTTTCTTCCATTCCTCTATATAAGTATCCACTTTCGTTCGGCAAAGGTTATTAAATTTCTCAACGCCTAAAGCTTCAATTTCTTTTTTAGTTTTTGTTCCAAGTTCTTTTTCAACAATATTTTCAATCGGTAAACCATGGCAATCCCAACCCCACTTTCTTTCAACTCGGTAATTATTCATCGTTGCAAAACGAGGAATAACATCTTTAATAATTCCACCAACTAGGTGGCCGTAATGAGGAGTTCCGGTAGCAAAAGGCGGCCCGTCATAAAAAACAAAATCGCCATTTTTTGCTTCCCGCTCAACTGAGCGCAAAAATATTTTTTTCTCTTCCCAAAAAGCTAAGGCCTCTGCCTCAATTTCTGAAATTGATTGATCTTTTACAGACATATAGTTTTATTTTTCTTGAATTTCTTTAGTTGCAGTTTATCACAAGAAAAAGCCAAAATCAAGCAAAAATATTAGTTGAGAGTTTATTTCCGCCCTTTTTTAGTCCTTAAAATTAATTTTTTCAACTGTACTCAAAATGGTAATGGTTGAAGAAAGCTATTTTTGACCTATTATTATCTTCCCCTTTATTTATCGGCTCTTGTGCCACTATACAATATATGGTATATTACATAATACTTTAACTACTAAATATAGTAAATCAAAGAAACGCTGATTTCTTTGCTTTTCTAAATAAATTATGAATATTAAGATAAGAAAACAGAGCGGTAAACTTGAAGATTTTAACGCTGAGATGATAAATAGAGCAATATCTCACGCCGCGCAGGGCTTAAAAGATAGCGCCCAAAAAACTGCTCAAATTGCCACTGAGACAAGTCTAACTCTTTATAACGGGATGACAACCACGGAAATTGATCAAGCGGTTATTTCCGCCACCGTCCAAAATATTAAAGATGATCCCGACTTTGATATTATTGCCTCCCGTCTAATGCTAAAACTAATTTATAAAGAAGTTCTTGGCGACTTTAAAGATGATGAAGATTTGTTAAAAAAATACCGAAGCGACTTCCCTCTTTATGTTAAAAATGGAATTGAAGAAAAACTTTTAAGCGAGAAATTAAATATCTTTGACTTAGAAGAGCTAGCAAAGAATTTGAAACCAGAAAATGACGCTCTATTAAATTACACCGGAATTTCAACTTTAAAGCATCGCTATTTAATTAAAGGCGCCAACCAAAAATTAAGAGAAACTCCGCAATACTTTTTTATGCGCTTAGCGATGGCGATGGCAGAAAATGAAAAAGAAGCGACAAAAATGGCCCTAGAATTTTATCAAAAAATGTCCGCTTTAGAATATATTCCTGGCGGCTCAACTAATATTAATGCCGGTACCCCATCTCCGCGTCTAAGTAATTGTTTTTTAATGTCTGTAGACGATAGCATCGATCATATCGCAAAAACCGTCGCCGATGTGATGAAACTTTCTAAAGCAACCGGCGGTATCGGTTTAGCTGTTACTAGATTAAGAGCGAGCGGTTCACCGATTAATACCAATAATACTTTTTCTTCCGGGCCAATTCCCTTTCTCCATATTATTGACTCAACTATTCGGGCAATTTCAAGAGCTGGGAAAAAAATGGGCGCCCTTTGTTTTTATATGGAAAATTGGCATCTTGATTTCCAAGACTTTTTAGATTTAAAACAAAATGCGGGCGACGATTATCGTCGAGCGAGAACAGCAAATATCGCCGCCTGGATTTCTGATGAATTCATGATGCGCGTTAAGGCCGATGACTATTGGTATTTATTTGATCCTAAAGAAACACCCGACTTACCAGATTTATACGGCGAAGAATTTTCTCGTCGTTATAATGAGTATGTAGAATTAGCCGAAGCGGGAAAGATGAGAATTTTCAAAAAAATGAAAGCTAAGGAACAATTTAATAATATGATTGTTTCTCTTCAAGGGACTTCCCATCCTTGGTTAACTTGGAAAGATGCGATTAATGTTAGAGCTTTAAACAATAATACGGGAACAATTATGAGCTCTAATTTATGTACCGAAATAACTTTGCCAGCTGATAAAGATCGGGTTGCGGTTTGTAATTTACTCTCAATCAATTTAAGTCGCCATCTAACCGAAGACAAAAAAATTGATTTTGAAAAATTAAAAACTAGCGTCCAACTCGGTGTTTTACAACTTGATAATTTAATTGATGTTAACGAGCCACCAATCCCTGAGGCTAATACTTCTGATAAACAAAGCCGAGCGATTGGACTTGGCGTTATGGGCCTGGCTGATTTATTTGAGAAGCTTGGCTTTTCTTATGATAATCCAGGGGCGACTGAATTAGCTGATGAATTATTAGAATTTATTAGTTATCACGCAATTGAAATGAGCGCCGACTTAGCTAAAGAAAAAGGTTCTTATCCTGATTTTAAAGGTAGCGCCTGGTCAAAAGGTTTAGTTCCTTTTGATACTTTAGAAAAACTTGAAAATTTAAGAGAAAAAAAGGGGGAAAATTTAAGTAAATTTAACAAAGATTTTAAATTGGATTGGGATAAACTTAGAAAAAAAGTTAAGCAAGGAATGCGAAATTCAACTTTAATGGCCATCGCGCCAACGGCAAATATTGGTTTAGTAGCTGGAACTTCAACTGGAATTGATCCGCGTTTTGCTCAAATTTTTAGTCGCAATACTTTATCGGGCAAATATTTAGAGCTTAATAAAAATTTAGTTGATGATTTAAAAGATTTAGGTATTTGGGAAAAAACTAGAGAAAAAATTCTTGGCTCTAAAGGTGATTTAACTGAGATTGAAGAAATTCCTGATAACTTAAAAGCGATTTACAAAGATTCTTTTTCCGTTAAACCCCAAGCCTTTATTGATGTTGCTTCAAGGGCTCAGAAATGGATAGATCAGGCAATTAGTCGAAATATGTATTTGGCAACAAGAGATACGGAAGAAATTATGAATATTTATCTTTATGCCTGGGAAACTGGCTTAAAAACAACCTATTACCTCCATATGAAACCCCGACATAGTGCTGAACAAAGCACAATTAAGGTTAATAAAACCGAAACTATGGGCCGAAAAGGTTTTGGTGCTTTGATTGCTTCAAGAGCGCAAAGTCCCGCTTGCCCCCTTGATCCTCAAGAAAGACTGCAATGTGATAGTTGCCAATAATTAAAATAAATTTTTAATAAATTAAAATACAAATATATGATATTAGGAAGACCACGCAATGAAGATATGCAACTGCGGCCGATAAAATATCCTTGGGCCTACGATTTATATAATCAGGCCGTTGCTAATACTTGGTTCCCCCACGAAATTGCTTTGGGGGAAGATTTAGATGATTGGAAAAAAATGACTGATGATGAGCGTTATGCCGTTAGTTTTTTGATGAGCTTTTTCAATCCTTCGGAATTAATTGTTAATAGAACTTTAGCTCTTGGCGTTTACCCTTATATTAAAGCTCCAGAAGCTCATCTTTATCTTGCAAAACAAATGTGGGAAGAAGCAAATCATTGCCAGGCTTTTGAATATGTTTTAGAGACTTTCCCGCTTGATAAAGAAAAAATTTATCAGCAACATTTAATTACACCCTCAATTAAAGCTAAAGAGGATTGGATTAGTAATTTTTTAGCTAAGATGGACGAGCGTTTAGATATTGAGACAATTGAAGGTAAGCGTGATTTTGTTCGTAATTTAGTTGCCTATAATATCGTAATGGAAGGAATTTGGTTTTATAGCGGTTTTATGGTCGCTTTAAGTTTTCGTCAAAGAAAACAATTGAGAAATTTCGGCTCAATGATTGATTGGGTTTTACGCGACGAAAGTTTACACCTTAAATTCGGTATAAATTTAATTTTAACTATTTTAGAAGAAAATCCGGAAATTGTTGACGAAGGTTTTGGCGAAGAGATTAAAAATATTATTATTACCGGCGTTGAGATGGAAACAGCTTATAATAAAGATATGTTTCCGCGCGGAATTCTTGGTTTAAACGCCGATTATGTTAATCAATATGTGCGCTATGTTGCGGATAGACGTTTAGAGGAATTAGGTTTTGAGCCGCATTTCCACGATACGAATCCGGCTAAATGGATGGCATCAGCAACCGATACTTTAGAGCTTGTTAACTTTTTTGAGAGCCAAAACACTAGTTATGAGGTTAATGCCAGAGCTAATAAGGAAAATAAGGATGAGGGGGAGAAAGAAGTGGTTTAGATTATTAAATTTTCAGTCGTCGACAAATTGTCGATAACTGAACCTAACCGTACGATTTTAGCGTACAGTTAAAAAAAGGGGGCAATTACGTCCTTCTTTTTTAATAATTTTCAAGTGTCCCCAATTTGGCGACAGTTGAAAATTTATTTAAATTGACCACTTACTCCGCTGCCTTTAAATCAAGTGACAAGATTTTTGCTTGATATTTATCGTCAGAAGTTCTATCAAATAGAAATTTACCAACAAATTTTTTATTCTCTAAAAAATACGGCATCCAGTATATATCGTCTGGCCACATCAGCTCAAATGGTATTTCTTCTATATCAAACCATATAAACTATTGCTAAAGTGAGTTGTTTTTTCATATATACTTCATTTTTACCACTCATGAGTCCACCCCTCTTTAACAATAATTCCGTGACGCATTTTTTCCTTAATCTGATTTTTAGAATAACCCTTTAACTCGTAATGTGATTCCATTCTTTTAATTGCTAATTCCTGATTTTCAAGGTTTTCCATTCTCTCATAAGCAAATTCGGCTAATAATTCTTTCATTGCCTTGGCTTTTGGTGATGGAATAGATTGAATAATCCGAAATAATCCATCTATATTAGCACAATCAGTCTCCCTCATCTTCCAGTCATATGCCATTAATTTGAAACGTCGCCAAATTGGGGACAGTTCAAAATTTTTAAATTTCCTAGTCTTAAGCTGGACCCAATATTTTCTCGGGCTCGGACTTTCTGTTAAAATCTCAACAATATCAACAATTGAAAACCAACATTCTCTTTTATAAAGAGTTACCCTTAATCTCTTGCCTTTAAATAGATCTATTTTTACAAATCTTCTATGTCTCATAGCTTAATAATTAGTTTATTAGACTAATTATTATAGCAATTCAAACATCAAGAAAAGTTAAATTTCACAACAATTTTAACTTTTTATTTTTCCAAAAAAGTTTTATCTTCAAGTAACTGTTTAAAGTAAATATCCATATCTTCAACCTCATTTAATTCTTTCCAGTCGCACCATTTGAAATCATCATTTTCAGTTACGTCTAAACTAACTGTGCCGGTTACTTGTCCTAGATATGTTAAACGCACAACGTGGCGCTCAGGATTTCTTAATATATCTTGAGCGGCAATTAATTTAGGAACTCCTTTAAAAATCAATCCTGTCTCCTCCTTGATTTCTCGTTGTAAATTTTCAAGCAATGTTTTTCCGACCTCAATTCTGCCGCCAACAATATCCCAACTCCCCTTAATCTCTGGATATTTTATAAGCGAGCGGTGAAGCAATAAATATTCGCCTTGTTCATTTTGAAGAAGCGCTTTTACTCCGACTTGCAAAACAATATTCTTTTCCATGATATCTATAGCTTCCATTATCCAACTACTACGTAGCTTATTCTTCATGCCTCTTATTTCGTCTAGAGTAAACCATCCAGCGTTAAGAATTTCATCTTTAGGCCAAGCTAATTCTCCGCCAATAATCTTGGCTTCATAGGCATGTTTAGGCGAAATACCCAGATTCTTCTTTTGCCTCACGAACAGCCGCCTCATCTATTGTTTCGCCTTTGTCTACTTTTCCGGACGGAAAACTCCATAGTTCATGAATTTTCCCGCCTTTCATATATTTATTTTCCACAACATTTCTTATACTTCTTCCCGCTTCCACAAGGACATAAATCGTTGCGGCCGATAACTTTTCCGCTTTCGTCTTTTACTTTCTCTTTAACTAAATCAAAAGTATTGCGACTATCAGCTTGACGTTCCATTACTTTTTGGGCGCCACTAAATTCTAATTTTTCTTCTGGTTTTTTGGCGAATAAATTAATATCACGAGCGGCGGTAAAAGCTAAAGCGTCGCCAGTTTTATAAATTGAGTAAACAACTTGCTTATTAATTAAACCATTTAATTCTTGGAATAAACGCCAAGCCTCTTTTTTATATTCAACGAGTGGGTCTCTTTGACCATAACCACGAAGACCAATTCCTCGTCTTAGATAATCAATCATTTCTAAGTGTTCAACCCAAAGCTGGTCAATTGAACGAATTAAAATTCCCTTTTCCACTTCTTTAAAGTCCATATTGGCAGCCTTAAAGTTTTCGTCCATCTTATTATATCTTTCCTCAGCCCGCTTAACTAACAAATCCATAAGTAATCTTCTCTTTTCATCAGGTCGTACAACTTTCCTCCCCTCTTCTTCAAGCAAGGCCCCTAAACTAGAAACATCTTCCTTCCAAATACTGGCAACCGTTTCGGCAATTTCTTTCAAATTCCAATCACCAGGAATTTCTCCGGCCGTATGAAAATTAACAACTAAGCTTAACTCCATAATTATCATTTCCAAGATAATCTCACTTAAGCTTGCTGGTCTTGATAAAGCTTCGTCCTTTTGATCATTTTCAAGCAATTCCGCTTCCTGTAATTCACCAGAAATTTCTCCAACCAACGGTCCACCATTTTTTTCTGATAGCTCAATAATCTCACGGCGCTTTTTATAAATCGCAGTTCTATGCTTATTAATAACATCGTCATACTCAACTAAATGTTTTCTCATGTCAAAATTATTTCCTTCAACTTTCTTCTGAGCACTTTCAATTGAATTAGAAATAATTTTATTTTCAATCGGCATATCAGCCGGCACTCTCAAAGTTGTCATCAAATTTTTCATCCTATCGCCACCAAAAATTCTCATTAAATCATCTTCAGTAGAAACAAAAAATCTTGAAGAACCAGGATCACCTTGACGACCAGCACGACCACGAAGCTGATTATCAATACGACGCGACTCATGTCTTTCGGTGCCGATAACGTGAAGGCCACCGGCAGCTTTAACCGCTTCTTGTTCCGCTTTTTCTGGCGGATTACCGCCTAAAATAATATCAACGCCACGACCGGCCATATTAGTCGCTAAAGTAATAGAACCTTTTTTACCAGCCTGAGCAATAATCTCCGCTTCTCGTTGGTGATTTTTAGCATTTAAAGCTTCTGGTCTTAAACCTTCTCGCTCCATCATCTCGCTTAAAATTTCATTTTTTTCAATTGAAATTGTTCCGACTAAGACTGGCTGACCAAGAGCGTTTTTTTCTTTAACCTCTTTAATAACCGCCTTAAATTTATCTTCCTCAGTTCTAAAAATTAAATCATTATCATCACGTCTAATATTAGGCCGATTAGTTGGAATGATAATTGTTTCTAAATTATAAATTTTATGAAATTCTTCGGCCTCAGTTTCGGCTGTTCCCGTCATACCGCTCAACTTCTTATACATTCTAAATAAATTTTGAAAAGTAATAGTCGCCATCGTTCGTGACTCTTTTTTTACCTCAACCCCTTCCTTTGCCTCAATCGCTTGATGTAGTCCCTCGCTATAACGACGTCCAGGCATCATTCTTCCAGTAAACTCATCGACAATAACTATCTCACCGTCTTTAATAACATAATCTTTATCGCGATGAAAAAGAACCTGGGCCTTTAAAGCTTGTTCTAAATGATGAACCTCTTTAACTCCGCCTTCAACATAAATATTTCCCAGGCCTAAAATTTTCTCAACTTTATTTATCCCAGCATCACTCAAAGAAGCGGTTCGCATCTTCTCGTCAATATTATAATCTTCATTTTCAATTAAGCCGCGAACGATCTGAGCAAATTTAAAATATTTATCACCAGACTCTTCGGCTGGAGAGGAAATAATTAAAGGGGTTCGCGCTTCATCAATTAAAATAGAGTCAATTTCATCAACAATCGCATAGTTAAGCGGTCGTTGGACTGTTTGTTCAAGAGTATAAACCATGTTATCGCGCAAATAATCAAAACCAAATTCATTATTAGTTCCATAAGTTATATCGGAGTAATAAGCTTCGCGACGAGAAATTTTACGAAAATGTTGAAGACGTTCATCAAACTCCTCTTCATTTTTGTATTCCGGATCATAAACAAAAGCCGCGTCATGAATAATAACGCTAGTACTTAGTCCTAATAAATGAAAAACCGGAGCCATCCAACCAGCGCCTAAGCGAGCCAAGTAATCATTAACAGTGACAAGATGAACACCCTTTCCTTCAAGTGCATTTAAATATAGGGGCAAAGTTGCAACTAAAGTTTTACCTTCACCAGTTTTCATTTCGGCAATCTGACCACGGTGCAAAACAATACCACCTATCATTTGGACGTCAAAATGACGCTGGCCAAGAATTCGTCGCGCCGCCTCACGCATAGTGGCAAAGGCTTCTGGCAATAAATCGTCAAGAGTCTCTCCTTTTTTCAAGCGTTCTTTAAAAGATTCTGTTTTTAATTTAAAATCTTCAAGCTTTAAGTCCTTTAATTCTACCTCAAAAGACTCAATTTTCGCTAAAATTGGCTTCATTAATTCAACAATTTTCTGATTGGCATCTTGAAAAAACTTAAAAATATTCATAAAAATAGATTATAGAACAATTAGCTCTAGGAAAGCTTTAATTCATTATTAATTTAACTTTAGTATAATACTTATCTCTGAAAAAATAAATATTGACTTTTATTCTAGAGTGTGCTATGGTGTAATTCTTGTAACTTAAAAAGCGAATATTTACGAAAAAATATAGATAAAATCAATATAAACTAAAAAAGTCCGTTAAGAGCGGCAAGTTATTATGACGATATTTTTAAAGAAAAGAAGGGGGAGCATTTTAAAAAAGGCTCTCTTTCAAAGTGTGTTGGTGTTAACGGGAGCATTTGCTTGGATAGCTCTGTTCCGAATTAATGATCCCTGTGTCTTAAACGACGACGTCTTTAAATCAGTGATATCCCTTCAAGGGGTGTTTCTGGTTTTCGCCGGACTAATAGCTGGAACTGTTTCCCATATATTAATGAGCAATAATAGCTCAAGAATTATAAATGAAGCGTTAATCGCTTTCATTTTAATTATTATAGCGGGCTTAATAGAAGCCTGGGGGATGGGCATGAAACCGGCATTCTTGCCGGCGTTAATAATGGTGGTTTATCTACTAGTAAAAATATGGATGAATTACAGTGACAAAACTGAATTTATCAAAAGAACTACAGGTAAAACAAATTCTAATATAAAATAGGAAAACCGCCCTGGATGAAAAATTCAGGGCTTTTTTTATAGAAGTCCCAAACTTTTTTATTTTAAACTAAATACCTTTCTTATCTCTATATTTCTTAATAACTAAAACTAAATGATCTTTAACTTTATCAATCGCTTTATAAACATCTATTTCTTCCCTTTCAACCCTTAATAAACTACCAGGTACTTCTAAATTAACTTCAGCCCGAAAAACTTTTCCGCTTTTTTGACCACCGCCAATTTTTTCAACTTCACAATCACAATTTAAAACTTGAACTCCATTTAAATATTTGTCTAACATATCCATTTTTTTCTGAAAATAATCTTGAATTCCTCCGGTAATTTCTAATTTTGTCATCTTTAATCTAATTTTCATATTTTTAAATTTAATTAATTAATTAATTAATTCCGTCCCACTTAAAACAATTTAATCACATCTTTAACGGTAATAAATATTATTAACAAAATTAATAATAAGAAACCAAGATTATTCATCAAGTTCTCAAAGGTTTTTCTAACCGGACTACCCTTAAGTTTTTCAATTAATAAAAAGAGTAAGCGTCCGCCATCAAGAGCGGGAAAAGGTAAAATATTTAAAACCGCTAAATTTAAAGATAATAAAGCCATAAATTGGAGTAAATAAACAAGGCCCATTCTCGCGGCCTGGCCAGTAATATTAGCAATTCCAATCGGCCCAGCAAATTGATCACCGACAGAAACGCCACTAAACATATCTCTAAAGAGTCCAATAAAAGCCAAAACAATTGCCTCTAAGGTCCAGGTAGTTGTTTTTGCTCCTTCGGTTAAGGCTGAAAAAAATGGATAAGAAATTTTACCAGCCGCAAAAATACTAATACCAATTACCGCCCTATCATTAGATTTTTTCGGATTTGCAAGAATTGTTTTTTCTTCTCCATTACGATTAATTAAAATTTCCGTTTCCATATCTCCTCTATTGCCAATAACTTCTTGGAGTCCGCTCTCAGTTGTAATTTTTAAACCCTCAACCGCTAAAATTTTGTCGCCCGCCTCAAGTCCAGCGACGGCAGCCGGAGAATCAGCTAAAACATCAGCCACTAAAACCGACTGTTCGCTAACTCTGGCCCGCTTACCTAAATCATTAGTTGTTTGTGGCAAGCCAATCATATAACCAATCGAAAACAAGAACCAAGCTAAAACGATATTCATGACAACGCCGGCAACAAGAACTAGAGCTCGTTGATAAATTGGTTTCGCAGCAAAGCTATCCTCATCATTCTTATTATCTCCATCCTGACCTTTAATTTTAACGAAGCCACCTAAAGGTAACCAGTTTAAAGAATAAATTGTCGCGCCTTTTTTTGGATGGAGTTTCTGATTTTCACTTTCTTCTAGGCTAGCAAAAGTTCTTGTGCCCGAAACTTTAACCCGTTTACCAAATTTATTTTTATACCAACCCACTGCTCTTGGCGGAAAACCAAGTCCAAATTCTTCAATCCTAATACCAAAACGACGCGCGACCGAAAAATGACCGAGCTCGTGGGCTAAAACCAAAACAGATAAAACTAAAAGAAACACTATTACAGTTATCATAAAAATTCTTAATTAAAAGTTAGATTTCCATTATACTTTTTTCCTTATTGTCACGCAAAGTCTTAAGCTCATCATTCTGTTTAGCACTAAATTCATCAAGCTCTTTCATAAAACGAAATTTATCGTCTTCACTCATTTCCTTCTCATTATATGCAGTTTCAATTGAATCTTTAATATCATCACGAACGCCGCGAATAATAATACGCGTTTTTTCCATTTTTTCATTTAACTTTTTAACCAAATCACGACGATTTTCTTCAGTTAAAGGCGGAACGCTTAAACGAATTTTATCACCCTCATTAACAATCCCTAAACCTAAATCAGCCTGAACAATCCCCTTTTCAATCGCTTTAATTACGCCCTTATCCCAAGGAGTAATAACAATACTGCTATTATCAGCTACGGAAATATTGCCAACCGCATTAACTGGATTTAAAACCCCATAAGCTTCAACTTGAACCGCATCTAAAACACTAGGATTAGCTTGGCCAGTTCTAAGTGAGCCTATTTCTTTTTTGAAAAAATCTAAAGCCGAACTAAAATCCCCCTGTTTTGCTTGTAAATAATCATTCATATTTTTATATTTTAAATTAATAATTAAAACATTCTTATTATGAGTAAATTAACATTTCTCCGCTTCGGTGATTTTTGTGGCAAAATTTAGCTAAAGCTAAATTTTACTCTACAAAATCACAGGCGCTCCGAAACATTAATTTACTCACAATAATTAATTTACTTAGTTACTACCTTAGAAGTTCCTAAATAAACACTGTTTGGGTTAGAAAAATCAACTAATAAAGCGGAGCCACCGCGAGCTGAAGGTAATTTTTTTGTCGTCCAAGTTACAGCCCCATCAGAAGAACGGAAAAAAGTTCCATTAGTGACATAATATATTTCTTTTGAATCTTTAGGATTAATCGCTAAGACATTAACTTCAGCTTTACCGTCAGGTTGAATTAAATTTAAACTTTCCCAGCTTGTACCCTCGTCAGTAGAACGAAGAATCATTTCACTTGTTGCTAGAAATAAAGCGCCATCGCTTTGAGCGCTAACTAAATCCTTAAACTTAGTGCCAACTTTCAAATCGGTCAAAACTGAATTCAAATCTCTAAAATTATTAACCTGGAAGTTTCTATCTATATCTTCTGAAGTTAAAGGATTAGTTTCAGTATTGGAAACAAAACTATAAAGCTTGCTTTTTTCTGTCGCGACAAATATTAAACGACTATCTTGAGGATCAGAAACTACTCGAGCAACCGGTTCATCTAGACGATAAATTGTGCGCCAAGAAGTACCACTATCAATACTCTTAATTATTTCTCCTCGAGAAGTACCAAGATATAAATTTCTTGGATTATAACTATCAATTATCACGGAAGTAACGCTAACGGTTTTATCGTTATCGTAATAAGCTTGAGTAAAAGTTCGGGCGCAGTCATCGCTCTTATGTAAACGATTAGCAATTGCTACATAAATCAAGCATTTATTAGCCGGACTAACAGCAACGGAACGCACGAGCTCGTTAGGTAAAGCTCCAACCTTATTCCAACCCTTAGAAACATTATAAGTATAGTAAAGGCCTTCGGCAGTCGCCGCATAAACGGCTAAATTATCGCTAGGATCACCATAAAAACCTTTTATATCAAGATTAGTAATTTTTTCTAAAGTTGCACTAGGACTAGAAATTAAACTAGAATCACGCCAGACATTTCCCTTATCACTTGAGTAAAAAATACTAGCACCAGTTTGAAGACCATCAGTTGATGTCGTAATTGAACAGGCCGAGAGCGATAAAGTCATTAAAACGACTAGAGCGATTAAAAACGCTTTATTTCCTAAAAACAGACCACCGACTCTCTCTAAATTTTTTAACTTTTTAGTTTTCATATTCTTTTATTAAATCTTTTCTTATTTAAAGTCTTTAATTTTATAATATTTATAATTCTAATAGTTTATCGCTACTTGCTCAAGGACTAAACGAGGATTAACGCTTCCCTCTAAATATTCTCGAGCTTGGGCTAAAAGTTTTAACCAATTTAGAGCTTGAATTATTGCTTCATCAGAATTATTAAAATTTGTTTTTAAAGTAATTAATTTATCACTTAAAGCAAGGTGTTGCATTAAATTAGCCTGGTCTAAGACGAGGAGCATTAAATCACGGGCTAAACCTTCGCCCAAAAAAATTAAACTCTCAGCCGAATCTCTCGCTTCCTTACTCCAAGTTTTATCCTTAAATAAATTATCTAAAATCTCTAAACGATTATTAATATTTTTAGCTAAACAGAAATCAAGCCAAAGTTCAGCTTTTCCTAAATAATTTTTATATTTCTCCGGATTTTCTAAATAAGCAATGGCTTCTAAGGGTCTTCCTAGACAAAGATTAGCTAAATCTTTGGCCTGAGAGCGATTAGCTCCGTAATTATCAATTAAATAATCATAAACAATTTCTGAAGAAACCGGTTCAAAGTATAAGACTTGAGCCCGGGAAATAATAGTTGCTGGCAAGTCAGAAATATCATCAACTAATAAAATCATTATAACTTTAGAGCGAGGTTCTTCTAAAGTTTTAAGTAAAGCGCTTTTTGCCTCTTCGCTTAAATAACTCGCTTCCTTAATAATTCCGATTTTATAGGAATTTAAAAAAGAACCAAGAGATAGGGTTTTTATAAATTCACGAACGGCTTCAATTGAAATTGATTTTTCTTCTGGTCCTCGTTCTAAAATATGTAAATCGGGATTTAAAGTTTCATTTTCCTCTTCTTCAACTTTAACTTTCTCTAAGTTTTGGAGATTTCTAGCAAAGGCTAAGGCAATTGTTGATTTGCCAAGATTCCCTCGGCCATTAAAAATATAGGTTGAAGCTGGGCTAGAATTATCTAAAACACTAGATAAAAAGGCAATCGCCTTTTCATTGCCAATTTTAGGCCAATTATACTTAGTATCAATTTCTATCATGATAAATTAATCTAAACATTTATGAGATTATTATAGCAGAATAAAATAAAATAAACAATGAAAAAGAATGATAAAAAAATTGATTTTTTTTATATTTAATGTTATATTTAAGCTAAGAATTAAATAAATTATGCTAAAAAATAAATTAAAAAAAATTATCCTCTTTTTAGGTGATGTTCTTATTTTAGTACTCGCCCTCTTAACCACCCTAAGTTTGCGTTATGGAACTGAGATTTTAGACACTAAATTAGAGGACCATCTACCTAAATTTATTGCTGTTTTTGCAGTTTGGCTTATCGCTCTGTACCTTAACGATTTTTATAATCTAAATTTCCGGGCTTGGGGTCGAGGGTTTTTTAAATCTTTAGCTGGCGTTTTATTATTTTCAACTTTTTTCTCAATTCTATATTTCTATCTAGGAACAGACGCCGTTATTACCCCAAAAACAAACTTACTACTTTTTTTAATTATTTCCGCCATATTTTTCATCATTTGGCGCCGACTTTTTAAATTATTTGATAAAAACTTATTAGCCAAAGAAAATTTAGCGATTATTGGTTATAACGAAAAGAGCGATAAACTCTTAGCGGAAATTGTTAGAAATCCTGGGGCTGGTTACCAAACTGCTTTAATTTTTAAAACGGCTGATGATTTAAGAGAATTAACTCAAAAAATTAAAGAAAAAAATATTAAAAGCATTGTTATCTGTGATGACTTCGGCCAAGCCGATCTTTTGCGTGATAGTTTATTTAAATGTTTAAATTTAAAAATTAATTTTCATAACTATCCTGATTTTTATGAATTTTTAAGCGGGAAAGTCCCGGTAGAGGCAATTGGCGCCGAATGGTTTTTAGAAAACATTAAAGAAGGCGAAAGAAATTATTTTAATGCGATGAAAAATGCAACCGATTTTTTAGGGGCTTTATTAATTTTAGTTCTTTCATTCCCCTTTTGGCCCTTAATTGCCTTAGCGATTAAATTAGAAAGTAAGGGCCCAGTATTTTTTTCTCAACTTCGAGTTGGAAAAAACGAGCAAGAATTTAAAATTTTAAAATTCAGAACGATGCACGAGATTGGGAATAATAAGGCGATGACGGTTGAGGGCGATACAAGAATTACTGCCTTTGGTAATTTTCTACGAAAAACTAGAATAGACGAAATTCCCCAGGTTTTAAATATTTTAAAAGGCGAGATGAGTTTTATTGGTCCAAGACCGGAGCGACCAGAATTTATTAGCGACTTAGAGAAAGCTCTGCCTTTTTATAAAACAAGATTATTAGTTAAGCCAGGACTTTCTGGCTGGGATCAGGTTTCTGGTGAGTATCACAGCGCCTCGGTTGAAGATACTTTAAAAAAATTACAAAACGATTTATTCTATATTAAAAATCGCTCCCTCTACTTAGACGGAATAATTGTTTTAAAAACAATTGCCGCTGTTTTGAGTAGGAGTGGGAGATAAGGCTAGCGAAGAATCCATGAAGGAATACTCTTTAATTCATGAGTTAATGCTAATAGCGTATGTATAACAAAATAATCGTCCTGCTTCCAGTTAAAAATGAAGCTCATGTTTTAGATTTCTACTTAAAAAACGCATCTTTTTTTTGCGACCACATTATTATTGCCGATCAAATGTCAACTGATGACTCTAGAGAAATATATAAGAAATATCCCAAAACCATAGTTATCGATAATAAAAGAGAGGGGCATTCAAACGAAGTGCGCTGGGACTTACTTAAGGAAGCAAGAAAATTAGGAGACAATAATTTATTAATTGCTCTGGATGCTGATGAATATATTCCGAATGATTTATTTAAAAAATTTTTAAATACCGAAGATTTTAGCATCGGAAATAGCTTTAGTTTTCCCTGGATACAGGTTTGGAGAAATCCTGAGATATACAATGTTAGTAAAGACTGGAAAGATGACTATAAAGCGATCGCTTGGGTAGATGATGGTAAATCAGACTATGAAAAAATAAAGGTTATTAACGACCATACTAACAGAATACCTGAGCCTTTTTTAAATAAAACAAAAAAAATAGATTACACCCCAAATATACATTTAGCTTTTCTTTTTTGGAAAAGACAAGAAATAAAAAGAGTTTGGTATAAATGTACTGAGCTGATTGCAGGAAAAAGAAGCGCTCGCCGGATAAACGAGGCTTATTACCTCATTTTAGATAAAAACAATAAGAAATTAGCTTCTGTAAAAAAAGAGTGGATTAAAGGCTATAAAGATGATCTTTTAGCTTTACAAAAAAGTGAAAATGATAAAACCAAACTAAAAGAAATTTATAATTTTTTCGATACTTACACCATAGAATTTTTTGAACCCTTAGAAATATGGCATTTGGAAGAATTAGAAAATGAATTTATAAAAAGAACTAGAAGAAAACCAATAACAAAAACTTATCCCCAATGGTTTATTGCAATAATTAAGCTAAGAAGAAAAGTAAAAAAGATAATTAAACCCAACAGAATATGGTAATAATATCTACATATAAAAAATTATAAAATGAAAATAAAAAAAACAATTAAAAAAATAAGAAAAAAAATAAAAAAATTCCATATCAGTAACTATAGCTCAGAATCTTTCTATGGCTTAAGTGGATTAAGATGGTTACCGGAAGAAAAAAAGAAAAGTTTGAAAGATGGAATTTTTCTAGATGTCGGCGCGTTTGATGGAGACTCTTCCCTAGCTCTTTATTTTGCTTTTTCACCTAAAACTATATATGCCTTTGAACCAGAAAAAAATAATTTTCTTATCCTACAAAAAAATAGTAAATTAATTAAAGAGGCTGTAATTCAACCCATACAAATGGGGCTATCTAATATAAGTAAAACTGAATATATATCTTCAGAAAATACAGCTTCAAGGATTGAAAAAACAGGTCAAGAAATAAAAATAACTACCATTAACGACTTTGCTATTAACCAAAAAATAAAGGTAGATTTAATAAAAATGGATATAGAGGGAGAAGAAAAGAATGCTATTTTAGGAGCAAAAGAAATAATAAAGAGAGATAAGCCGGCACTAGCAATCTCTATATATCACAGGCCAGAAGATTTTTTTGAAATTAAGTCTTATCTACAAGAATTAGTTCCAGAATATAAATTTATCATTAAAAAAGCCAACCCTCTTTCCCTGACTCACGAACTTATGCTACTGGCTTATATTTAATATGCATTATTCAATTATAATCATAAATTACAAAACTCAAGAGCTAAGCGCTAACTGTATAGCTAGTCTTTTAGCTTTAAAAAATCAAGAAGATTTTGAGATAATTTTAGTTGACAATGCTTCCGGCGATAATAGTCTAGAATTTTTAGAGAAAGAGTTTGAGGGAAAGATAAAAATAATTCCTAGTTTAGTTAATTTAGGTTTTGGCGGCGGAAATAATTTAGGCGCTAAAGAAGCTAAGGGCGAATTCTTGTTATTTCTAAATAGCGACACCTTAGTTAAGGAAGATATTTTTAAATCAGCCTTGGATATTTTCCGTCAAGACGAAAAAATTGGTCTCATTTCCCCACTCTTAATGACTGAGGAAGGTTTAGAACAAAAAGATGCTTATGGCCCTTGGCCTAACTTAAAAAATTTAATCTTTAAAAGGACTAATAATTATCCGGATTGGTTAAGCGGTTGCGCTTTATTTATTAGGAAAAGTTTATTTGAAGAGTTAAAAGGTTTTGATGAGAATTTCTTTTTATACTTCGAAGACGTTGATCTTTGTTTTAGGGCTTCTAAGCTTGGTTATAAAGTTAAAGTTGATAGAAATTCAAAAGTTATTCATTTAGGCGGACGAAGTTTAAAAGATAATCGCCAAAGAAAAAATAGTTATTATAAATCTCAGGATTACTATTTCAAAAAGCATTATGGCTTAATTAGCCAAATAATTATGAGAATTTTAAGATTGCCGGTTAAGGTTTGGAAGATGAGATAGACTATTGAGCGCCCCTTGATTATAGAGATTTAAGAGTGTAAAATTTAATAATTTTCAAGTGTCGCCAATTTGGGGACAGTTGGAAATAATAATAAATTAAGGAATAACAAGGGCGTCTTAACAGATTTACCCCCTCAAAAACCTCAACTTAGATTTAATTTTTGCTTTTAAGTATCCCGGATAATCTAATTTATAGCGAGAAATAACTTTATCAGTTACTTTTATTAAACGATGCCGATCTAATTTAGAGATACCCTCAGGATTAGCTAAATAAGCCGTTAAGGCTTCAGGAATATTAGCAAACTCATAACGAAGGCCGATTTTAAGCCAAAGATCTAAATCTTCACAGACAACTAAACTTTCATCATAGCCACCAGCGTTAAGATGAGCTTCTTTTCTAAATAAAACACTTGATTGGGCAAATTGATTTTTAGCTAAAATTTTAGCTCTTATTTTATCGTTCTCAGCCTCAAAAATATCCTCTTTAATAAAGTTATCTTTAGTATCATATAAAACAATTCCTGTTCCGATTAAGCCAATAGCTCTCTTAGCGTCTAAAATAGCCACCTGACGGCTCAACTTATCATTCTTGAGCCACCAATCGTCGCTATCAAGCATGGCGATATATTCGCCTTCAGCGATTTTACAGCCCTTATTCCGACTCTTAGCAATTCCGAGATTATGGTCGTTTTTAAAGTATTTTAAACGGCTATCTTTTTGGAGGTAAGTTTTAGTTAAGGCCTCGGTTCCGTCGTTTGAAGCGTCGTCTATTATAATAAGCTCAAAGTCTTTAAAATCCTGGCTCAAAACGCTATCAAGCGCGCGCGGTAAGAGTTTTTCACGATTATAAGAGCAGATTATGACTGATACTTTTGGCATAGATTTAAGATTTTTTTTAAACTTTAAATAAGAATATATTAATTATAGCATTTATTGAACCCTCAACCAATCCTCTGGAATTAAATCTTTATAGGCTCGTCTGTATTTTCTATTCCATAAAGCCGGAGCAATAACAATTTTCTCAGGATTAGAATTGAGCCAAGCGCTCCAAAAACTAAAAGAAGAGTTAGAAATTATGTTGTGCTTTGCTTTTGACATTAGTATTAATTCTTCAGGGTCTAAAAATTCTGGACGAGAAACAAAAATAAAATCGGCCGATTTAAAGTTTTCTTTTGCCCAATTAATATCATCAGAGAAAACAAAAAACTTAGGAGTTAAATTTTTCTCATTTAGTTTTTCTTTAATTAAATTAATAGCTTTTTGATAATAGCTTAGGTCGCAAATAAAATGAGCCTTTTTAGTCGCTGGATTATTAACATAATCTCCGCGACGAATATGGAGAGCGACTGAATTTAGAGAATTAAACTCGAATAATAAATCGCCATACTTTAAAGAGATATCTTCTTTTAAAGTAATTTCCTCAAGTAGTTCCCTTCTTATCGACTCTAAATATTTATAGCTTTGAAAAAAGCCATCAAGATATTTCGCTTTTGTTTTTAACATTCTCGCCTCAAAACCAATATGAAAAATTCTTAAAAACTTAGCCTTAAAAAAGCGTAGAGCTTTTGAAATTAAGCCGTAGGGATATTTAACCTTTAAAACTTCTTCCCGGCTAGCGATTTCCGCTCTAATGTTAAAATTATCAAGACCATAGGCGCGATAGGTATCGCCCCTTTGACCTAAAATATCTTTATCAAGCTTTAAGTCTTCCCCACGACGCAAAGCGATAAGGCGCCCAAAAGCGTATTGGAATAATTGATTACCGAGCCCGCCTTTTAGTTTGATGATTATCATAATTAAACTTTCTTAAACAAAAAGCAACCACAGGCATATTTTTGAATTTTAACTAATTCGCTCTCAGCATTTTCTATAAAATTACCGTTATCATCAACCAGCGAAAATTCTTTTAATTCAAATTCCTTAAAATATTCTCTTACCATCTCATATGAATAAATCCGATGAGCATTATATTCAATTCTAGCAACTCCCACAGGAACGACGAATAATAAATAACCCTCTTGAGCTAATACTCTTTTTAATTCCTTTATCGCCTTTAAATCTCCTTCTGGGTCAATCGGGTCGCCGTAACGACCAAGACCAATATGCTCAATTGTATGCATGCAGGAAAGAGATTTTAGACTATTTGAAGGAAAATCTAATTTAGTTAAATCGCAATGAGCACTTTTTAAATTAGAAAGCTTTAATTCCGCTGGACGATAGTCATAGAAATCAACTGGAATAAAAGCCGAAACAAGTCCAGAAAAATATAAAGAAGAAGAAATATCAACATGTTTATCAGGATTTATTTCTTTAACTTTCCGAGCAGCCCAAGAAGTGTGATAAACATAATGAGCGTCAAAGCCAGTTTTAATAGTTTTGTCTTTAAGGCAAGGATAGAAATCTAAGGGAGATAATTTAAAGCGTTTATTTGACTTTGATTTTGCTTTAAATTTTAGGTAGTCAGGAATGATAAATGGAGATAAAGCTATTTTTATTAATTTTTTAATTAAGTTTTTAATTAATGTTTTCATATTATATGAATAATATCTTTATCAATAAAAAACCTTAACTCCAAATTCTTTTTTAAAATATAATCTGATAAAAATTCAATTGTTGGGTAATCGTTTTTT